>Ga0180437_10005365_pt1 | contig 17587 bp, 18 predicted proteins | sample SS_ome_4_FD_132410 | JGI IMG/M metagenome (GOLD analysis project Ga0180437, IMG submission 132410) | Hypersaline lake sediment archaeal communities from the Salton Sea, California, USA - SS_3_D_1 metaG | ecosystem: Environmental > Aquatic > Non-marine Saline and Alkaline > Hypersaline >... | reverse complement strand
TCACGGTCTTGATGACATCTGGACCAGTGATGAACATGTGAGCAATCTCTTTGACCATCAGGGTGAAGTCAGTGACAGCAGGGCTGTAGACAGCGCCACCAGCACATGGGCCCATAATGGCTGAAATCTGGGGAATGACTCCACTAGCGAGTGTGTTCAGTCGGAAGATCTTGCAATAGCTTACTAGTGATTTGATGCCCTCTTGTACGCGAGCACCCGCTCCAGCATTGAGACCAATCAGGGGAGCTCCTGCCTCCATGGCTAGTTCCATAATCTTGACTATCTTCTCTCCATACATCTCTGCTAGTGACCCGCCCCAGACTGTAAAGTCTTGGCTGAAGATGAAGACCTTTCGGCCATTAATAGTACCAAAACCTGTGACTACCCCATCTCCAAGGATTTTGTTCTCATCCATTCCAAAGCTCGTTTCGCGGTGAACCACGAACTCATCTATCTCAACGAACGAACCGGTGTCCAATAACTTGTCGAGACGCTCTCGAGCAGTCAATCTTCCCTTCTCATGTTCAATCTTGATACGATCTTCGCCGCCACCTAGTTTAGCCTGTTCTCGAAGCCTTGTAAGTTCATCAAATTTGTCCTTGGTCATGTTGCCAGCACCACTTCGTTTGGTCTTACTGAGTGGTGCTCACCTGTTTTTTCAATCTTCTGTTTCAGAGGGAACTCATAGATTGCAGAGTCATAACTGATAAATCGAGCCGCATTATATAATGCTCTACAATCCATTTCAAATGCGGGTGATTGAAGATTGGCAAAGATGACAGGTGGCGAGGTTCTGACCAAGTGTCTCCTTCAAGAGAGTGTTAGATATGTTTTTGGAGTTCCAGGTGACCAACTCTATCCATTTCTTGATTCGATTCACACCAGTGATGGAATCGATTTTGTCACATTCCGACACGAACAGGCTGCCGCACATGCGGCAGATGCATGGGCGCGCACAACAGGAAACCCAGGAGTCTGTTTGGGCACGGTAGGCCCCGGAGCTGCTGATTTGGTCCCAGGCGTCTATGCGGCATTTGCTGACAGTATTCCGATGATAGTGTTCTGTGCTCAGAATCAATCCTGGCGAATCAACCCGGACCATGGGAGCACTCAGGGACTGGACCAGCTCAATTTATTCAAACCAATCACTAAATGGGGAGCCACCGTCACTCACTGGCAGAGAATCCCACATCTTGTTCATTGGGCATTCAGGGAAGCAGTCTCAGGAAGACCAGGTCCTGTCTTTTTGGACATCCCAGCAGATGTACTCTATTTAGAATGCGAAGAGGAAACATTGGAAGATGGGATTGTCGCTGCTGATAGGTATAGGATGACAAAACCGCCTGTTGGAAATCCTGACTTAATTGCTAGAGCTGCCAAGATGTTGTCAAAGGCAAAGTTCCCAATGGTGCACGCGGGAAATGGTGTTCTCATGTCTGATGCTTCAAAGGAGCTCATCGCCCTAGCAGAGCATCTTCAAGCTCCAGTGACAACATCCGTTGCAGCAAGGGGAGTCATTCCGGAGGACCATCCACTATCACTATCACCTGCGGGTTTCGGAGCTATTGGAGCTCAGTGTCAGGCAGACCTCGTACTTCTTGTAGGAGGTCGTTTAGGAGACCTCGATTTCTGGGGAAGAGCTCCTGGATGGGGGGACTGTGCAAATCAACGATTGATACAGATTGATATTGCACCAGAGATGATTGCGCAAAATCGTGTAGTCGACCTCGCAATCGTTGGAGACGCAAAAAGCACACTGATCGAACTGCTCAAGCACTTTAAGGGTAAACCAAAAGCAAAACCGCGGCTGGAAATGGCAGACTGTCGAGAGGCTCAAGATAACTGGCGGCTAGATTTCATAGAACAAGGCAAGTCGGATAAATCTCCAATCCACCCCCTGAGGATGATTCAAGAGATACGTGATTTCTTTCCACGGGATGCGATCTCCATTGTGGACGGAGGAAACATTGCAGTCTGGGCAATCTACTTGAACAAGATATACGGACCAAGGACATTCCTCTGGCCATCCGACTCTGGGCACCTCGGAGTTGGAACTGGATATGCGATTGGTTCAAAGCTAGCATATCCTGAAAAAGAGGTCTATGTCATATCAGGTGATGGTGCATTCATGTTCAATGCGCAGGAGCTTGAAACTGCAAGACGCCTAGACACAGCATTCACCATAGCCATTGCGAATGATAGAGCCTATGGCATGATAAAAGCTGGACAGAAGGGTCTCTATAACGAGCGATATGTGGGTGTAGACTTTGTTGATGTTCGATATGACAAAATTGCGGAAGCGATGGGTTGTTTTGGTATCAGAGTAAAGAAACCCGGGAACATAGCTCCGGCACTTCAAAAGGCAAAAGACTCCGGCCTCCCTGCAGTGCTTGATATTGTCATCGACCCGGACATCAACCTCAAACCCCCTGACTTTGATTCTGTGGCTTCGGTCTGGCTTGAAGGTTGTCAGCTTCCAGGAGAGGGCTGAATGAAAGCAGCAGTATATGAAGGCAGTCATGAGATTACAGTGAAGGATGTCCCTGAACCGGAAGTCGGTTCAACCGAAGTTTTGGTTGAACCAAAGTACGTAGGTATTTGCGGAACAGATCTCAGCGCATGGGAGTACGGTATGTATGAACCAGGGCTAATCATGGGACATGAGTTTTCAGGGGAAATAGTGGAGATTGGCAAAGATGTGACCTCTTGGGATGTAGGTGATAGGATAGTACCCAACTCGCTTTTGCCATGTGGAAAGTGCTCATTTTGTAAAGCTCAGAAATTCTCGATCTGTGATGACATGCAGATGGTAGGAATCACAATGAATGGAGGATTAGCAGAACTTGTCGCGCTTCCACAAGAAATGCTACATCGGCTACCCAAGACCATTGACGACAAAAAAGGCGCTTTTGTTGAACCACTTTCCATTGCGCTTCATGGATTTAACAGAATAGACTTCAAAAGAGGTAATAGTGTACTCGTACTGGGTACGGGTCCTATTGGTATCTTGAGCCTGCATTTTGCCAAATTGCTAGGAGCCTCAGTAGTATATGCATCAGAGATACGGTCTGCACGACTCGAGATGGCGAGAAAAGCTGGAGCAGACTTCATCATTAATCCAGCTAAAGAGTCGCTACCTCTTCGAATTGAGAGCTTGACAGAGGGAGTAGGTGTGGATGTTGTTGTTGAATGCACAGGTGTACCTGGACCCAGCTCCGAAGCTTTTCAGCTCGTCAAGAGAGGAGGGACTATCCTCATTCTCGGTATAAGTGAAGAACCAGTAGAGGTGGATTTCATGAGAGGGGTGTTGAATGAGCTAAGTCTGAAGTTCAGTTACCTAGGTTACCAAGAATTTCCTGAAGCGATTCGCCTTCTTGCTGAAGACTTGATAGATCCCATTCCAATGGTGACAAGAGTCATATCCTTGGACCGTGTTGTAGAGGACGGGTTTGAAGCACTTACTCGTTCTGATAATCAAGATGTGAAAGTGCTGGTGAAGATTTAGACGGAGGTTGGTTGAATGAGTAAAAAGATGGTTCTTGGTTCAGACGAATACCTGAACAACTTCAAGGAGAAGATTAACAGCGATAAGGAATATGCGGATCTTGCTAGCAACGTGGATGATTCATATACACTTGTTTTACAAGCTGAACCTGACAAGGGGATTGAGGAAACACGAGTTGTTGGCTTCACAATCAAGGAGGGAAAAATGACTGATATCTGGATTGGTGAAAGGGAAACCTCTTTTATTCTCAGTGCACCATATCGAGTCTGGGTAGACATACTCCTTGGAAAGATTGGAGCAAACAGGGCATTCATCACCCGCAAATTGAACATCAAAGGAAACATGCCTAGATTGTTGAAAACAGCAAAAGCAACAGATAGACTGGTTTCTTTGCTACGTGAAATGCCAACAGAATTCCATGGCGACTACGTAAATCAATCATTTGGGTGATCATTGATACTTAGGTAGCACCAACTAATAGACAACAGAATAATTTCAACTAACATATTGCGTTTTAGGCAACAATTGTTCGAGATATCGAGTGGTTCTTGCGTATAGAGCGTGCCTTTTCTAATTTCATAGATGGAAGAAACATGGGAGTATCAACATGGTGACTATTCTATCCCATCATGAAAAAGGGAATGACACTTCTCAGTTTAGGCAAAAAACAGAAGGCATCTCAAGCAAACCAATTCGCTTGGCGTTCTCGTTTTTCTTCTTGGCACTTTTCTTCAGAGTTGTTGACATATTCGTCCTTGAGATGAATACAACAGACTTTGGGATACTACCCTCCAAGGTCTTCCCTATTCTGTTTATTCTTCTGTATCTTCGACATCGAGAGAAACGGGTCTCATCAATTGGGATTCACTCAGATGACTGGCAAAGAAATGTATTCCTAGCGGTCCTTGCCATTCTCGTTTTCAATGGGATACTCTACTGTGGCGGCTATCTTGTCCTCTTCATAATCAATATTCAACCACAGATAATATTCTATAAGTTAGACTACATTGCCTTCGATCTTGTCTATCAGACCGCAAATGCATTCATGGAGGAGATGCTGTTCAGGGGACTTATGTTAGTCTGTTTCATGACAGTCATGCGTCCCTTGAAAGCAAACCTCCTCCAAGGACTCTTGTTTGGTCTTTGGCATATCGTTTGGCCCATCAATTCCTATCTGGGTGGCTTGATAAGTGCAGGAGCAGCCATTGGTTGGGCCACAGAATATTTTTTCTCAAGCATGATTGTCGGACTTCTCTGGGGCTATATGTTTCAAAGGACTCGAAGTCTCCTGAGTCCAATCTTACTTCACTTCTTCATCAATTTCATCAGTGCATACGTGTTTATCGAGCCTAGCGTATCTCTAATAAAATTGGTACTTGGTCTGGTTGGCTTTTTGTTGACATTTGTCACTGTATTTGTCTTCACAAAGAAGGAAATGAGATACAACAAGAGTAATACGCTAAATGAAGAAGTATCAGGACCGCCATCTCTTGACACGAAGCGATAATTGCTCTTTTATCCAACCGGGATGGACTCCAACACTCTTGGTGAGTGCTTCACACGGGAAGTTATCACACTCGGTACAGAACAAGAGCTGTCTGTCATTAACACAACATCTTCTGATGACACAGCTTGCCCTACTCTCAGTTTCACAACCCTTGCACTTCTCGTTCATATAATATCTACACGACCCGCAGTACAGCAGACAAGGTGTTCCTAGACCATCAAACTCCATATCACAATTACCTCACATTTTTGTTGACTGCAGTCTATATCCTGAAGAATAGACGCTGTTCTAAGCGCAGTCGGTTAAGGTCAATATCGACCTCAGTAAGTCGATCGATATTTGCATAATATAATGGAGCCCGCATGTCCAATAGATTTGCTCTTCGTTTACAAAGTTGGTAGTTTCGTAGTTGTCTCAGAGCATGAGCAACAGTCCTTGGAGCAAGCTTGGACTTCTTCGCAATTTGATTTGGTGTTAGAGGACCTTCAATTACGAGTCTGTCCAAGACTTTCAGTGCGCTCTTCGGAAGTGATCCAACCTTCACCTCAACGCATCTCTCCTTTTTTGTTACACATTAATAGTGTAACAAAAACTAATAAATCTTCTTATTATGTTACACGCATATTGTGTAACAAAATATATAAGTCGAGTCGCAGTGACTATACTATGGCTATCGATCAGGACGAACTAATCCATATTCTAACTGAACAGATTGGACTTACTCCTTACGAGGCTCGGGGTTATGTCGCAGTTCTGTTTCATGGACCACTCTCTCCGAAAGGAGTGAACCAAAAGTCAGGTATTCCACGTCCTAGGGCTTATGATGTTTTGAACAGCTTGGTTGGAAAGGGGTTATTGATGGAGCAGCCTGGAAAACCATCAAAGTACCTTGCAGTAGATCCTGCTATTGGACTAAAGAAGCTCATGGAGGAATTGGAAGATAGAACCAATCGTCAGATAAAGCAACAATGGGGAGCAGTTGAGGAGCTTGTGTCGTCATTATCAGGTCCTTATGCTAGCACACTGGAAGGTGAAACAGAAGAGAATCTTGTATGGGTCACTAGGCGAGATAGTGCCATGATTGCAAGGTACAGTGAGGCAATTCGAAATGTTGACAGAAGTTTCATTATAGCCACAGCTCTGACTAAAGCAACAGGCAAAGAAATTCTGGCCGCAGTCAAGCATGCGTTGAAGAAGAAGAAATCATTTCGAGCCATTCGGCCCATTCATTCTGACTGGTCGAAAAGCGAGCTCGAGATGTATGAGGAATTGATCAATCTTGGGGATGATATACGACACCTTGAATATGACGGTCTTTCTTTTGCCATCTTTGATGAGAGAGATGTCGTGATATGGTTGCCTCCGTATCCATCAACCCGCACTGTGTGGATTAAGTTGCCTCTCCTCGCAGAGATCCTTCTGGGATATTTCGAGAGCCTCTGGAAGAGGAGTGAACCTGCACTTCCCCTAATTGAGATGTTTCTGCAAGAGAAATCTCCATAGTGAGCCTATTATCTATCACCAGGGTGTTGAGTTCCCAATCCAACCAAAGACAAATGCCCATACGAGTTGAATCCCAATCAAGAGATTCACGAGAGCTATTGCTTTTCCTAAACTCACATCGTGTAATTTCCAGAAACCAACGACATAGAGATAACCAACCCATAGACCTGAGATCAAGCCAAAGAAGGGGACCCAACCCAACAATAGAACTGGAGCAGTCGAATAGATTGATACTTTGAACGAATCATTGAGAGTCCCTTTTCCTTGCATCACCTTTGCAAAAGCGTGGAAAAGGATACCAAGCAATGGGAATTTCAGGAAATTTCCAAAGTATGTCAAAACTGCCACCCAAAGATAACGTGAAACTCCTGTGCTTGTTTCAAGTAGGGGAGCCTGGACATACGCACCCATCTGAGCGTTAGTACCTGCATGGACTATATCAGATGGAATATGCAACCAGTTCACTACTGGTGTCAAAAGAGCTAAGATGACATTAAGAACCAGAAAAAATCTGATCATTGGTAAATAGCTTTTTTCATCCTTTTCTCTCTCAAATGCCTGCTCTGGTCGTGCAATGAAATCATACGATTTCTTGAAGTCATCTTTTATCTGCATGCAAACCGCCTCGAGTACAATAACCACACAAAACTAGGATGGATATACATAGGTCGGTTTCGGTTTCAGTATTAATCTCTCGAAAAAACGTTAATGTAACATCTTTCTGATTGTCTACTGAATCTTTCAACTTCATGACCCAAAGCTAATTAGTCACATTCAACATCTTCCTGCATCGACATAGAGAGAGTGATTGTTTGGGGCTGAAAGATGCTATCACAAACTACTTTGCCACACGTCCACGAGCAAAGAAGGTCCTAGGAATAGCCACTGCTGTAGCTGCGAACTTTGCAATGATTGGTTCAGGGTCTGCAGTATTGGCTGTCGCAGCAGGATCGTTGATGCAAGCCCACGAGGATAAGCAGAGAATCCGTTCTGACCAACTAATCGACTTCTTCAAGGAAGCGATTCAAGATCCATCAGTCAGAGATTCCCTCAAGGAGGCTGTTCGAGAGGGAGGTATAGCTGTAGCAGCTCCAGTCACTACTGCAATGAATCAGCTCGGAGCCACTGTGCCGGAAACAGGGCAATTTGTCGACACCATGAAGTCAGACCTCACTGTGGTGTTGCAAGAGTTGGGACTTCTGCAAGAGATGCTCTCTTACTACGAGATTCCAGACTCACGAAAGCGGATTATGAATGTATGGAGGTTGCCTCCCTATCTTGATGATGTGTTGGTGATAGAAGATGCCCGAAGAGCTGTTATTGATTCTGCAGTGAAACATGCAAAAGAGGGAGAGAATGTCGTAATTCTGGGAGCACCAGGTTCTGGGAAAACGACAGTGTTGTATGCCATTTGGAGAGAGTTGGACGAGGAAAATGACACTGCACTTGTCTGGGATACGAAAGACATTGCAAGGACTCACGAGAAAGATGGTGTGATTCTCTTCAGTGATGACCTTCCTGAAACAAAAGAGTTGGCCAAAGCTATTGTAGAGAAGGACATTCATGGAGTGGTCACCACAGCCCGTGAGCAGGAGTGGTCCAGACTTCCAATTGATCTTAGAAGGAAATTCAACCCAATCAACCTCCCGAACATATCTGATGAAGTCATGACCGAGATCACCAAGAACCATCTTGAGAGTCAGGGAATCACATATGCCAAGACTGTTCTTCCAGCGATAGTTGAAAGCGCTCGAGGAAGCCCGATATATGTGAGGTATCTTGTGGAAGAGATAAAGACAGAGATCAAATCCGGAGCTGTTTCGAAACTTTCCGTCGACCGAGTGAAGCAAGCGCCGAAAGGAATGACTGACTATGTTGCAGGCATTCTCGCCCGAATTCTCTTTGAACTTGATGGCACAATATACAAGCCTAGAGAAGGCGCACTTCCAGTCATTAAGACACTCCTATGCTTGGCAGACCTGCCCAATTATGAGACCCATGAGGTTCATCTCAATCAGATGTTCTTTGCACTGAAACAACCATCTGACAGCCCAGGACCCTTCAATGCTTTCAAGCAATATCTCTCAAGAGACCCCCGATTCTTCTCCCTGAAATTTATGCATGATACACTTGCTGATGTGCTTCGAGGAAAAGTGGACCATCCGGTCGTGGGTGACATTCGTTTGGTCGCTCAGGAGATGGGAGTGTCTGGAAGACGAAACATTGAGAGTAAGGCACTGGATGAGGGATGGGAGCATGTCAAAGCTGAGTATGAGGTGGATAAAGCAGGTGGACTTGAATCGCTCATCGCCTATGCTTATTTCTCAACAAAGAACTTCGATTCTTCTAGGATTGATGAACTTGCTTTGGACCTTGCTAACCAACACTTGGAAAATCCACTCAGCCAAGCCCTGTTTGCACTTACAGGACCATTATCAAAGGAGGAACTTGAGAAAGCAAGAACGAGGATATCTGCTAAGACTATCAGCGAGTCGGATTCAAAGAAACCAGAGCAGATTCAATCCTATGCCAAATCGGGAGTACCAAAAGATCTTGGAAGAATCATTCAGGAAAGGGTGAAATCAGCGATAGGAGAGGAGGCGGGCAAAGAACTCTCAAAGGGCTTGCAGCAGCTCGGCGACATAGACATCTCAAAGATTATTGACGCTGCAATGAAGGGAGAGAAATCTCTCGAGCTTGAGAAGTTGAAGAAAATCGAAGATTCTTTTGAAAAGAAGAAAATGAAGAAGTCACGTAAATCTACTGATGACCAGACTGAGGATGAAACTCATGGCGAGAAAGACCTATAGAGATGCTCAAGGGTATCTTCGATTTGTCGACTCAGGGAAGCTTGTCCATAGATGGAAGGCTGAGAGAAAACTGGGACGTAGGCTTCAACCTGATGAAGTAGTCCATCATCAGAACGCTATCAAGACTGACAATCGATATGGTAACCTTAGGGTGTATAGTTCTCGCAAGGAGCACCAAGCGCATCACATCAAGAAGGACTGGGAACGAACGAGAAGAAGAAGGACTTTGAAACGTTGAATCAGAAATATCAATTTATTTAAATATCGTAATTAATCGATGATTGATACAACGACTGTGTTGTCAAAACGGATTAGGAAACAGAAATATGCCAGTTGAAGTGTCTAGCTCAGAGCAATCGGAATTGAGAAGAGATCTACCAGCTAAGGATCTAAGCACTTTTGAGAAGTATCTTCCATTATGGATCGCTGTCTGCATGGTCTTTGGGGTAATACTATCTCTTGTAGTTCCTGGAATAAGTGAAGCAATTGACTCTTGGCAAATTGCAGGGATTTCTGTACCCATAGGCATCTGTCTGTTCCTAATGATGTATCCAGCGATGTTAAATATACAAGCCTCTGAGCTGAGGAAACTGAGAAGAAATCCAAAACCTATTGTATTGACTCTGATCTCGAATTGGATTGTGGCACCAATTGTCGGATTCATACTCGCATGGACATTTCTTCCAGGGAATGAACAACTCATTGTTGCAGTAATACTATTGTCTTCAAGCCCATGTACTGCCATGGTGCTTGTTTGGGGGTATCTTGCAGAGGGAAACCAAGAACAGAATGTAGTTAATACAACTCTTAACACAATAACCATTCTTGTCCTCTTTGCGCCACTTGTTGCACTATTCACAGGAATTTCAAACATTCCCATCAATCGTATGTTACTGATTATCTCTGTGTTTGTATTCATTGGATTTCCCTTGGTATTGGGTGTAATCACTCGAAAATCAATAGTGAATTGGAAGGGAAAGGATTGGTTCGAAAATAGGTATCGACCTGCAGTTGGTAATCTCGCACTCATAGCCCTTCTAACAACTCTAGTTGTACTTTTCTCACTAAATGGAATGGTGATGCTGGAAAATCCAGACCTGCTTTTGCTTGTATCTGTTCCACTCTTACTGGGATTTGCCATTGTAGTGGGTTACAACCTCATTATTACACGATTCGCTAAGTTAGCATATCGAGAAGCCACAATTACAGTCATTATAGGTTCTTCAAGTCACTTCGAGATTGCCATCGCAACAGCGATATCGATGTACGGTGTTGGCTCCATTGCTGCTTTGGGAACGACAATGGGTCTGTTTTGGGAGGTTCCGATCATGCTAGGTCTTGTTTACTTAGCCAAGTACTTGAGAAAAAGAGATTTCTGGAAAGGCAATCCTATTTAGGTGGGGATAGTTTATGACTAATGAAAGACTAGATAATTGGAGATTGGACTTCCATAAAGCATTGGGTAATCCTGTCAGGCTTCAGATAGTTGACTTCCTCATGGATGGTGAACAATGTCAGTGTGACATATTTCCAAGATTTGGTCTTGCACAATCGACTGTTTCAGCATATCTTACCAAAATGGTAAAGGCTGGAATCCTTAATTACAGAAAAGATAGGACTCGGAAACTGTATTCTATAGCAAGTCCGGACATCACTAAGATTGTTGAAAAGATCAGGACCATTGCAGAGAAACAGACATCCAAGTAGATCTAGTCGACTAAGATTTACGCTTTACTTCTGAGTTGAGGTATGAGGTTTTTGCAAAGGAGTGATTTTTAACATGCTCAAATGCTTCATTGACACTAAGCTCCCGAAGATCAAAACCAAACTTCTCACAAGCCCAGTCAATCCATGATTCTCGGGCTTCACGAGCGATAATACTTGCAGCAGCAACTGCAATCTCATCCTCAGCTTTAGGACGTTGAACAAGCTCAACCTTACGAAGGTCGATTTTCGTTCTAAGACGTGCCTCAGTCTTAACACGAGCAAATTGGTCAACGACAATCTTGATGGGCTCGTCTTGGGTCCGTATTACTTCATAGATATCTGAGATGACCTTTGTGTGTGCCCATGCCAACATGTCATTCAGGTTCTTGCCTTCTTTACGAAACTCCTCAATTTGGGTGTTGAACTTATCAGGAGAGATGAGTAATGATTCCACCTTGAGTGCATATCGACGCACGGTCTTTGAGAGTTCAGTTATTCGTGAAACTGACATGCTCTTGCTGTCCATGACACCTAGAGCACGCATCATTCCTGTCTGTTTTGGAGTGAGTGCGACAGCTGCCACAGTCAGTGGACCCAACCATTCACCCTTGCCAGCCTCATCAGAACCAATAACGATAGATTCTGTAGTTGATGGGGTCATCCCTATGATTGCATTCTGAACTGCAGCAGTAGAGTGAGGTCCGTTGCTAACGATTTTCCCACTCGTGTAGCCAATGATAGCCTCTCCAGAAAACATTATGCGAAAGGCTTCATACTCACTCTTTGTATCAAGCTCAGATGCATCCTTAGAAACAAGAAGCTGTCTGCGAAGCTCTTCTATCTGTTCCGGATCGACACTAATCACACCTGGTTTCAACTGACCTCTCCAAGATACATCTATGCGTATGTGTATTATATCTTAAGGTAACCTCTAGAATTTCTGAATCTCAACACTGAGTTCCATTGTTGAAGGGTCGAATGAAAAAATGCTAGAGAAACCGTATACAATTGCTGGAACCACTACACATCTGGTCTTTCCTATCTGGAATTCATGATGCATGTGATAATGACCAGATAATAACAAAGAGGAGGCTATGTTCTTCGATGAACTTGGTGAGGCTCTGCTCCCTGTTGATACACTAATCCCTAAAGCAGGAATAATATCAGCTTCATAAAGAGGAACATGTGAGTGCATAATCAAACTTGTTATAACTAGTTCTAGGAAACTCGTATATTCTGTCTTCTGAATGTTCAAAGGGACTCTTGTATGTATCGAGTTTAGAAAGAATCCGAGAGTCGTTTATGTCTGTTAAGACGAGAGCTTCCATCAACTCTCACTCCATGCCTCCTAAATGAGCAACATCACCGCTTACGACTTTCATTAAACCTTCATCAGTTTCCACAATAAGAGATCCGTCTTCTCCAATGTCTTTTGCAATTCCATCAGTGGTTTTTTCATCTTCATATATCCGAACACGAGTGCCCAAGGTGGAACTCACTCTTCGCCACTCTTCAAGAACAACGGCATAGGATGAGTCGTTCTCCACAGCTTGGAGTAATTCATCCATCTCATTCACGATGGAACATAGCAATGCCTCAATCGAGGTCTCTTTCCCCAACTCATCAATGATAGATGTTGTCGGCCATCGCAGGTGTTCAGACATCTCTGAAACTGGACAGTTTTGATTCACACCGATTCCCACTACTATTCGTAGGTGGTTGTCATCAACTTGAATACTCTCGCTGAGAATGCCTGCAATCTTATGCTGTTGAACCAATACATCGTTAGGCCACTTGAGTCGCACATTTTCTACTCCTAAGGATCTGATGCCCCTTGCTACAGCACATGCACTTAGAAGACCTAGAAGAGGTGCTTGTTCTGGTCCAATTCTAGGTTTCAGAGCAATGGAGAAGTAGAGACCACCGATTGGAGAATACCAACTACGGTCTTTTCTACCACGACCTGCTGTTTGCGTTCTTGCTGTAACTATTAGTCCCTCTGATTCACCCTGGACAAGAAGCTCCTTTGTCTTTCTGTTGGTGGAGTCTATACTGTCTATTGAAATCACTCTAGGACGAATGATAGTCGTTTTGAAGCAGTTAAAGTGATTAATCAATCTGATTCACCAGATATTGGAATGATAGCTATTTGAACTAGCGGAAAACCGATAGTAATAGTACATTATGCAGATGAGTGAGTTGTGTTTGGGTGTGGTATTTGGACTGGGTTTTTATTGCTATCCCGCTGCTTAAGATATTTTGAATCATGCCATTCAGTTCTATCCCAAAGACTAGATTAAAACCCATGCGACCAAGAACCAATACAAACCAAGGATGAATGCGATTATCCAGACACCAATAGTGAGAAACATGAAAGGTCGTGTTCTTTTCAATAGTTTCAAGGGCATCCCTTTTCTCGTAAGAAAGAGAATAGCAAGTACAGCCCCAAGTACAATTGCCAAGATACCAATCACATCATGTACAATCTGATACCAAAACGTGAGTGGATTACTTAGCATAATTGATAATCTTTCCATTGCGCGTGGAATCATCCAAATACCGACGGTCAAAATGTGTATCAATACAACGCTATATACCGCCTTGTGGTGGAGCTTGAAGTTCATTCTACGTGCACCATATAACCATCCAATGATTAATACTGCAAGTATAATGAGTTCTAAAACAAGCACAAGATACGGAATCGGGATACCTAAGATTGCTTGCACTGCTATGTCCTCTTTCTATTGTGTTTCAATCTCACTCACACTTCCCATCGTGGTAAATAAACTAGACTTCAATGTTGTTCCCCTCCCTTCATGCGCAGACACGATTGCGGAACCAATCATTCCCCATGGACAAAATCGAACATTCAGATTCTGGTAAGCGTCAGATTCATGGATTCTTGAGAAGGCGCAGCCATTTGTGGCAACTGTGATCTTATCGCCCTGAACTTTTGTACGAGCATATTTCACAAATCCGTGTTCGCGAATATAATTTGCATATCCATCAAGTTTCTCAGCTAGAGAGAAACCTGGGTCGAGCAGATACTCAGGGAGATATGCGGCGAGAATGTCAGATATTCTGATGAACACATAATCCTTGATTGCAGCATCTCCAAGAATATCTATGAAGACGCTTTCATAACCAAATATCGCTGCACGAAGTTTCCAAATCTCCTGCATTGTAAGCCCTTCTGTTGAACCACTTGTCTGTGCATTTTCCACCTTCCTATGAAAGTCAGCCAGGAAAACCTTGAGTTCACCTACAAGTGCATCAGCTGATGTTTGTCCGGAGAAAATCTCAGGGAGAAATTCTTGGACATAATAGACCATTCGGGGAAGAACATGCTCATCAAGAACATTAGGACCAATAAGTTCGGTTCCTACGGCATCATAGGCATCAAGAATACCCATGTAGAGGAAAACGGCCTCGAGTTGTTGTTCATTATCTTGTAATTGGAATTCAGTGCTCATGAGCAGAACCAATTAGGTGTATGTCTATGCTGCTTATATTTATCATCCATGGTCAATTATAAGCTAGGAAGTTTATGTAGCTCGAATAATGTCATACCGCTTGTACTGATCAAAGTAATGCACCAATCTCCTTGACCACTGGTTCTTGCAAAGAAACGTTTGTAAGGTCTGCGAGTGAGGGATTTGAACATCGAATCTATACTCTTGATAAGTGTCGAAATGAATACAATGGCTTTCTGGGTAACATCTTTCCCACGTTTCTCGCTAATTCGTCCTTCAGTTGAATAGATGAGTTTTCCCACTAGTGTTTCATCAGACGTGAGTGCAATCTCCTCTTCAAAGCTGTCCGCATAGCATATTGTTGTTGCAGCCTCATACACATTCTCTTTGGGTATACGCATGGCTCCACTGGCTACACTGAGAAGACGACCGCCATTACATGCAGCCACTGAATAGTCATCAGATTCAATAATAAAGTAGGAATATCTTTTGCCAATTTCTAGACTCTCAAGCACCTTATTCAAAGTCGAGTGAACCAGAAGGAACTCTCTCACCTGTGTCTGTTTGAACAATGGTTTTGGTCTGGAAAAACTTGTGATGATTGATTTATCGTTGGAATCCACAAGAAAGGCCAGAGGAATATCGCTTCGGCGTTCTAGCGTTTCTATAACAATGGACGACAGCTGTTCGTTGCTAAAGAGCTGAATAGAGATTCTCTCAATATGATCTTGGATCCTCTCCTTCTCCTCGGGCAATAACTGCTTTCCTTCAGTTTCAGGCATTTTGAAGTCACGGAGAAAGCCCATTATCTTTTCCATTGCCTCACGAGCCAGATTTTCAGGAGCAATCCTGTCAAAGACACCTACTAGGACTCGACTAGAGTCAGGACATTGAAGATATAGAAAGTACTCATTCCCAGTTGAAAATGACTCTAGTGCATCCGAGCGTGTATGAGTGCTAAAATCTTGAATTGCAGAGAGAAATCCCGAGGAGAGGACTGCCTTATCATCATCATAGGAAGACTGGTCTCTGCTATAGTGGTATTGCAAAACACTGCGATCAATGAGGAAAATCTCTCTAATCATTCTAAGGCTAGCATGTAGGTGTACCATATGAAGAAAGCGGTTGTAGATTTGATATGGGAAAAGGATTATCTGAGCTTAGTGTTTCCCTAAAGAGAATGATGGTGTTTATGATGAAGAAAGGGATGACAGTGCCTGTATTAGCATTTCTTGCTCTCATGGTCTTTTTTCCAATTATGCAGGTTAATGCACACAATCCATCCTCCATGAACCTCTCCTATGATTTTGGTAATCAGGAGTTAACAGTTCAGGTATATCATAGTGTGGCTGATGTTAATACTCATTATATCTATCAAGTTGTAGTTGAGAAGGACTCTGTTGTAGTTCTAACGAAGGATTATACCAGCCAGAATACAACATCCAGTATGTCAGCGATATACAGTATTGAAGCAGCTCATGGCGATGTGCTTCGTGTTACAGCGAAATGCAGTGTATCAGGTCAAATGACAGAGGAAGTTACTGTCGTAGATCCGGAAAGTACAGACACAATCCCAACCAATGGTGGCGGGATGTATTTAGAGATGACAGTAATTATCGCAATAGCCATCTTAGCCATTGGAATTGTTGCGGTGGCATTTACAGTTCTAAGACGGAGATAGCTTTTGCATCTACAGAATCACTTTCCTGGAATTGTAAAACCACTGTTGTTGAGGTCAATCAGCAAGGCTAAATCGGATGAGTGGGGACTCTGTAAGTATGAAGACCATCGATCTACGTAGCGACACAATCACTCAGCCAACTGACGAGATGATTGAAGCCATTGTTAAAGCACACAAATCCGGAAGGTTCGGTGACGATGTTATTGGCGAGGATGAGGTAGTAAATGAGCTTCAGGAGAAGGCTGCTAAGATACTTGGGAAAGAGGCGGCCCTCCTCGTGACATCAGGCACCCAAGGTAATCTCATCTCTCTTTGTTCCCAAACGAGCAGGGGTGATGAAGTGGTGGTAGAGAAGCAGTCTCATACATTCATGTTCGAGGCTGGTTCAATGGCTTCTATAGGAGGACTGTATCCGAAACCTGTTGAGGGAGTGAGAGGTTACATTCTTCCAGAAACTCTCGAGTCTGTCATTAGTCCTGATGATGCACACTATGCAAGAACGAGGATGGTGGTCTGCGAGAACACCCACAATTATGCAGGAGGCACGGTCACTCGACCGGAGCAGATTAAGGCACTCTCATCGGTGGCACATGATCACGATCTAAAAGTCCATTGTGATGGAGCCAGGCTGTTTAATGCATCTGTAGCTTTGGGCATTCCTGCAAGGAAACTTGTCGAGGATGTAGACTCAGTACAGATATGCCTGAGTAAGGGTCTCTCAGCCCCTGTTGGGTCGATAATAGCAGGGTCTACTGAGTTCATTCATGCAGCGCATCGAACACGTAAGAAGCTCGGTGGCGGTATGCGTCAGGCAGGGATTATTGCGGCTCCAGGAATAGTTGCACTTGAGAAGATGGTTGATAGACTCAATGAGGATCATGAGAATGCAAAACTTCTCTATGAGAGTATCAAGGACATACCAAATCTCGTCATCGAAAAGCCTGAAACCAACATCCTGTTTCTTGGACTCCAAAACCTCAACATCAATCAAATGCAATTAGCAGAAGAGTTAGCGAAGGAGAACATCAGGGTCTATGGGGGATATGGTGTCAGGACTAGAATGGTCACAAATAGAATGGTACAACGCGATGATATTGACCATGTGGTAACTGTACTCAGACGACTGCTCAAATAGAAACTAATGTCTACAACCTCTTTTTGGCGTCCTCAATCATCTTTGTAATGTGGTCACTCCATGTTGGTTCTAGTTGACGAGCCTTCTCAGCGCAACCGATGCATTCACCGTACTTCTCCATCTTGTACAGTAATCGACTCTTATAGAACCATGCGTGAGCATATGTTTCACTCAGTTCTATTGCCTTGTCGTAAGCCTTGATTGCATCCTCATACTGTCCGTTAGCCTCATGACTCCTGGCTTTCCTATAATATCCATAGCGTGTC
>Ga0180437_10005363_pt1 | contig 17591 bp, 11 predicted proteins | sample SS_ome_4_FD_132410 | JGI IMG/M metagenome (GOLD analysis project Ga0180437, IMG submission 132410) | Hypersaline lake sediment archaeal communities from the Salton Sea, California, USA - SS_3_D_1 metaG | ecosystem: Environmental > Aquatic > Non-marine Saline and Alkaline > Hypersaline >... | reverse complement strand
TGATTTTCCACTATATTGTGCTATAGATTAATTATTAGGCCCCGTGGTGTAGCGGTTTAACATGCCACCCTGTCACGGTGGAGATCAGGGGTTCAAATCCCCTCGGGGTCGCTTCTTCAAGACTTTATTGACATACTCCTCATAATTCAGCTGAAAGAAAGGTTCTAGCTCGGGTTGTGGTTTGATAGCTACGACCTGTTCATCTTTTATCCAAATCTCTTGAAAGAGAGAACGGGCAAGCTTGTTTTTTAGTTCCCCAGTGGCTTCTTCCCAAGCCTGAGCGATGTTCGCCAGGAACCCTGCCAGCTTATCCAAGTTCTGCGCCTGGCTTTCAGCAGGGGTAAGCGCCTTTAGTTCTTTCTGAATGTTCTCTTTTTCCTTGAGATACTCCTCTCTGCCCATGTCTCCCCATTTGTATAGATTCCTTATTCTTCCCAACTGGGCTTCCCACTTTGCCCTCTTGCTGTCCGTGTTATCGTAGGCTGACTGTAACTTGCGGTGAGCGTCTAGAATTCGGCTTTGATAGTCTGGCGGAATATGAAAGGTACTCAGATATTCCCCCATCTGCTCCTCGTAAACCTCGAGTAAGGCCGACTTTTGAGAACATTCCCAACCCTTGGCACGGTTATAACAACCAAGTCTCGCCTTGCCCCTCTTGGTGAAGCTCACGTGAATTCTTCCCTTGCAGTGCCAGCAGTAGGTTATACCGCTTAATGAGCAAACTCTCCTTTCGCTTCGGCATCGGCTATGCGTTGACGTAGCGTTTCGACGACGCATTTCCTGCACTTGACTCCAAAGCTCCTCATCGACAAATGCCTGGTGCCTCCCCTTAACCCACCCACCATTGCCATTTGGCAAGTAGCCAAGGTAAAACCGGTTGGTAAGTATACCTCTAACTGTGTCCTTACTGAAAGGTCTATTGCCCTGGTTACCGGCGGTGCGATATCCTGCCGCATTGACAACTTGTGCTACCTCTTTATCACTTTTCCCATTTGCCGCTGCTTGGAAAGTCAACTGTAGTCCCTCATAATTACAGGTCTTGCATCCGTTAAGATATATCTCCCTCGTATCGGGTACAGGCACACCGTCTTCTCCTTTCATCGCACCAAAAGGCAGAAGGCCACAATACAGCCCTTGTGCTCTTCGCTCGTGCCACCCCTTTTTGGTTTCTTGGCTGAGGTTATCTGAGTAATATTGTGCGAATGCCCCCAGCAAAGCCAGATGGACTTTTCCTGAGGGTGTAGTAAAGTCCATCTGCTCATTTATCGAAATGAAGGTAACTCCGGCGTTCAGCAATTTGTCGAAGTATTCTAAGGTAATGCGGAGATTTCGCGAGAAGCGGTCAAGCTTATGGACGACGAGAACATCAAACTTCGCAGCCACGGCGTCGCTCATCATCTCCTTAAATGCTGGACGCTTATTGATGTTATCGATTCTAGCCGACTTTCCCTCGTCAACATACTCTCGATACGTCGTCCACCCTCGGCTTTTAACCAACGCTTGGAAAGCTCGCCTTTGGGCATCTATACTATATCCCTCCACCTGCTCCTCAGAGCTTACGCGGGCATAAAGCGCTGCCTTCATCGCTCCCTCCTCATGGCTTCTATTTCCTCTTTTGCCGGCGCTTCCGTGCCAAGATACTTAATGACTTTCTGTCTCACCCTCTTACCCTCTCGCCTACTCTCTACAAGATAATAATAGGTTCTATTCTTTATTTGCTTGGTTCTAACAAACGCCACGCTTCTATTGTAATGCCTAACTGAAGGAATGTCAAGGGTCGGAAATCAAAGTAGGAGTTACTTGGAAGGTTGCTCCTTTATATTGCCTTCCTAAGGTTTCCCTTGTCCGGTAATGAAACGATGAAAAGCTACCTCATGGAACCTTCTGTATTAGTCTGCAACTAAGTAACATTTCAAGTTATTGTATAACAATGCAGGCTTTTGTTGCGCGGGCCACACATCGTGGACAAATATTACGCTTGATGGTCACGTCTTTGTAGCCTGAAGAGCCACTCTGACGGAGTACACTTGTCCAAGTTTCTTTGGCTACGCACCCAGTTGTACTCGTCTAAGAATTTCGTCAAGGGTTTCGTTATGGAGTATTTAAATTTGCGAGACAAGAAGAGCGCGGGGTCATCGCTGCCGGCAAAAGCCTGGAAATCTGAGACTACGGATTTCGCCTCTTCTTGCATCAACTTAAGAAAGCCAACATAGTCCCAGGGTGACTCAATCATTTTGCGTTTGCACAAGCAGCTGGCAATCCCGTCGTCCCACATAACAAACAGCGAGGGGTTCACTACATGCACAAGTTTGGAGGCAAATGTCTTGCCTAGATGCACGGTTACACTGCGGAAAGCCCCCCGATTCTCCCAATACATCAACCGCAGGCGATTGAAAATATCTTGAATCAATTTCCCACGACGGTCAAGGTTGACGGTTACGAGTGTGTCGTTGCGGAGGCTTTGAAATTTGTTCTGTAGCGTACAGAGACCATTCAGGAGTACCCCAGCAACCTCAACATCACCCCTAATATGTCTACCGCCCCATTCGTGGAGGAAGTTCACAACGCTTGCCTTGAATTCATTAACCGAGACTGCGCTGGGATTCTGCCGAAGTCGTGCAAGCAAACCCTCCTCAGCGAAAAGCTCAAGGTATGGAGAATCGTAGTTCGTGACTAGCCTGTAGAAGAAAGCGCCCTAAGCAAGCTCCTCAAAAGTCATAGTTGCCTCCGGAATAAACATCATAAGCGGCGTTCTTCCGCTCAGTGCTCAAACCTGCAACACACATGCTAATGCTTTCATTCTAACTCCACGTTGTTAGCGGCCGCAATAGTAAAATCTCGTGCCCCTCCATCCAGAGCCCTAAAAAAAGCTATTCTGCTACCTTGTGAACGTCGTGACTAAAGTCTCACAGGCCCTTGTTCTTCAAGGCTGCGAGAGCGCTTGATATCTCTTTCCCCTGAGCCTCTATAACGGAAAGAAGTTCCTTAGGCGTTCTAGTGTCGACTTCCTGTTTTCGGTTGGGATTAATGGCTTTCAGGTCATAATTCTTGGCTTTCAGCTCCTCGGCCGAGACACGCCAAGAACGCTCGCTTGAAGCTCGCTCTGGAAGCAACTTGAAGAATTCCTCGAAGTGCTCTAAAGTCAGCGGCTGCTTCTTGGTCACATTCAAGTCAGAAAGGTCGTAATACCAGATTTCCTTTGTATCTTGCCCTTTGGTGAAGAACAGTAGGTTGGTCTTGCTTGCTGCTCCAGCATTTATGAATACACCGGCAGGAAGACTGACAATACACCACAGGTTACACTCATTCAACAACTTTCGTTTGGTCTGGACAAAGGCAGTCTCCGTGGTGCGGAAAAGAGTTCCCTCGTCCATGACTATTCCGCAGCGACCGTCTGGTCTTAGATTGTCAATGACATGCTGGAGGAAGAGCACCTGTGTGGCTCTGGTTTTATAGGCAAAGTGAGTTTGGGCGTCCTTGCCCTCCTTGCCACCGAAGGGTGGATTGGTTAGAACTACATTGAAGAGAGCTGGTGCGCCAGCAAAAAGTCCCCCATAAACCTCGTTTCCAGTGAGAGTGTTGCCGTGCCAGATATGAGGCTCATCTATCCCTTGAAGTATCAGGTTGGCCAAGACAACTGGATATACCAAGTCTTCTTTTTCGCGGGCATAGAAAGTGCTCGTTTTTAGAATCTCAATATCTTCTGCACTTCGCGCTTGCGTGCTCATATATGAGTAAGTTTGAGCCAAAAAACCACCAGTACCACAACAAGGGTCATAAACAGTCTCACCTATTTTGGGGTTTATAGCCTCTACCATAACCTTAATAATCTGCCTAGGGGTAAAGAATTGCCCACCATCGTTGTTTTTCTCACCCATCTTCTGAAGCAGCCCTTCATAGACTTGCGAGAGAGTAAACATATGCGTTTCGTCAACCTGCTCAATTCTTAGCTCATGCACTCTATCCAAGATGTCCAGAAGGTTACGCTCGGTATCAATCCTGGTTCTTTCTACATAAGAAAAGACCTGACTGATGACCTTCTGACGGACAGTAGCTCCCGGACGGTCTTTAAGACCACGCAGAGCTGGTATGAGCTGACCATTGACGAAGCTCATGAAACCACCCAGGGTACCCATCTGCAATTCCAGTCTCTTCTTGCCATCAGGACCTGCCCAGTCTTGCCATCGGTAAGGGTATTGTAGAGACGGCTGGAATTGAATACTGACCGCCCGTGCCTGTTCGGCTTCCCTGGTCTCCTTTTCATCAAGGATACGAAGGAAGAGCATCCAGGTGAGTTCAGGGACATATTGTAGGGCGCCAGCACAATTCGAGCGGCGCATAATGTCACAAATACTCTTAACGTAGGTATTCAGACCCTGCGGTGTTGTGATTCGGCGATTATTATTCCTACTTAATGGCACAGCTTCCCTCCATTACCTCTAAGCTTTTTCAAGCGCAGTATTAGCTCAATTCCAAAAATTTCTGCCACCTCAGAGTGTCAACACCATGATTTTTTGCTTTACCTGTCGCTTTTGTATCCCTCTCGTCAATAACGAGAGGAAGATGCCGTTTCGATGCGATGGCAATTACTGAAGCTTCACCCGGGTCAATACCCGGCTGCAGTAAAATTCGCAGATACTCTTCTTCCTCATTATTCTGGAACTGCGTTACGATTTGAGGATTCGCCATAACGAATTGCCTAAGCGGGTCTGTTTTCAAAATCTTAGGGTCCCACGCCACTTCATATGCAACCCTTTCAGATATTAGAATCGCCCCTCTCCGTTGCCCCAGCGTCCTAACCCCTCTATTCTGCTCAATATTAATGAGGGAACTAGAATCAATTACATACTGCCATAATCCTCGAGCAAAGTTTTTCTTTTTCATGGGTACTAGGCTTGCCCCTTGCCCCGTCGCTCGATCTCTTTCATGGCTTCCCTGACTGTGATACCCAAACCACTGGCAACTTTACCGGCGGAAATCAGCCCCTTCTCATAAGCCTCAAAAGTCTCCTCCACAAACCGCTTGCCCATTTGTCTTTGCCACTTCGGAATGCGCGGTCGTCTGAGGAACGGTCTGGGTTCAAAGAGGGTATCAATATGTCCCTTTGCTATCAAGCCCTGATTTTCCAACCTGTAACCTAGTGCTTGAATGCTCGCACCCCACTTCCCAGCCATTTTACCCAACTCCGCTTCAGAAGGCATAGTTGAGAGCCCCCTTATTCGGAAATCCTCTTTCACGCCTGTCTCAGGCAGTAACAATTCAACTGCAAACTGTGTTGTCTTGAACTCTATATCTCCACGCACCTCGCTGAGTTTGATTGGGATATAGCATAAGGTAGATTCATGACCATAAAGAAGGTGGGCTAGCTCATGTGCCAACGTGAAATTCTTTCTCCCTTGGAGATCGCTAGCATTAAGCAAAATACAGGGGCCATATGCCGAGTGCCAAAATGAGAAACCGGAAAAAGCATCTTCCGGGACGACAAGCTCAAATATGCGAACCCCTTCATGCTCTAATCGCTCCCGCAGGTTTGGTAATGGCTTATCACCAGCACCGAATTTCCTCCTCAAATTTTCAGCAACCACTCTGGGATGAACAGACTTATTGAATCGGGGCAGTGTGACTTCATGTTTTCTATTTAGGAGGCTTTCAACCTCAAGAGCAGTCCGGCATAATTCGTCAAATCTGGCTAAAACAACCTTCGCTTGTATGGGCAAATCACTCACGGTTTGGCCAGGCTTTCCGCGAAATTCTACGTTCGGCGGTGGCAGTGGAGTTATCTTTAGGAAGTAATCTATTCCTCTGCCGTACAGCTCAGCTAATCTCTCAAGTTGCTTGAGGGTGGGATGTAGCCGGCCTTCCTCCCAGTCAACTACGACCTGTGGGCCAACGTTGAGTTTAGAGGCTACTTCCTCTGGACCCAATCGAAGCAATTTCCTTGCTTGCTGAAGCTGTGTTCCTTTGATTATGCTATTCTCATCTGACTTATCGGCCATAGCTCACCTCGAAATGCCTTTCTTAAAATCGCTTGGGGCAATGCTTTGATAGCCTCAAGCTGCTTTTCAATTGACGCCCTAAGCTTTTCCGTCTCCTCCATTTTGGCTCGGAGTTCAGTGGCAATACGCTTTTGCTGTGTCAGCGATGGAATGGGAACTATCTGAGCCAGAAATCCTGTCCGGTCAAGATTTCTCAGACCTGTTGTGGTGTCTTGAAGCAACGTCAGAGTCTGCTTAGCTCTTGGCGATTGAAGGTAAAAGTATAGAAAGGTCGGCTCAACAATTCCTTCATGTGACCGCAAACGCATCGTAAAATTCGAAAATAGATATTCGCTACCATCTGGAGGCTGAACAAAAAGGGCACTCTTTCCTAACAAGTTTTTACTTCCACTCGAAGTTGTGACGATAATATCTCCTGTTAGCAGACGCTTCTTGTCTACAATGCTAGATTCGATAACTTTTCTCACGGCTACGTCATCAAAAACCATCGTACCATTCTGGATGTTATTCGAACGTAGAATTGGAAAACAACTAGGGGAATCATCGCCTGGGTCACCCCATACACCTGAATCACCACCACAAAGTTCCCCCAGCCTCCGTCTCTCCCATTTTCTTGCCTCTTCGCTTTCGAAGACCTGGCGCAGGTAGGCTTGGGGCAAGGCCTTGGCAGCTTCAAGCCGGGCTTCGCAAGCAAGGCGGGCATGCTCTACATCCTTCATTAGCTCTTCGACCTTGGTGGCAATGCGCTTTTGCTCAGGGAGGGGTGGCAGCGCAATTGAAATTGATTTCAACATTGGTGCTTTGATGGTCCTAATCGTTGTTTGCGGAGATAATTGTTCAAGGGCACTCTGGAAATAGGTGGATAAAAACACCAGTTTCAAGAAAGGAGAATAAATAGAAGTGCGGCTTGGAGAAATTCTAATCAAATTCGCGGTCATATTGGCTCCATCAAGCTCATTAGGAACTACTGCAACCCTGCCCATGCTTCCCCGAACCGACAAAACAAAGTCACCTTCTCTTAATACAGTTCTGGAATATCCTTCAGACGTTTCCTTTGCTATGAACCTATACTTGGTCAAATCCGTTTCCAGGGTGCCATCTTCTTTTATCAGCTCACCTCTGACTTCGGGTACACCCTGTTCCACATACTCGATATTGTAGTAGGTTGGGTAACGGTAGACTTCTTCACACACATCCCCCAGCCTCATCCACCGCCAGCCCTGTGGTAGTGATTTTGCTTCCTTCAACTGGACAGTGCTTTCAGTCATACCGCAAACAGCCTTTTCTTGGTTTCGAGGATGATATCCTTTGGCTCTCCCAGCACCTTGAGAGCCTCAAGCCCACCTGCTTTTCTCACTTCAGGAGCACTTAAAACGTAAGGGTTTTCCAGCTCTTCAGTCCCGCCCTTGGCAAACTGCTGGGCCAAGGCAAGCAGGGTATTCCCGGCCTTCGGTGGCAAGCCTTTGAACCAGTCGGCATGCTTATATTGCAGCGCTTCGACACGTTCTTTCCGGGTCTTGGGCGCCATACCGTATCCAATCTGGCTTAAAACATCATAGATGTCACACTCGCGCCAGTTCAGAATTTCACGGAGCAGGCGCACACCGCGACCATCATCCGGGAGTTTATCTATTAACTCTCTCCTTTCCGTCGGCTCAATCCAGATGCTGCGAAAGTCATCCAGAGTCTTGACCTCTTCAGCAAGCCTTGTCGCTAGCATCTCTCGGTATTCCTCAATGGTCACCATGCTCAGCCTGCCTTCTTGTTGAGTCACAATATACGCACCGGCAGGGTTGATATGGACATCGAACCCCTCCACGCGGATGACTTTTTCTTTTTCCTCTGCTTCTCGTTCTTTAGGCTCACGAGTCGGCGTGGGGCGGGTTACAAACCCTCTCCCCAACAGACGTGAGGCATTAGTATAGTCATATACCCGGAACATGAGTTTATTTGTCTGTGGGTGAAGCCTTGTGCCACGCCCCATCATCTGGTGGAAAGCAATGGGCGAGCGTACATATTTGAAAAAGACCACGTTGCGGACGCAGGGGACATCCACACCGGTGGTAATCAAGTCTACGGTAGTGGCGATAAAGTGGCTCCGCATGGAACCCCGCAAGTCGGCGATGTACTGGCTACCACCAACGGCAGCCGTGCACTTAAAGGCGTAGGGTTCAAGCCTCTGCGCCCTTTTCTTGGCATACCAATCAGCGTAGATGTTGTTCATCTCGGCAGCAACAGCACCGGCATGAGTATCACGGGTGCAGAAGATAATCGTTTTTTGCAGAGGGTCGCCGGTTTGAAGAAGCATATCAAACAGGTCCCGACACATCATTTTAACCCTATCGGGTAGCTGAATGATGTCTTCAAAGGAAGGAGCTTCATAGCGACTGCGTGCTTTAGCAGAAATAACAGGCTGCCCGGTGATAGCATCCCTTGCGCCCAGGCGTTCAATATCTTCTCTGCTCACACCAGTCAGGTCAAGATTCACCTCACGCCTAATGACCTCACAAGCAGCAATATACCCATCCTCTATTCCTTGGGCCATGTCGTATTCATAAACCGGCTCGCCAAAATACTTAAGATTGTTCGCCGTGATTTCTTCATCTTCGCGGCGTTCCTCTTTACTGCCTCCTTCAAAGGAGCGTGGAGTTGCTGTAAGACCTACCTGCACTGCTTTGGGATTGCGACGGAGTATAGAGCTCCATTTTCCCCAGGCGCTGCGGTGGCATTCATCAATAACGATATGGCTGAAGTAGTTCTCCGGATAGTGCTCAGTAAGAAAATGGGCATCCTCCTCCTCGGAACTCACGTTGAGGGTCTGGTATGTTGCTATCAAGATGCGAGCATTTTTCTGGTGGTTGGTGCTGGTGACCTCGGCAGCGTCAGCGCCAAAGACATTCTGGAAATGATTGAGTCCCTGGGAACGCAATTCGTCTCGGTCACACACAAATAGGGCACGGCGGAGCTGCCCAGCATCAGCAATCTTCTTCAAAAGATGTACCGCGATAAATGTCTTACCGGTGCCTGTAGCCAGAAATAGCAGAATGCGATTTTTGCCCTGCGCTATCTTCTCTAAAGCAGCTCGGATGGCAGCATCTTGATAATAACGCCGGCTAGCTTCGCCGCCCGGATAAGGCACTAAGAAGGGCTTTGTGCTTGTTGTTTCCAGTGAGAAGCCGGCTCCTTGCTGATAAAGAAGTCGCAACTGTTCAGGAGTCGGAAAGTCTTTTAACTGACAAGGTTCAGTAGTTTTGCCTGTAAAGTGGCTATATTCAACAAAAAGATGACCATTGGAGGAATATACGAAGGGAACGTGATTCAATCGTGCATATTTCTTGGCTTGTTCTAATCCTTTATCCGGCGGCTCACCGCTTCGCTTTGCCTCAAGCAATGCCACGGCTATCGGCTGAGTGTTGGCATTCACCCTGATGCGCAGCAGATAATCTGTCCGACCCCTCTGCCTTCTTCTAGGTTTACCCTCTACTATATCTATACCCGGTGCCGTTTCTTCGCGACGGATAAGGTCTTCAGTCCAGCCCCGCGAATGTAGAACTGGATCAACTAGCTTTGCTTTTGTATCAGCCTCGCTCAGTTGCATCTGCCCGCTACTCCATCACACAACAAAGCGCATCCTCTATCGCATTATACAACAATCAAAGAGGCAGGTGCGATGGATTCAGACTTCAAACAGATGCTCCTGTTAAAAATACCAGCAAAGCAGAGTATAGTAACTAAAGGCGAAGCCAGGATAGATAGCCGCGCTATCGAGAATGAACGATCCGTCTTTTTGTGCAATGTCTATGCGCTTCACGGATTATACGCATTCACCTTAGTCTGAGTCATCGGATTCATAAAGTACTGGGGTAGTCTTTCGCAACGACATCACCGAAACTGGGGGCTATCGCAGATATGCGTCTCTTTCAGACCAGAAAATCTGAGCAGTCGGCATTTGGAAGAATACGCGTATGGTCTGAAGGTGTTGCTAGAACGCTATCTGCTCAGAGCGATACAGAATGTCCATTCCGATAAAGTTATGCGTTATTAGAAAAATCAAGGGTTAGGGAAGCGGACGATTGGAGTGCTGGCGTAGCTTGTTGCGCACAATTTTAGCTTATATAATGGTATAACAAAGACTATTATGAATCTTAGCCAATTAACCAACCTAATGGGAGGCAATAATGAAAATTAGAGCAGATTATGTCACAAATAGTAGTTCTGTAAGCTATGTTCTGACAATGAATGAAGAAATAGTAGATATTTATCAGAGGAATTTCGAGAGTATATTGGATCTGAAAGAAGCACGGATATTTGAAATGTTGCATCGAGACATTGTTGAAAATGGTACACGTGGCATGCTGGAGGGAAAAGAGATATACAGCAGGAAAATTACTTTCAACACTGAAGATTGCATGAAAGATGATTCATTTGAAACGCCAATTGAAGAAGTCGATTTCTCAAAGCTTAGTGATGAGGAATTATGGTCATATATATTTGGAGAGTTTATTATGAATGGTCGGATAAGTAAATTTTGGGGATTTGGATCTACACAAGTGGAGACATATTAAGTTTGAAGGTTCGAAGGCACAGTACCAATTATAATTTCATTGGTGACACATGTACTGGTGTTACCTTTCGATGGGGAGTTTCATTTGAGGCTAATCCATTATTTGCTCCTTGGCCAGAATTGGCTGACATCTCAATCTCGAATCATTGCACAAACAATTGTGATTATTGTTATAGAAACAGTCAACCGGATGAATCATTTATGACCGTAGAGGAATATAAATACGTTCTACAATGCCTTAATCATCCATACTGGGGAAATGTGTTCCAAGTTGCTGTGGGTGGAGGCGAACCGCTAGAACACCCTGATTTTCTGGAAATAATCAAAGTCACAAACGAATTCGGCATCGTCCCCAATTTTACAACCAATGGCATTCATCTTAACCGAGAAATTGTTCGTTCCCTTAGTGGTAATGTTGGGGCTGCTGCTATTTCCATATCTGATATGCAAGGTTTAGCTAATATTGATTTGGAGTTGATGTTTGAATACGGTATCAGAACAAATCTCCATTTTTTACTAAGCAACGAGACTATTAAACAAGCAATATGCATACTTGAGGGTGAGTTTGATGATTCCCTTCATGGAATAAACGCAATAATATTCCTAACCTACAAGCCAACAGGCAGAGCTGTCTCAAGTAACTGTCTAACATGGAACGAAGATCTACGGCATTTCCTGCAATTACTCTGTGAGAACAAGTATAGGATCAGGATAGGATTCGATGCCTGCTTCGTACCGTTACTGTTACATTTCACAAATATAGATCCTGTGTTTATGGATCCTTGCGAATGCGGACGTTTCTCAGTTTATATTGATGAGAAACTCAACGTTAAACCTTGTTCATTTGCTAATGAACCCAAGCATACCTTTAGCCTTGAACAGTATTCCTTCGCTGAAATTTGGGAGTGCAAGTTTAACGACTATCGAGAAGCTTCTGCTGCTGAATGCGGACGAGACTGCCCGAACAAAAGATTGTGTGGGTTAGTGTGTCCATACTATCAAGAATTAAATATTTGCTTTACTTCAGCTAATCAAAAGGCTATTTCGTTATGGTAGAAATATCTTGGCATCAATTGAAACTTAATAGCACCTCCAAAGAAATTGGATTTGAGAGCTTTAACTTTCAGATTGCTTGGAAAAGATACTCTGTGTATGGTTCATTCGAATATAACTATAATACCCCCGGATCAGAATTCTACTTAACATTATTAAAAGACTGTGATGAGTTGCAAGCCAGGGCTGGTGATGTTATCGGCTGGCAAGCGAAGTTTTGGGTGAATCAAAACGATCCTAATAGTACTTCTCTCAATGCTGACCATAGGGCGGAATTGATCGATGGTTTTAAGAAATCACTGGCAGATAAATCAAGGCTCGCAACTTGGATTATCTGTACACCTGGTCAGCCTATTAATACCGCCCCTCACAAAGCTAGAGATAAACTGCTTACAGAATTACACGCTATAAAAGACATTAATGTCCAGTTCTGGAATAAACCAATATATGAAAGTTACTTTCATCAAGATCCGGAAGGTCTCGCCCATATTTTCAGCCATTACTTTGGACAGAAGTTCATTGGATTCAATTCTATAAAAGACTATTCATTAAAAAGGATTAACGCACTTAAGGATAAATTCGATATCGAACTGTATGAGTCTGGAGAAATCGATAAGCAAATTTATCCAATTCTAAACATCGAGGATTCTGTTAACGAGTTGAAGAAAAGCTTGCGAAAGCTAAATGACGCCGTTCAGGAGATTATCAAAAACGAATACTGGAGCATAGCCAACACTGTCCTCCAAGCCATCGAGCATGGGCAAAATCTAAGGGCTTTGCTTGATGCGCTCATATATGTGTCTCGGGAAGCTCTATATGTTGAGACCATCGTCGACTTAAGGCTTATTCCAGAGGCAATACTATCTATAAAGAGCGCAGAGGCTTACCGGATCCGTACACTTATAGACAAGACTAACGAGTCAGCGAAGGAGTATGAAAACGAACAGAAAGGCCGTCCAGTTACTACTAATAAGGTGGAAATACGCCAGTATCTCGATTATCTTTATTCTAGTGTAGATAACATCTTGAAGAAGTGGAATACTATCTCAGCATTATTAGAGGTTACGCTGAGGAAATATATCCATGTATTTGGCAAGGCAGGTTACGGGAAAACTTTTCTGGTGTGCTCAATCTGTAACGAGTTTCTAGATAAAAAAATACCCGCCTTTTTATTCCTTGCATCAGACATTCGAGTGGGTTCAGATGTTAAGAAACAAATTCGTGATACATTATCTATCGATTCCTCAATGAGTTTCCTCGATTTTCTAGGTGCTTTGGATAACTTAGGTTTTGCCAATAATCGAAAGATCCCCGTAATCATTGATGGTTTGAATGAGACAACGCCTACTGCTGACATCTGGGCACATGAACTTTCCTATTTAATTGATGACATTAATAAATTTCACAATTTGGTTCTCATCACAACCTGTCGCGACAGTTACGTACAACAGGTTTTTGATGGGAAGAAACATTATTCTGAAGTGAGTGGTAGTATACACGTCGATGGGTTTGATGATAGTAACATCGTTTCCGTCATTGACAAGTACTGCAAGAAATACCAAATAACCATCCTCAATAGCAACTACGAAAAACGATTAGTAAAAGACCCTTTAATGCTAAAAATGTTCGCTGTAGCCAATGAGGGCAAGAGCATCATAGTAAACGAAGCTAACTTATGTAATACTATTAATGCATATCTCACCACATTAATAGATAAGGTCGCAACTCAAGCCGGTGTTGTTAATCCTGTACTAAAAAAGCAAATTAGAGGCCGCATAAATAGCTTCTCCAGTGAATTATGGGAAAGAGAAAGCCGCGGATTGAACTATCCGGATGATTTCGTTCAGATCTTTGATCCTGGCTATAGCCCATCAATTACAAATTGGGATAACACAAATTCTGTAAGAATACTCGATGAGGGGATCTTTATCAGAAGGACAATAGCAGGCCAGAAGGAGTACGCTGAATTTACGTATGATCGCTTGGCAGGATTCTGTATTGCTAAAGCCATTCTATTTGAGAATAGAAACGCTGTGGAAATATTGGAGAGAGTACAATCGAAGGAATTACTTTCTAAATTAGCCAATGAACGACAACCAGAAAAGAATCATCCACTAAGCGAAGATATTATCCAATCAATAATATTTCTATTCCCTATACACACTGGTAAAGAGCTCTACACAGTCGTACCTGATAATAATATTATTACCCAAAACAACATATCCATGGTTAATGTATTTGCATCAACTGATGCTGGCCAAGGAAGCTTCTCAAACTTTGTTGAAAGCATAAAAATACAGAATCGAAATATGCCTTACCTTATGGAGACAATCATATCAAGTGTGATTGGTGGAGAAGCATATTGGCTGGTCGAAATTCTTTCGGCAAAATTACAGAAGATGGATATGAACCAAATCGACATTATTTGGAGCGAGGCAACGAGAAAGAAATCAAGCGAGATTCTAGACTATCTCAATGCATTAATAAACCAATACGAAACCAATCAGCCTTTAGGGTCCGAGATTGCCGTAAAGCAGATGACCTTTGTGGGACTTCTAATGTCATCAACCAACAGACTCCTTAGAGACACTGCAACAAAAGCCCTCGTAACTATGGGTGTCCACTATCCTAGAGAAATGTTTGAGACATTCAAGAAGCTGGAAAGTATTGAAGATTTGTCGATTATCGATAGGATAACAGCTTCATTATGCGGGGTAGTTCTACAAATCAATGACAGTGAATTGATAAAAGAGGTGGCTCAATATCTAGAGAAATCTTACTTAGAGCCGATTAAAACAACTCATCTCCTTATTCTGGATTATATTGATACTATCTTAAATCTTGCAGAATATAGGTTCGGCTATACTAGAAACCACGAATGGCATAGTAAAATGAAATTACCCCCCTGGCCAGAAGATGAGGAGTGTAGAGCAGAGGTTACTGGTGATGGAAGGGCTACGCGGGGTTATGGCCCAGTTCATGATGACTTTGCGAAGTATATTCTTGGATCAGTAGCCCGAAGAGAAAATTGGAGCGCTACTCACAAGACACCAACGCTTAAAGAATGCTTAGCTATGGTCATATGGCGTATTAAGCAATTGGGTTACTCAGAGTCTCTTTTTGGAGAAATTGATAAAGATATCATCGAGGGGAGCAATTATGGAAGATTCCACAATACTATTTCTACGGAACGGTATGGTAAGAAATATTCATGGATAGCATTTTTTGAATTACTTGGGCAGTTTATCTTGAACGGACTTTATAAAAGTGGTTATGGTCCATTATTTAGAACAAGTAGAGTGGATATTGATCCGACATTCCCGAAACTTCCTTATAAAAAGCAATTAGTAAATGATTGTTTCTTGCCAGATTTCAAAGGAGATCTTCAAAAATGGATTGAGAATGATAAAGGCAACTACCTTAATGATATATATATAAATCGCTTTCAAGACAGTGTTTACGGATGGGTTTTACTGTATGGATCAATGAATCAGGAGGCCTCGAACAAAGCTAGAATTGACATTTATACAGACGCATTATTAGCCAGCACACATAACATAGACAAGTTAACAGGGTATCTTAACAAAAACCGGTTCACACATGAAGCACATGGTTTCTACTATATATTCGCCGGTGAGATCGCTTGGAGCGACAATATTGTTTATGAAGAAACGACAATAACGAATGAATGTGATAAACAGAAAATTGAGATTATTTTCCCCTACTCTATGTTTTCATGGGAATCCTACCACTCTGAGGCAAATAATATTGGAAGCGTTCCTTTCATTTGTAGGAGAATATTTACTGATTTAGGCCTAATATTTAATGTTAAAGACCAATCTTGCAGAACCACAGCGGGAGAATTGGCGGTCCGACTAGTTCAAGATGACTACTCTAAGTATCTTTATATAAGAAAAGACCTTTTATTAGGTTACCTGAAGAAATATGGACTATCGCTCATATGGTATGAGTATGGTACTAGGAATGGTGGTTTTAGGCAAGGTGATCAAAAATTAGATCCGTCTTATATGGATTTCAGATCAACAAGGGTTATGCGTTAGGAAGCTATGATAAGACTGTCCGATGTATAAGTGATTATAACAACCATAGTACTCAGACACAAATTTGGGTGGTGGCTTTAAACGCATTGAACAAAACATCGGGTTGTTGATTTTGCCATCCATAACATCTGAGGCAGATTTAGACCTGGAATAGAGCCACAGCGGGATTTGACAATCTAAATAAGCAGCTGGCAATCTTAGCTCTTTGCCCTTCGGCGTCTTCTGGGCGACAGTCAAGTGCTTGTGCTATGAAGGGTCGTATTCGGGCGGAGAAAGTCCACTATAAGGTAATTACTATGGCTAGCTATAGGTCTCTATCTTCCTTTCATTCCCCACATCACGACGGCTGCACCTTTAAGCATGGGTCTTGTTTCTACCAGCGGGATTCCATTGTCACGCCATATTGCGGCGAGGCGATCAACAGGATACTGCTGACAGAAGCCCGAGATACTCGAACCTAGGAAGCAGCCAACACGATGCCAACCTCGCGAAACGGGGATGGTTATTATCGGCATGACGACCCTATTGTAGATTTCCCATAGAGCTCTTACCCAAAGGGCTTCTGGAAGGCCGAACTCAAGCGAGAGCAATTCCCCGCCTGGTTTCAGTACACGAGACAGCTCCCGTATTGTTATATCAGGGTCTTGGACATAACGCAACAGGTAAGTGAACACAACCGTATCGAAGGTCTCATCAGGGAAGGGTAAATGCTCAGCGTGGCCCTGGATAAGTTGGACTCGGCCATCCAGGTTTTTCTTCTCGACGGCATGGAGGCCAGCTTCCAGCATCAAGTGGCTAACATCGAGCCCAACTATTTGGCCATTATTGTGGTCGGCAATCTCCATAGCAACACCGGCTGTACCGGTACATACGTCAAGCACAAGATTTCCCGGTCGAAGAGTCATTTGCGAGACCAATAATCTGCGCCAACGAAGGTATTGAAAGAAAGTTAGCACTTGCGCCCAAGTATCGTACGAGGGGGCAATACCATCGAACAGGTCTTGGGCAAAGGTTTTCTTTACTCGGTTCGCAGGTTGAGATGCAGGCAGCGAAGCCGATCGGTTCTCTTCCTTGTTTATCCTCATTCTTTATGCGCCATCGAGCTGTCTTTTCTGCACACTATCTCATGAAATTAACAGCACCGAGATACTATGAGCTTGGGTCACTTTTGATTGTGGATAACCTATGTAATCCAGGTGAGCAAATCATGCGATTCTGGTCCGACCATACATTGAAGCTGAACAATAGCATAAAGTTCTGTCTGTTGTCCAGTGCCACCCACTTCATGGGGCTTGAAGTCTATTACATACCCAATTCTTGAGTAGTTCTACACTACAGGGTTCGTCATGTTGTTAGTAATTAGGCGACGTACGGCGCTGTAGTTGGCGATAAAGCACATCATAATAGGCGAAAATCGCTACTTCAGCTTTGCCGATGCTGGCTTAATCGAGGAATATAACTCGGACTTCGTAAGCCTTAAACAAGGGAAAAGGGCTAAAGCCAGAGTGGAATTGAATTCATCCCTTAGCGCTTGAAACAACTAGAAGGCTGCACAATTCGTCATGTATTATCTTCAGGTAGGCTCTGGAACCGGGTTACAATAAGCCTGACGGGTTCCGGTGAGTTGCACAATTCGTTGGGGAGTTCAAGAGCTGCCCCGTCAATTTGATTACCTGCCGGCCCTGAGGTGGCCCGATTTAGGAAATTGGGGTGTCCGTAGCGACCAGCCCCGCATCAATCGCATGAATGGGCAAAGGGTCCGGCCAAGATCCTACCGAACCCGAATTTCTTGAGGAGGGAACACAGATGATTTACAGCGTAGGTATCGACTTACATCAGGGACAACACAGGGCACGGTGTCTGGATGATAGAGCTCAATCCTGTGACGGCTTCAGCTTCCAGACGACACCCGAAGGA
>Ga0180437_10005362_pt1 | contig 17594 bp, 15 predicted proteins | sample SS_ome_4_FD_132410 | JGI IMG/M metagenome (GOLD analysis project Ga0180437, IMG submission 132410) | Hypersaline lake sediment archaeal communities from the Salton Sea, California, USA - SS_3_D_1 metaG | ecosystem: Environmental > Aquatic > Non-marine Saline and Alkaline > Hypersaline >... | reverse complement strand
GCGCGAGCAGTACCCGGAATGGCATTGTTGGCTTGGCCACGACATATCGGGTGAGGCGCTCCACTACCTGATGGAGCAAGGGGTGCTGCCGCGGCCGACGCAACCGGTGCCGCCGGACTTCGCCACACTCGCGTGGAAGAGAGGGATCGGCCTCATGTGGTGACGGCGCGGGGTGCGCAGGGGCGGAACGTGCGGCTGACCTCCCCTATGCCTTCAGGATCTTCTGCTGCATCGCGCAGGTGCGCCGGGCGAGGCGGGAGAGACGGGTGTCGGTGTGGCCGACGACGATGGAGGAGATGCGGTCGTTCAGGGGCGCGATCCACTTCTCCGGCAGAGCCTTGGCGCCGAGGATGGTGCCCATCACTGAGCCCGCGGTCGCGCCATTGCAGTCGGTGTCCCAGCCGCCCATAACGGCGATGGCGATGGCCCGCTCGTAGTCTCCGCCGCTGTGGAGCAGCCCCATGAGGACCACAGCCGCGTTGTTGATCGTGTGCACGCCGTGGTAGTGGCCGTACCTCTCGTTGATCCGCTGCCAGGTCGCTTCCCAGTCGGGGTCGGTGTCACACCACTGGACCGTGTCGAGCACGGCCTCGCGAAGGCGGCAGTTTCGGGGGATCTCGGAGAGGCCGATCTCGATGAGCTTGTTGAGGTCCGATTCGACGAACGCGGCGGCGAGGACGGCGGCGAAGAACATCTCTCCGTAGATGCCGTTCTTGGTGTGAGAGAGGGCGGCGTCGCGCCACGCGAGTTCGGCCGCGAGCTCGGGGCGACCGGGGCAGGCCCAGCCGAAAATGTCGGCGCGAATCTGCGCGCCGATCCACTCGCGGTAGGGGTTGTGATGCGCCGCCGTGGCGGGGGGTTCGAGTTCGTTGACGAGGTTGCGGTAGGCGACATGCTCGGCCGTGTAGACACAGTGGTAGGGCAGAAGCTCGAGCCAGGTGCGGCCGATGTCGGCGGTGGTGAAGTCGGGACCGAAGGTCTCGAGTACGTGGAGCCCGAGGATGGGGTAGTCCATGTCGTCGTCGCGGGCCATGCGCGTGATGTTGCCGCGGAGCTGGCCGTCGGTATACGGTGGGTAGAAGATAGCATCGGTGCCTGCGTCGGGCGCGCCCCAGAACGCGAAGCCGTCTGGAAGCTGCTCGCGGCGGGGCCAGTAATCGGACAGCGGCCATTCGTCCAGTGCGCGCAGGGCGCGCTCGATCCTGGTGCGATGCCATCCCTCGCACGGCTTTCCGAGGAGGCAGCCGGCGGCGCGGCCGAGCCAGGCGCCCAGAGTGCGATCGGCGAGGAAGCGCTTACCGAGCTTGGCGGGGAGCCGGCGCGGGCCCTCCGACCGGAGAGCGCGAATGCTGGCGAGGTCGGAGGGCTCGTCATAGGCGAAGTCCGAGCGCCGAGGCAGATTCTTCAGCAGTGCAAGAACGCCCTGTCGGGCGGCGGGAGTCTCCGGCTGCGGGAGCGCCGCGATAGCCTGCAAGCGGCGAGAAGGCTCAGCAATATCGAAGCCCTCTTCCTCGAGGGCGCGCAGCTCCTCTCTAAGGTACTCCTCACTGGGGAAGGGCTCTGGCATCGTATCGGGCGGTGGCTCAGCGGAAGGGAATGACGAGCTTCTCGCCGATGTTCAGCACATGGTACCGCCGCTTCGCGTCCTCAATGCCTGCGCCGACCGCCGCCGGGTCGCCGGTGCACCAATAGAGGTCGGAGTCGTATGTGCCGTAGTGGCAGGGCACGATATGTCGGGCGCGCGTGGCGTTGGCGAGCCGCTGAGCGTCAGCCGTATCGAAGACGTGGGGCGCGATGGGCAGCATGAGCACGTCAATGCCCGTGTGCTTCAGGTGCTCGTCCATGAGCTCGCTGTCGCCGGGATGCCAGATGGTGACTCCGGAGCACCGGATGAGGAAGCCGCAGCAGTCGCCCCGCTGCGTGTGAATGGCGTCCTCCTCATGCTTGGCCACCGTCGGGATGACCGTCATCCCCCCCACCCTCATGGGCTGGTTGTAGCGCGCAGTATGGATGCGCTCCTCTGCGATTCCGAACTGCCGGAGCTTGAAGCCCGTGCGCTCAGTCCCGATGAAGATGGCGTGCGTGCGAACCGCCAGTTCTCGAAGCGTGCGGCCGCCGGCGTGGTCCCCGTGGTCGTGGGTCACGAGCACGACATCGGCCCGATCGACGTTTCGGGCGCGGATGGGGAGGGGCACGAGCAGGGGCAGCCCGATCTCCGAGGTCACCGGATCCGTGTCCCCCTGCAGCTCGATGATGGGATCGATCAGTATAACGGTGCCCGCCGCGTTGACGGCAAACCCTGCATTGCCCAGCCACCAAATGCTGACCGCGACTGCGTCCAGGTCCAGCAGCTCTTTCGGATCGATGATCTGCACTTCAGCCCCTTTGACACACCAGTTGACCATTCGGCACGGGCGGAGAGGGCACCTTCTTGAGCGGCCTTGGACGAACCTGCGCGTCGAAGGGCGACGCAGGTGTCCCGGCGAAAGTGTGACCGCGGGGAGGCTCGGTTCCCCCCGCGGGATTGTGGGATGAGGCCGCAGCATCTGCGGGACGGGCGCGAGTTCCGTTCCGACAAGTTCATGCCCCGGCTGGTCTACGGATCGGACGCGGTGCGGGCGTTCGTGCTCTGCCTCGAGCCCGGACAAGGGCTTGCACCTCGTGTGGACTCGGAGGAGATGGTGTGCTGCGTGATTGAGGGGCGGGCCAAGCTGACTGTCGGCCGAGAGGTGTACTCCGTCTCGGCCGGTGACGTGGCAGCGGCGCCGCCGGGGGAGACGCGGGGGATCGAGGCGGAGGATCGGTGCGTCGTTCTGTGGGTGCACGTGAGCCGGGGCAGTGGTCGGCATGGGTAAGCAGAAGCGAAGAGTCGGCTTCATCGGGTGTCCTCCCGAAGACGAGCTTGCGGCGCGCCGCTCGCAGGAGCTGATCGATCTGGACAACTTGATCGAAGGCGTAGAGCCGCGCAGTGAGTCGGTGCTCCCGCGCACGACGTGTCGGATCATCCGGCGGATTCTCGATAACGCGCTGGCCCTGGAGTTGGACGAAATACTCATCGACGAGGGATACGGGAAGTGCGATGCGGCGCGGGGGCTCGCCGAGGTCCTGGAGGAGCTGCTGGATACTCCGATAGTGCGGACGCAGAACGATAATCGCGAGGCCGCCGGAACGCCTATCAGCGATTCGAGCCTGCCGCTGAGGCGGAAGATGGAGCTGATTCTCGACGGCCTGGTGGAGCGGAAGCGCCTCGACCTCATCGCCGAGTCCGATCCGCCGGCGGCGATCTGGGGCGTGCCGGCGGCGGACTTCTCGATCTATGAGTTGTTCCCCGACGGCACGCAGGTGCTGGGCTGGACCCGCTGTCTGGAGAACCGCACACCCGCGGATTGGCGGCTGGAGATGCACGTTCGCGAAGGCGTGCCCACCGTGTTCTTCGCCCAGACGTTCTGCCCGAAGAACGTAGTCGCGGCCCACTTGGCGCGGAAGCACGGTGGGCTGCACGTAGAGGTCGACGGCGTGATGTCGCAGCCGGTACGGGCGAAGATCGAGGCGTTTCTACGTTTCAAGAAGACGCGGGCACGCCGTCGGTAGACGCGCTGGTCAGCGCACACGGGACTGCAATGGCGATATTGGGCGACTTCGGGACTTCTTGGACGAAACTGCTCGACACCGAGAGCGGCGAGCGACGCGTGCTGCCGGCCACGGAGGCGCACGGCATCGACCCCGACATCGCCACGGGCCACAATGCTCGCCGTCGCGCACCGCGGTACGTCAACGAGCTGATTGCGCTGGCGCAGGGCGGAGAGAGGCTGATTGCGGAAGAGGAGTTCCTGCTCCTGGACGTTGGATCGCGCGATGTGAAGTACGTGCATATGCGGCGCGGCGAACTCGTGAGCATGGACTGGACCACGACATGTGGCGCCCTGACCGGTTTCACGCTGGAGCTCCTCGGCCGCTACTACGGCCTCGACTACGACGTGGTCGAACCATCCACGAAGTCAGTGCCCGTGACCTGCGGCGTGCTGGGCATGGAGCAGCTCTTCGAGCTGGTGTCACAGGGCGTGTCGGAGTCGGAGGCGGTGGCGCGCTTCGCGCGGGGGATTGCCGCAAACGCGTACCGGTTCATCGGCGAGCCGAGGAAGTTCTACCTCTCCGGCGGGATGTGCGAGAACCGGCTCTTCCGGCGCAGCTTCCCGGAGGAGGCGCAGCTGCAGCCGCTGGGCAGGTTCGTCCTGGTCGAGGGCTTGATGCCGGAGCTGGCGGGCGCGAGGCCCACGGACGTCGCGGGGTAGAAGACACGGGAGGACACGAATGGAGGGCCACCGGTCGAAGGCGCTGGGCACCGCACGGCTGATTGCGACTCTCACGTACGTCGTCCCCCTGGTCGTGTTCCCGCTGGTGCCGCGGGTGGTCGAGACGGAGATGTCGGTGGACGCGCAGGCGCTGGCGGTTCTGGGGGCGGCGCTCGGCCTGGTGGGCATCGTGGACTACGGGGTGTCGCTGTTCCTGGAGGCGAAGATGCTGGCGCGTGTGCAGTCGGGTGCCGGCGACCGGCGTAGCGGGATCATCAGCGCCGCGGCCGTTGTGTCCGCGTTCGGCGCGAGCCTGGCCGTGTACGGACTGGTGCTAACGCTGCTCGGAGCGCCGGTGTGGGGTGCGGCGTTCTACGTCCTGTGCGCGGCCCACGGGCTACACCTCATGATCCGCTGGCCGAGCTACCAAAGGGCGGCCGAGAGGTCGCCGTATTGAGATATCGAGCATAGAGCGAGGAGGTAGGATGATGGCGATCGATGTGCACGTGCATACAAGAGGCGACGAGGACGGAAGCAAGGTGCTGAAGGCCCTGGACTACGCCGGGCTGGAGCGGGTCGTGTTGTTTGCGGTTCCGCCGCACCGACACTTGAAGCCCGGCGAGCAGCCGCCGAAGGACGCCCACAAGCAGTCGATAGACGAGGCGGTGAAGCTCGTGGCGCCCGACCCCGACCGGCTGATCGGGTTCGCGTGGATCGAGCCGACTCTCCCCGACGCGCTCGAGGCCGTGGACTACGCGCTCGGCGAGAAGGGCCTGCGGGGCGTGAAGATGATCCCGGATCACTGGTATCCCGCCGACGAGAGGGCACAGGCGTGCTACAAGAAGATCGAGGAGCACGGAAAGCCCATGCTCTTCCACACCGGGATCCTGTGGGGCAGGAGCGACACCTCGCAGTACTGCCGGCCGGCGTTTTTCGAGATCATGCTTCACTACCCCGGGATCCGTTTCGCGATGGCGCACATTAGCTGGCCCTGGACGGACGAGTGCCTGGCAGTAAACGGGAAGTTCAGGTACAACCAGGAGGGCGAGTGGACGAGCTACGTCGACATCACCACCGGTGCCCCGCGCATCTGGAAGGTGGACGCGCTTCAGAAGGCGCTCTCCTATCTCGGCGACGAGCATATCGTCTACGGTAGCGACTGCTCCCGTCCGGAGGACGGGGAGGACCTGAAGCGACACCTGGATGCGGACAAGAGCATCTTGCGCGATGCCGGCGCCTCGCCCGAGGCCGTGGAGCGGATTCTCAGCAAGAACGCGCTCCGGTGGCTGGGAGTCGACTGAGCGCGGGCGGCTTCGTTCCGGCCTGGATGAGAAGAGTCGGCCGAGGACAGGCATTTCTATCCTGGCAAGAGAGCGGCGCCTCTTGCCGGGCGTGAAAGGGGGGCGTCATGGAGATCTACGCAGGGGGCGGGATGCGGCCGTGTCCATTCTGCGGTCGGGAGATCCCGGCTGCCGCTCCGCGGTGCGATCACTGCAGAACGTGGCTGACGGCGGAGCAGCCGGTGCCGCAGGCAGCACCACAACCGGGGGCTTATCCGGCGCCGCTCGAGTTCTCGTTCTCGCAGCCGCCCCTCCACCTCGCGCTGCTGAGCTTGTGCACCATTGGCGGCTACGAGATCTACTGGTTCTACCGGACGTGGAAGCAGCTCAAGCAGCAGGCCGGCGACCAGATCAGCCCGGGGTGGCGCACGGTAGGGCTGTTCGTTCCCATCCTCAACATCTACCTCGTGTACAAGCTGTTCGACCGGATCTCCGACCTGCGGCTGCAGAGCGGCGTCGGGCCGATGTTCGCGCCGGGATGGCTCACCGCGTTCTACCTCATCTGGTGCTGCTGACGATAGTGGGTGCGTTTGTGCCGGACTAGGAATGCACAGCGCGCGCATCGCGGGCGCTGTGATGCTGGCTCAGCGGCACTGGACGGGGGTGCTCAGGCGCCCGTGATACGCTGCACGTGGCGCACCAGCTTCTGGCCGAGCAGGCGGCACGCCGCGAGCTCCTCGTCGCTGGGCTTCGCGACCGCGACTGCGCCGTAGTGCGCGGTCACTCCAGGGGCGCTGTACTCGGTGAGCCCGAACACGAGCATGCCGTAGTTCACCATTACGCTGAGCAGCGACAGGCAGGTCATCTCGTTGCCCCCGCCGAGGCCGCCGGAGCTGCTGAAGGCGCAGCCGACTTTGTCCTCCACCTTGCCCCAGGTGCAGGTCGCTTCGTCAAAGAACTTCTTCAACTTCCAGGTCATCAGGCCGCACCACGTCGGTGAGCCGACCGCCATCCCGTCGTGCTGGAAGAGATCCGCAGGTTGTGCGTCGTCAACGTGCTTGAGGGTAACACCGGTTCCGGAGATCGAACGCGCACCGTCGGCCACCGCCTCCGCCATGGCGCGGGTGTTGCCGGATTGAGTGTCATAGATGACGAGTATCCTCGGCATGGCTGTCTCCCGATGCGGTCGGATGATCGTGTCGCCGCACCGCTCTGTTGGCCTTCGGAAGGCTTGGGCCGGTTCCTGCCGTGCGCATGGAGGGGTGGGCCGCAAAAGGTGGAAGTTGGCGCAAGCAGTCGAGCAGGAGGATGGAGCGATGACTTCACGGGAGCGAGTGGGCGAGGCACTGCGGCACCGACGTCCGGACCGGGTGCCGATCCACGAGTCGTTCTGGGAGGCGACCGAGAATCGCTGGCGGGACGAAGGGCTGCCGCCCGGAGTGTCGGCGGATGTCTGCTTCGATACGGAGATCCGAATGGTGTCGATAGACAACTCGTTCGGGTTTGCGCCGGAAGAGGTCGAGCGCACGGCCGATTATGTCGTCGTGCGAGACGAGTGGGGCATTCTCAAAAGGGACTGGATCGACCACCGCTCCACGCCCGAGCTGCTGGACTTCCGCGTCACGTCCCGCGCGGAGTGGGATGAGCTGAAGGGGCGGCTGAAGCCCGACCCGAGCCGCGTCGACTGGGAGAGCGTGAGGGCACAGCACGCGCGGTGGCGGGAGGAAGGGAAATTCATCTGCCTCGCCGCAATTCCGGGATACGAGGCGACATGGCGAAAGGTAGGGCCGGAGGCGCTGCTGGTGGCCATTGCCGAGGAGCCGGACTGGGTGCGGGAGATGTATGAGTTCGACGCTGAGATGATCGTAGGGATGGCGGAGCTGTACCTAGCGCGTGGCTTCGACTTCGACGGCGCCTGGCTCTGGGACGACCTCGGCTATCGCAATGCCCCGCTCTTCTCGCCCCGCGCCTACCGGGAGCAGCTCATGCCGCTCCACAAGCGTCTGTGCGACTTCTTCCACGAGCAGGGGTGGCCGGTCGTCCTCCACTCCTGCGGGCGCGTGAAAGAGCTGGTTCCGCTGCTGATGGAAGCAGAGTTCGACTGCTTGCAGCCGCTCGAAGTGAAGGCCGGCATGGTGCTGGAAGAACTGGTTCGAGAGTACGGCCGGGACCTATGCTTCATGGGCGGAGTGGACGTCCGGACGTTCTTCGCCGAGGACGAAGCCGAGCTGGAGGACGAGGTAAGCAAGAAGCTGGACATCGGTATGTCCAATCCCGGCGGATACGTGTTCCACTCGGACCACTCCATCCCGCCGCAGGTGAGCCTCGCACGCTACCGCCGCGTCGTCGAGCTTGTGAGGGAGCACGGAGTGTATTCGTAGCGCTGCGCTTACCGCACGGCAGACCCTACTCGCGCTCGACGCAGCCCGGGCACTCTTCGTCGATGCCGAGCTCCCGCCTCCTGATCTCCTCGAGCGCCCACCGGCAGGCCTCTCGGACGTTCTCATCCTGCTCCTGGAGATGCTGCGTGAGGGCATCTACGGCCGTCGGGTCCTTGATTCGTCCGAGCGCACCCGCGGAGTACTTGCGCACGTCCGGGTGTTCGTCCTCGAGGGCGGCTATCAGGGGCTCGACGGCCAGCGGGTCCCTTGTCTCACCGAGCGCGCCGGCGGCCATCCCCCTGACCTCCGGGTCTTCGTCCTGCAGCAGGAGGATCATGGGCACGACGGCTTGCTCGTTCTTCTGCCTGCCGAGCGATTCGGTGGCGCCCATTCTCACCGCGGCGTCGGGGTCCTTGAGCGCTTCGATCAGGGCGTCGGCAACGCGTCGCTCGACCGCGAAATGCAGCGCGCGGGCGGCCGCCGCGCGGACGTGGAACTGGTCGTGCTCGAGGGTCTCAAGCAGCGGATCCACCGCCCGAGGGTCGCGTATCTCTCCCAAGGCCGACGCTGCGCGCTCGCGAACAGCGGCGTTTTCATCTGCGAGCGCGCCGATAAGCGGCTCGACGGCCGGTACGCCGATCCTCGCCAGGGCACGGCCCGCGTTCTCCCGCGCCTCTCTGCTCCCAGTTCGGAACACCTCCATCAGGGGCGCTACGGCGCGCGGATCGCCCGTCCGTCCCAGCGCGTAGGCAGCGTGGCGGCCGATCTCGGGGGACCCGTCCTCGAGAGCGGCGACCAGTGCCGGTACGGCCCGCGAATCGCCGATCTGGCCGAGGATCAAAATCACCTGCCTGCGCAGGTCGGCGTCCTCCGAGTCGAGCATGGAGATGAGCGGCTCGACGGCCGTGCCGCCGAGGGAAGCCAGCGCCGAGCCGGCATAGCCGCTGACCCGAGGGTTCTCATTTCTCAGGGCGACGAGCAATGCCGGCACCGCCCCCTCGCCCAACCTCGGCAGAGCGCGCGCCGCGGCCTTCCACACGCGGTCGTTGGCATCTTCCAGCCTGCCCAGGAGCGGCTCCGCGGCTCGCGAGTCTTCCATCTGGCCCAAGGCGATCGCCGCGTACTCTCGCGCACGGGCCTCCTCGTCGCCAAGCATCTCAATGAGGGGCTCGACAGCACGCGCGTCCTGCATGTGGCCCAGGGTCAGCGCGGCGTTCTGCCGAACCTCCACATCTTCATCGCTCAGGAGTGCGACGAGTGGTTCGACTGCCCGCGGGTCTTTGCTCCATCGCAGCCCCTTCGCCGCTTCTCCTCGCACTCCCGGGTCGCTGTCTCCGAGGGCGGCGATGAGCGCCGGGAGGGCCCGTTCATTCCGGATCCAGCTCAGCGCCCAGGCCGCGAACTTGCGGACCTCCGGATCGTCGTCCCCCAGCAGGGCGATCAGCGGCTCCACCGAGCGACCATCCTTGATATTGCGGGATGCAAGCTTCCCAATGGCGACGGCAGAACCGAGACGCACAGAGCCGCTCTCGGCCTCGAGGCCCGCGATGAGGTGGTCCATCGCCGGGCGCCCGATGCTCGCCAGCGCGTCGGCGGTCACATGCACGACGGCCAGTTCCGCATCCTGCAGCGCTGCCATAAGCGGCTCGATGCCGCGCGGGTCCTTGAACCAGCCGAGCGTCATCGCCGCTCGCCTTCGCACGTCCGACTCTTCATCGTCCAGAGCGTCGATGAGGGCCGGGATGGCGCGGGGATCTCGAAGCCAGCCGAGGGCGGTCGCGGCCTGCCAACGCATGTCCCCCTCTCCGGTTTGAAGCACCCTGATGAGCGGTGCCACCGCCCGGGGATCCTTCATGTGCCCCAGAGTCCAGAGCGCCTCTTGCCTCACCTCGGGCTTCTCGTGGCCCAGAGCTTCGATGAGGGGCTGGAGTGCCGACTCGCCCACCTTGATGAGGGCCCGCGCCGCCTCTTCGCTGGGCGTGGTTCTCTGGCTCGAGAATCCCGGTTCCAGCGGGATAAAGTCGCCGAACATCGCGATCAAGAACGGTATCGCGGGCGCGGCGCGCTCGCCCATCTTTCCAAGGAGGAATGCCGCCTGCCCGCGCTCGGACGATCGCCGCGAATAGAGCCGCTCCACTTCGTGTCTGACGTCCTCAGGCGCATCGGGCGACAGGCTCTCCAAGGGGATGGCGGGCTTCGCCGACGCAACCCCCGTGAGCACAGCAAGTGTGAAGACGACGAGGAAGCTCAAACCCGCAGTGATTCTCATCGTGGTTCCCCCCATTTACTTTCTCTCGGCCGACTCAAGCGGCCCGTGTGGGAGTCGTTCGCTTTCCGGCCCGCGTTTCCTCCCCGCGCACAGCGGCGGGCAGAGGAGGCGGGCGAGAGAGCGGCCGGGGCCTATTCGGCGGCGACTCTCAGTTTGGCCAGGTCGAAAGTCAGGTTCAGCGGCCAATCGCCCGCGCGGAACGAGTAGACGAGGCGGAGGCGACCGTCCGCGAGACGCACCTGCTCGACCGGGTCATTGACGCGATCCCACTTGCCGGTCATCTCGCGGGCGTTGACCACCCACCACCCGGCAGGCAGTGTGATGGTGAGCTCCGCCGGGTCGGGCCGGGGAGCGCTCGCACCGACGGCCAGCTTCAGCGTCCTGTTCTCTCCGTCCCAGTGGGTCGCGGCGTTCAGCTTGGTCTCGCCGACCTTCAGCGCGGCCTGCCCTCTCCCCAGGTCGAGGCGGCCGGCGGCTGTGCGAAAGAGCGAGACTGCGGACACTGCGGCCTCGCCCGAAGGCGCCTCGCCATAACGTGCCGCGAGGTCGAGGTTCGCGTCGGGGAAGGGGAGAGGCTGCTCTCGCTGGGGCGCGAGGAGCGAAAGCAGGTCCGTTACCAGCAGGTCTGTGTCCAGGTAGGCGTGGCCTTGTTTGCGCACCCAGAGCTGCGGCGGCCCTTCCCATTCGCGTACCCAATAGCCCCGAATTGTCCGCTGCCAGCCCGAGGGCGGGTTCGCGCGGGAGATGATGATGGCCGAGAACGCGTCCGGCGGCCGGCCCGGATAGGCGGCCACCTTGAACTCCGTGTTGCGCTGCCGCAGCAGCTCGCGCGCGACGCGGGCGGCGTGTTGCGGCGCGCGGTCGTGCAGAATGAGTGCGGGCCCGCACTCGGCGAGCAGCGCCTCGGCGTCGAAGGGCGCGACCGGGGACGCAAGCGGCTCAGGCAGCTCCGCCCTTGCATGGAACTCCCGTCCGTCCTCGGTCACTTCCACGTCGAAGAGCGCGTGCACGAGCCCCATGAGCAGGACGGCCGAGTCCCAGAGGCGGCGCTTCTCACCGCCCCATGCCCGATCGTAGAGATCGTGAAACTCCCAAACGCAGCCGGTGGCGGAGCAGAAGTCGAGCACGCGCCCGGCGAGCTCCCCGACGAAGGTGCAGCTCGGGCAATCGGCCGCCGCATACAGGACGTAGCCCGGGGTGCCGCCGTCGATGGTGGCGCTCCGGGCATGGGCGCGGATCCCCCGTTCGAACTTGAGGCGATGCCAGCTTGTGAGAAGACCGCTGGCGAGCAGGGGCTCCGATTGAGGCACGACCCCAAGGATGGCGCCCCGGGCCAACACCCCCGGGCAGAGCGAGCAGTCGAGCGAGCCATCGCCTCCCCGACCGAGCGCGTACCACTCGGCCTGGCCGGTCCTCGGCGTGAACCGGCGCAGGGCCAGCCGCGCCTGAGAGGCCATGGTCTGGTAACGGGCCGCGCGCTCGGCATCGCCGACCCGGGCGGCCAACTCGGCGCCGTACTCCGCGGAGGCGATGAGCAGCCACGAATTGTCGAGCAGCGCGTCGAGCTCGCGCACAGGGGCGGCCAATAGCCACGTCTCGTCCCCGTTCATGGGCTGAAGGCCGTTTGGTGAACTGGCTGCCATATCGAGACAACTGTGCACCATGTCCCAGTACACGGTGCCGTCCACACCGGCCGCGTCCTCGGCATCGCGAACCATGAGCACAAGGTAGTGCGGCAGCTCGACCCCGTGATAGCCATAGGCAGTCGAGTCGTAGGTTGGGATCTCGTAGTAGGAGGCGACCCCGGAGGTTCGCCACGCCCGGCGGAAGAACTCGAGGTTGAGCCGAGCCTCTTCGTTCCGGCCGAGCGTCAGGAACGCGCGTTGCACCCAGTAGCTGTCTCTCACCCAGGCGCGGTTGTGCGGGTAGCGGACAGAGCCGGTGTGCACGGCCTCCGGCCCGACGTGTGAACGGACGAGGCAGAGCAGGGAGTCCAGCAGATCGTCGACGCGCCGGTCTCCGGTGGCCAGTGGTGTGCGCGAGCACCACGCCTCCCACTCCGCCCTAGTCTCATCCAGAAGCTCGGCCAACCTCGGAAGGGCGGCCTTCGCGCCGGCGATGTGACCGCTGAGGCGCTTGGGCTCTGCTGCAGCAGTGAGCAGCACCGCCACCGCGGCGCGCTGCCCGGGGCGAAGGTACCCCATGGGGGCGATGAGCTCTTCGTGGCGCTGCCGCAGTCGGCCGTCCGACAACAGGGCCAGGGACTCACCTCGCTGGTAGCAGTGCGCGTCGACACGGCTCCACTCGCCGGGAGCCATGATCTCGAACACGAGCTCCGCGCGACGCCCCGCCTCCCCGATGTTCTCAGCGAGAAACCAGCGGACGAGGAAGTTCTGCTCTGGGTTCATGGGCGCAAAGTCAACGCACGTCAGCCGGATGCCAAAGCCCTCGCTCTCCGATACGGCGATCGACGTGTGCTGGATTCGGCGGAGGATTTGCCTGGGGAATGACGAGAGAGGCAGAGCGCTGCCTTCGCGGGAGGTCTTTATGCCGGGCCCCCGCATTCGCACTTCCACAGTCAGCGGCTTCGCCAGCGGCCGAGCTGTGCGCCGGTCAGCCCAGAAAACGTCGAGGGAGGTCAGGTCATCGGGCTGGCAGCCGATCGCAGCGAAGACGTTCGGGCTGCCGAGGGTCAGTCCATCCGGGCTGGCGGGGCGTGAGGGATCGGCCTCGGGGTGGTTGAAGGTGGACCACGTGGAGTACGACTGCGCCGCCAGCCACTCGGCGAGCGCGTCTGCGCGCAAGCGGCCGGCCGGAGAGCGCGCACATCCAGCGACGAGTGCGAGCGCGAGCAAGAGCAGCGCGGATCCAATGAGACGGTTCATCGCGGTGGCACTGTCCCGTCAACAGAAGAGTACGAAGACTCTAGCGCATGGGCCGGGTGTCCGTCAACGGCGCGCGACGGCTCCCCGAGGTCGACCTCGGGGAGCCGTCGCTGTTCCCGTGTGAGTAATGGGATCTCCGCCGCGGCAACTACCTGCGGGGGCGTAGCGTCACGTCGTCCCAACCCTCGAACTGCACGCCCTCATAGGTAGATCCGGTCAGCGCGGCCCATCCCTCCTCGAGCAGGCCGAAATCGAGCTGTCGGGTCTCGAAATGCACGAGGAGATCGAGCCGCCCATCACCATCGATGTCTTCCTCATGCGCCATCGTGCGAGCGCGCCGTCCCCCTGTGGCAGCGCCCGCGCCGAGCAGCGAGACGGTTTCGATGTCTATGTCGGCGGCGTCGAAGCCATCGGAGGAGAAGACTGCAACCGGTAGCAGCCCGCGCGATCCTGGATTGACCGAGTTCGGATAGCTGCCGGGCTTGATGTCGATTGCGACCGTGAGCAGAGCTTCGGCCGACTCGAGCTTCACATCATCGAAGTACACAACGTTCGAGAACACAAACGAGCGATACTCGTACTTGTTGGTCGAGTTCAGTCCCCATTTATCGAGTACAACGTCGCCCAAGGCAGGGTCGTTGAACTCCCTGGGGATTATTGGCACATCGATGGCGGCCAGCTCCCCGTCGACCCAGAGGTCGGCGGTGAGCGTGTTGTAGTCCAGGTCCGCACGCACGGTGCACCACATTCCGGGCGTATAGGGGCCGAGGTCGACGGTGGTCGCTCCGTAGAATGCCACGAACCGTGCCCCGCCGTCCACGCGGAAGTAGTTGCACATCACGCTGTGGTCGGGGCTTCCGTCCATGAAGCCCAGCAGGCCAACCAATCCATCTGTTGGATGGACGTTCACCGAGGCTTCATAGCTGAACTCGTCCGGTATCTCCTCGAGAGGTAGATACTGCATACTCCCCGACCACGGCCAGCAGTCGAGACGGAAAGACTTGGTGCCGCTGAAGGCGATCTCGTCGGAGACCCAGGCGCTTTTTCCACTGGAAAGCGTAAGCCATCCGCTGTCGGCGGGATAGCCGCCCGCGGCAACGGCCTCGAAGCCGTCCTCCAGGGGCAGTGTCGCGGCGGAGGCGGTCACCGTGAGTGCGAACGCCGCGACCATGAGCAGTACGCACAGAAAAGCAACGTCCCCTCTGTTCATTGGTGCAGCCTCCAAAGGGTTTATTCCATAGGGCGAGGGCCTTGGCGGCATCTCTCTTTGCCGACACACGACGCCTGTCGGCGATGTATCCCCGACAGGCGTCCTCTAGAGGCCCAGGCGGCGCAGAGAGTCGTTGACACCGTTCTGCCAGGTTCTCTATACTCAGGCCCGCTGCGGGATAGCATTTGGGGAGCATCTGGAGACCTGGTGTGGCAGAACTTCCGACCATCAGCGTCATCTTGCCCACGCGCGATCGCCCAGACCTGCTGAGAGAGGCTGCAGAGAGCGTGCTGGCTCAGGAGCCGCCTCCGCGAGAGCTTCTGATCGTGGACGACGGACACCACGACGAGGCAGCCGCCGTCGTCCGGCGGCTGCCACCACGCGACGCAATCTCGGTCCGGCTGCTCCAAGGGCCTGGCCGCGGCCCGGCCGCGGCGAGAAACGTGGGCCTGCAAGAGGCGCGGGGCGAGGTGCTGGCGTTCCTCGACGACGATGACCTCTGGCTGCCTGAGAAGCTGCGGCGGCAGGTCGTGTGGTTCGCGCGGCGTCCTGAGGTGGGCGTAGTGGGCACGCTGTGTGTGCGGACGCGCGACCCCGCAGCAGTTAGCGTCCGTTCCCGGCGGCAGGCGGACCCGCTGCGGAAGATCACGCGGCTGGCTCTCCTGCGGGCGAACCGGCTGACAATGTCCAGCGTCGTCGCGCGCCGCGCGTGTTTCGAAGCGGGCCGCGGCTTCGACGAATCGCTCATGCTGGCCCAGGATTGGGACATGTGGCTGCGGATCTCGGTCTGCTGGCAGGTGGGAATCGTGCCTGCGGCCCTGACTGTCCATCGGCTTCACGGCGGGCAGCGGAGTGCCGATCACCTCGCGATGCGCGAGGGGGAGGTGCAGGTGCTGCGCAGGGAGCTGAGCAGGTGCGCAGCCGGCGCCTGCGGGTTGGGCGCGCTGCGCCGGAGGCTGGCGTGGGCACACTGCCGAGTCGGTCGGCTGGTGGCGCGGGCCGGAGAGACGGCGCGGGCAGTGGAAGAGCTTCGACGCTCCATGGCGCTGTTTCCGTACAACCCGATGACCTGGTGTTCTCTGCTGCGCTGCGCCCTGGCGCAGAGAGAGCCGGCCGGAGTCGAGCAGTGAGCGGGCGGCTGCCGCCGTGGCTCATACCGCGGGCGCGAAAGCGCCCCGAGCTCGAGCGCCTGGGCCGGAAGCTCGCGGATATGGGGGTGCGCACGGTCTGCCAGAGCGCGCGTTGCCCGAATCTGGGCGAGTGCTTCGGACGGGGCATCGCCACCTTCATGATATTGGGCGATGTGTGCACACGCAACTGCCGGTTCTGTGCTGTCACTCACGGCCGTCCCACCGCCATCGACTCAGAGGAGCCGCGGCGCGTCGCAGAGGCGGCTGCGATGCTCGGCCTGCAGCACGTGGTGGTGACCTCGGTGACGCGGGACGATCTGCCCGACGGCGGAGCAAGCCGGTTTGCAGCGACCATCACCTCTCTCCGCGACCTTTTGCCCAGGACAACTGTCGAAGTACTGGTGCCCGACTTCGGAGGGAACTGGGCGGCCCTGCGGACCGTGCTGCAGGCACGGCCGGAGGTGCTGAACCATAATGTGGAGACAGTGCCTCGGCTGTACCCCCAGGTGCGGCCCGAGGCCGATTTCGCGCGGTCGTTGGGGCTGCTGCAACGGGCAAGCGGGGAATCCCGCCACATCATGGCCAAGAGCGGCTTCATGGTGGGACTGGGCGAGACCGCGGAAGAGGTGCTCGACCTCCTGCATTCGCTTCGCGACGTCGGTGTCAATGCCGTCACCGTGGGACAGTATCTCCAACCGACCAGGCGGCACCTGGCCGCGGCGGAGTACGTGCCCCCGAACACCTTCGAGCGCTACGCGGAGGAAGCAAGGGACATGGGGTTCGAGCGCGTGCTCAGCGGGCCGCTGGTGCGCAGCTCATACCACGCCGGAGAGCTGGTTGAGCTGGGCGCGGCGCGGGCAGAATAGGGTGTATCTGGGCGCCGCGGGAATGTGTCGAAGCGCGGCGATGTGGCGGACGGGTCTATAGGCGATGCGAAGACTGGCTCGACTGCTCCCATATCTTGCTATGCTTCTGCTGCTGGTCTTCGCCGCGGTGGTGATCCTGCGCGCAGGCTCCCTCGCCGAACACCTGCGGAACGTCATTGCCAGCGAGTTTGGCCGCCAGCTCGACCGAGAGGTCACCATCGCCAGCGCCTCCTTCACTCTATCGGGTCGGGTCGCGCTGCGGGAGGTGGTGGTCCGGAACCGGGATGGCTCGGTCCTCCTGAAGGCTCCGGAGATCGACGCACGCGTGGGACGACAGGGCAGTTGGCTGCCGCTGCTTTCGGGCCCCACCGAAGTGCACGAAGTGACGCTCATCGGGCCGGCGGCGACGGTGAAGCGAGGCGCCGACGGACAATGGAGCGTCACCGATCTGTTCGAGCGCGAGCGGAAGGAGCCATCTCGCTTCCGCGGTGACGTGTTCGTTGAAGGCGGCAGTCTCACTGTTATCGATGAAGGACGCGGGGGGCCGGCCACGACGATCGAGGGGATCGACCTCTCCGTGCGCTACCCGCAGCCAGGCAGCATGGTGTTCACGGCCAGCTCCGACGGCAACGAGGGCGCCTTCGAGCAGCTCGAGCTGCGCGGGCGCGTCGAGTCGGAGACCGGCATCACCGAGGTAGAGGGCTCTATCTCAGGCCTCCACCTGCCGTGGGCCCTCGAGCGGGCGTCCGTCACCGAGGTGGTGCAGGTGAGCGATGGGCGGGGCGATGTGAAAGGCAAGGTGACCTTGCGCGGACAGAACCCGGCGGAGCGGCGGGTGAGCTACGACGTCGGGGTGAGGGTGAGTGAGGCCGAGGTGGCCTTTCCGTGGCTGCGGCGGCCGGCCCAGCAGGTCGCGGGCAAGCTTCGCTTCGTCGATGGTGACATCCACCTCTACGATGTCTCCGGCACCATTGCTGATGCCCCCGTCAACGCTCAGGGCACCATAGCCGACCTCGCGAGCCCCTCGGTCGATCTGAAGCTGTCCGCCTCGGGCATCCGCTACACGCAGCTCCGCGCGCTCTTCCCCTCGCTCGCACTCCCGGTGGGACTCACGCTCACAAGCCCGCTTCAAGTGGTTGCCCGCGTAGAAGGCCCTGCCTCCGACGTGCGCGTCACCGGCGAGGCCACCATGCGGGCCATGAAGTTCCGGGCGATCCCCTGGCGCGACCTGGTCGGGACATTCGAGTACTCTGGCGGACACCTGAAGATCACGGGGCTGCG
>Ga0180437_10005361_pt1 | contig 17594 bp, 30 predicted proteins | sample SS_ome_4_FD_132410 | JGI IMG/M metagenome (GOLD analysis project Ga0180437, IMG submission 132410) | Hypersaline lake sediment archaeal communities from the Salton Sea, California, USA - SS_3_D_1 metaG | ecosystem: Environmental > Aquatic > Non-marine Saline and Alkaline > Hypersaline >... | reverse complement strand
GGCCTCCCCTACTTCCACCAAAAGACCTACGAAGAGGCGATCGAGATCGGAGCGCGCCTGAAGGCCGAGTACGGCTTCCCGGTGCGCTACTACGAAGCCTCTCCAGACCAACACATCACGATCCAGGGCGAGTTCGTCGAGGCGGACATGGGACCGATGCTCGAGTGGAGCACGGTCAAGACCCACATGCGGGCGGCCTTCGCCGCAGAACGCCTCATGGCCTTCGGGCCGGGGGCTCGGCTCATCCTCAGACACACGTTGAGTGAAGGGAGCTACCACGACTTCTTGGCGCTCGGGGAGCTCTTCCCGGACGCCATCATCGAGTTCACGGCCTACGACATCTTCGTTGGAGACATCCCAGGGAGGAACGCCGTGATCTGGGAAGTGAGGCACTACTGATGACAAAGCTACTCGATAAGCTGGCAGAGCTGGGGGAGAAGTATCTCGGCGGCCACATCACCATCGGACCCGTGACGTTCTTCGGGTTCAACGCCATGCACGGCCAGGCGGAGATCAACACCAGGCGGTTCGGCGCGATCTGCATCAAGCCCCTGACCTACATGTTCGGCAGGTGGTGGCCGGCGCAGTTCTACATGAGCCCGAACCATACCCCGTGGGCTTCGACATTCCTCGTCGGCAAGCGGTTCACGCGACTGGAGAAGATCGCCGCGTTCAGGCGGTGGGCTCTTTGGGGCCACGGCTACAGCACCGAACAACACGATCCACACAAGGAGAACGAGTTCTTCGAGGAGTACCTTGCCGACGTGACGCTCACCGACGACGAGCACTGTGAGGCATGCGAAGAGCTTCTGACCACCCGGGAGGCGACGTACTCCAACGTCTGCCTCAAGTGCATGATCAAGGAGTTCGCCCGTCACTTCGGCGCTCCCATCCCGGAGGATGGTGAGGCCGTCGAGATGAAGTTCAAGGGAGGCAAGGGCATCCCGTGGGGCGAGGTCACACAATGAAGTGGGACGAGTGGTTCTTCGAGATCGCGAAGACGATTGCGAAGAAGAGCAAAGACCCGTCTACCAAGGTCGGGTGCATCATCGTCGGCCCGGAGCATGAGATCCGAGCCACAGGCTACAACGGGTTCCCTCGGGGCTCGAACGACAGCCTGGAGATCTACAACGACCGTCCCAGGAAGTACCGAAGGGTGGTCCACGCCGAGGCAAACGCTGTGGCCAACGCCAGCTTCACCGGCACCACGCTGCGCGGCGGAATCGCCTACATCACACACCCGCCATGCGCAGACTGCGCCGGGTTGATGGTCAACGCTGGCATCTGCTCCGTGAACTTCATCGTTGATCTCAACAACGATGGATTCGACGATCGGTGGAAGGAGCAGTTCGTCGAGGGGCTCGAGATGTTCGAGGAGGTCGGAGTTGACTTCGTCGGCTTCAGCAACGAGTGGGATGAGGACGGTTGTGATCCACGAGAGGCCGAGGTCCACCACTGGTTCGCCAAGATGAGGAGCGGAACATGAGCATCAACATCGACCAACTCCACAGCACCAGCATCGAGCTGTGGATCGACGACGCGAAGAAGCGGGTCCTCAACGAGGGCTACTTCAGGTCGCTCGCTGACCTCGGCGTCGATGCACTGTCGGTCATGATCGACCGGAGCGACCGGGATCCGGAGCTCACCTGGGACATTGGGGATGTCGAGAAGCTCCTGAAGCTCGCCGATCCCTACGCGATGGAGGTCATCCTCACCGTCTGGCCCTACCCGGACCGTGAGCAGCTCGATACGCTGGCCGAGAAGCTGTCGCCCTACTTCGTCAACCTTCATCCGCTTTCGGCGCTCGAGGTCGACACGGAGTTCAACTGGAAGCCGAACATGGTTCGTGGTTTCAAGGACACGAAGGTGAACGGGGTATGGCGGAGTGCCTTGGACTTGGCTGGCGACGAGCTCGTCGACGTCATGAACGAGATCACGACCAACGGCGGGTATTGGAGGCCTGGGGAGATCCGCAAGGAGCTCACCACATTCACCAGCCACACGGAAAACGGCCGCGCTGCCGACGTGGCTCCGTACATGGACCGGTTGAAGGTGCAGGCCTACTCGACCCGCACCAGGCCGGACGGTAAGGGTGGAACCTTCGTGGTCCCCTGGAACCACACCTACGGCCCCGGCAACATGCAACGATTCACCCTCGACCGGACCATGATGATCCCCCAGGTCACCGACGTGAACCACGGTCTCGAGGTCGGAGTCGGCCTGGCGATGTGGGACCAGAAGTGGCCCGGTCACACCCACGAGGAAGCGATGAGCAAGGCCTTCGAGGCGGCCATGGTCTACAAGCCGGTCTGCCTCAGCGGCTGGAGCTCGAAGCACGTCCTCGGCAAGATGCGCAACGGCTTCGCCTACAGCTTCCTCCACAGCCTCCAAGAGATGGAGAACGAGCGAGACCTATGGCCAGGAGTAGTGTGAAGATGGAAGATGAAATCAGCATGATCGAGCGGCATCGCATCGAGGGCAACCGAGTCGACGTCATGGAGGGCAACTGTCGCATTCAGGCGGACGTCCACAACCACGGCTTCGTGGCCCTGGTCGACGTCATGCCGAGACTCGTGCCCGAGGGGCAGACGGCGGACTTCGCCATCGCTCAGGCGGCACGGGTCTCCTACGGGGCCGGGACGAGGAGAGCTCGTGAGGACCGCAATCTCATCCGCTACCTCATGCGGAAGAGGCACACCTCGCCCTTCGAGATGATCGAGACGAAGTGGCACGTCCGGCTGCCCATCTTCGTCGCCCGTCAGTGGATCCGACACCGCACGGCGTGTCTTACGGGCGACACTGTGCTGCACTTCGATCTACCTGGGGAGATCACGAATGTGTCCTCCAAGGTCCGGAGACGTAGGCACAGTAAGCTCTACAAGCTCACCGTTGGCGAAGTCTTCGAGAAGTTTCAACCGACGGAGAACACGAACAGGCCTGACAAGCAGGGTGACCCTCTGTTCAAGCAGAAGAGGGTGCAGAACATGCTTCTCCGCAGCTTGGATGAGGAGACGGGAGAGGTCGTCCACACCAACATCGTTGACATCTGGGAGAGTGGCAGCAAGCCAGTCTACCGCGTGGAGACCGAGGGCGGTTCATGGGCGAAGATGTCAGAGGATCATCTCTGCTTGACGCCCGACGGCTGGAAGAAGCTCAGGGAGCTCTCGCATCCGGTTCCTACGGATCATGGGCGCTTCGCTTTCGAGCTGGAGCAGAACAAGAACGCTGAGATAATGATCATCGGTCCCGGCAGGGATACGGGGGTCGTCCCGCAGTTCAACCTCATCGACGAGGCCACAGAAACATGGTGCCCCGTGGTCGGGTGGGAGGACCACTACGAGGTGTCCGACCAGGGCCGCGTGCGCCGCGTCGTGGGCGGGCGGGGTTCCCGCTCCTTCGGGCGCTGCAAGAAGCTCACGCCGTCTCAGGGCCACGCCAAGGTGTCTCTCAACCGTCCTGGTGAGCAGGCGACCAAGCAGGTCCACCAGCTCGTCATGGATGCCTTCGTGGGTCCGTGTCCTGCTGGCCAGGAGTGCATCCATGAGGACGGCAACGGCCTCAACAACCGCCTGGGTAATCTGCGGTGGGGCACCCCGCTTCGGAACGCCCAAGATCGTGTCCGTGACGGCGCAACTACTCGCCTGGCGGGCCGCCCCGAGAAGATCGTGAAGATCGAAAGGTTGCCGGACGAGATGACCTATGATCTCGAGGTTTCTGGTCCCCACAACTTCTCGGCCAACGGCCTCGTGGTCCACAACAGCGTCAACGAGTACAGCGGCCGCTACAGCTTGATGAGGCCGGAGTTCTGGAGACCAGACGGGGTCAGGTTACAGAGCCAGGACAACAAGCAGAGCTCCTTCCGGGCGTCTGACGAGAAGCTCCTGGATCGGTTCCTCATTTACCTCGAGGACTCCGAACGTCAGTACAACACCTACGCCAGGCTCGTCGACGGCGGGCTGGGCAAGGAGATGGCACGGACGGGCCTGCCACTTTCCATGTACACCGAATGGTACTGGAAGATTGACTTGCACAACCTGCTGCACTTCCTCTCGCTCCGGATGGACAAGCACGCGCAGCAGGAAATCCAGGACTACGCCAAGATCATGTTCGAGATCATGGAGAGCATCGCTCCGGTCACGATGGAGGCGTTCCAGGACTATGTGCTCAGCAAGCTCACCCTCACAGGTCCCGAGCTTTGGGCCATCGGTCGGCCTCTCGACGAGTGGAAAGAGCGACTCTCGAGCCGTGAGTCTGACGAGCTCATGTGGAAGCAGGAGTACCTCTTGGATCTCATCACGGACGACGAGTGATCACCCATAAGGCTCGCCACCTCAACAACCGCGACGGGATGAACATCTACGGTGAGGTCGTTCCCCGCCGCATCCCGAGCGGCCACGCCAAAGTCGACGCCCTCGCCGAGCTCATCCCCGAAGAGGGTACGGCTTGGTACTGTGATCGACAGGCGCTCTACCAGTGGGGCAAGCGGTTCGCTCTGCTCCACGTCGGCCACGGCGTCTACACCAACGACTTCATGAAGATGGACAACTACTACCGCATCGACATCGTTGATCCAGACAACGGTCGGCCGCCGGAGTGGTCGTACTTCTGCCTACCGTGGAACCTGATGCCTGTCAGGAAGCAAGACGTCTCGCCCCACGGTGATCATAGAATGCACACACTGAACCTGATGGCCGTGGCCATCGCCATGCTCGCCGAGTTCCCAGCCGACGGAGAGGTGCAGCTCCTGCTGAAGAAGACCGGCGAGTACCGAAGAGGAGAACAAGAATGGACCGGACCGTGAACAGAGTCTGTTTCTTCCACCGGGCCGACCTGGACGGGAAGTGCGCTGGAGAGATCGTCCGACGCGCCTGCAAGGGCGAGATCGAGATGATCGGTATCAACTACGGGGACGACTATGAGAAGGTCGTCTTCGAGAACGTCGACGCTGACACCGAGGTGGTCATGGTCGACTTCTGCATGCAGCCATGGAACCTGATGGTCCGCCTGAAGGAGACCGTCAAGCGGCTGCTCTGGATCGACCACCACGCCGAGGCCATCAAGAGCTACGAGGGGTGGCTGAACAATCCCTTCAAGGCCATCGAGGGTTATCAGCGTGAGGGAGAGGCTGGCTGCGAGCTCACGTGGAAGTGGTTCCATCCGAGCGATGAGATGCCGAAGGCTGTCTACCTTCTCGGACGCTACGACGTCTGGGCCTGGAAAGACGTGCCGGACGCCCTGGAGTTCCAGATGGGTATGCGCATCGAGGAGAACTGGCCGGGCAAGGCGGACGAGCTCTGGGACAAGCTACTGCGGGCCGGCCCAGCATCTACCAACGAGACCCTGGTCAAGGTCATCGAGCAGGGTCGGACCATCCTCCGGTACAAGACTCAGCAGGACGCGATCCACGTTCGCTCCGCGGCTTTCAACCTCCAGTGGCGGGGCAAGATCTGGGTAGCGATCAACGAGATGTTCAACAACAGCCAGCTCTTCGACGCGGTCTACGACCCGGAGCACCATCATGGTATGCTCACCTTCGGGTGGCGGCACGGTCAGTGGAATTTCAGCCTCTACACCACCAGAGACGACGTGAATGTCGGCGAGATCGCCACTGCTGTGGGCAAGGAGCTCGGAACCGGCGGCGGGGGCCACCCCAGGGCGGCTGGCTTCCAGGCCAAGGAGCTGCCCTTCGATCTGGTGAAGGACAAACTGGAGTGGATCAAGGACGAGTAGTTATGTACGACGAGGAGAAGGGATCCCGCTGCGCCAACTGTGGCAAGAGAATCGAAGACCGCTGGCAGCTCGAGGAGGGCTTCTGCACGCGCACCTGCAAGAAGAAGTTCGAGGGTGACGTGTCGCAGGGCTCTGTGGAGCGAGAAGCGTCGAAGCTATTCGATCAGTACCTGCGTGGCGGGATCCCCGATCCCCTGGCGAGTTCCTCCAGAACTCGTCTTTAGCAGGTTATAAGATCAGTGACCAGAAGACACTTTAGGAGGTGCAGATGAGGTTCCAACTCAAGGCGGGAGAACCCCCGCCGAAGGTCATGGACGTCTCCGGTCACTTCGGGGAGAACGCGCTGCTCATGGGCAACATCCCCGACTACGTTATGCTGCCGGAGCAGCTCGGCGGCTCGCGGGCGAACATCACGAACAGCGGTTGGTGGGACAGTCGATGTCCGCACCCGACATGCCAGGTCAATGGTCCAGTCTTCGTCATGATCACGGACCACGAATTCGATGGTGGTACGATCGCTGTTGTGTGTTGTTCCGCTTGTGAGCAATACATTTGGATCAGGTGGGGCGATGGACGAAGAAACGATCAGGAAGATGAAACGGAAGGTGTTCGAGGCGGTGAGCCGGGGGACGTCTGATTTCATAGGCGACCCTTCTTCCTTCTCGAAAGCCGCAGATCGTGTCAAGGATCAAATGGTGAGGAGCCTGGAGAGGTTCCCGAAGCTCCTTCCCCTCGGCCTCCACGTGATCCCCGTGGACGGTCTTCCACAGAATTGCGTCGCCGTCCTCAGATTGAAGGACGACGGCACCTTCGACTTTGACGTCACGAACGACCCCGAAGAGGGGAAGGTGACGGTGTCGTTCAATCTGGACGTCGTCGAAGTCGTCTGCATCGATGAGGAGCAAGTATGCGACGAGGAAGCAGCGGAATCCGAGAGTGGGAGGTGATCGAAGAGATCACTCACGTCGGCGAAGACGTCACGGTAGATGGCCGGACGATGCGAGTCGGCGCGAAGCTCGAGGTGAAGCGTCCCGTCTTCAACGACGGGAACAAGGGTCGGCCGGTGCTCGAGCTGACCATCTACAAAGACTCGTGGACGTTCCGCTTCCGGGTCCCGAGGGAGGGGGAGGATGAGGCCTCCACGGCTATGAGGATGCTGGGCCAGGTGGTCGAGCAGATCCCCGAAGGCCGCAAGCGCCTCGAGGCGGCGTGGTCGGGCTACGAGAAGCAACGCGAAGAGGACAAGCAGAAACGCATCCGGGATCACGAGGAGCGCGACAGGGAGGCCAAGAAGAAGACCGGACGCTCCAACAAGGGTGCCGGTCAGGGCCTCGGAAAGTTCTCGAGGCCCGGCAAGACGAAGCGCAGCCGCGCCAAGCGCCGCGGTGAAAGCCGGGCCTGAACGTGGTACAAGAGTAGTGCACCTCCGGGCGTGCCCGCTTCGGCGGGCCGCCCACCATTCACCAACATCATGAGGTATAAGATCGTCGGACTGGAACGATTTTAGAAGGGAGGTGCGGATGTCAAGTCTGCTCCAGTTTCATGGGGGTATGAGGAAGAACCCCCGAACAGGTCTGGGGGAGGTGGGTCTCGAGTTCACCCGCTACGTCCTGGACCTCAACAAATCGATCAACGAGTGCTATCTTGATCCAAAGGTGCCCTGTAGCATCTGCGGAAAGGAGCATCCCCAGGTGGGGATCGCGTGGAGGAGGCCGCGAGGAATGTTGGGCTGCTGGGTGCAGTTCCAGTACCTCGGGGCTCTCCACGCGCCCGACTTGTCCGTTCCCATCGACGTGCCCGAGTGGCCGGCCGGGACCAAGATCCTCGATCAGGAAGAGAACTCGAAGTACTGGCATCGTGAGGATGAACGATGATCGTGATTGAGTTGTGGAGTCACAATGAGGTGGCAGTATTCAGCCCCTACAACCGGGACTTCGTCGCGGATCTGAAGGCGCTGGGGAACCGATCGATGCGTCACTGGGAGCCGGATCACAAAGCGTGGGTGGTCCGGACAGCTCTCTTCGAGGATGTGCACAAGCTCCTCGACGACTACTTCCCGAATGAAGAGTGGGCAGTGGCCGACGACGCCAAGGACGCGATCCAAATGGTCTACCACAAGCAGGTGAATCCCGGAGGCGCGCAGGCTTCATCTGCACCGTCAGGGCCGCCGACGAGCTTCGGCCCGTATGCGACCTTGTACATCAACAACAGCGCGCCGGATGCTGTGGTGAAGGCGGCGCACAAGGCGCTGACACGCCTTTACCACCCAGACCTCGGAGGTGATCCCAAAGCGATGGGTGCGGTGAACGCGGCCTTCGAGGATATCAAGAAGGAGAGGGGAGGATTGTGATGGTGGAAGGTATCCGATTTCTGGAGAAGCCGGGAAAGACGAAGCTGGTTGATCTGGATGAGGCACAGGACTACCTCGCAAAGGTAGGCGCTCTGATCTCTGATGCCCTGGACGCCGAGGAGGCGTTCGGTGTCGACGAGCTCGAGGAGTTCGCCGAGCGACAACGACGGAACGACTAAGGGTATAAGAAGATTAGAGAAAGGAGGTGCCTTACAATGGCAGACCTCAAAGGAAAGTTGGATCAGATGGATCAGGACATGGTCGGGATCGCCTACGAACGGTTGATCCCGGTCACCGCCCGCTTTCGCGAGCAGATCATCGAGAGGGGCGGGGCGGAGGACGACGTCGAGCAGGCGCTCGTCGACCTCGACCCGACCGACCCCTCGAGTGTCATGGCCTTCCTCGTGAAGGTCCACACCGACGCGAACGAGTGCCCCTGTCGACGCCACGCCATCCAGGCGTTCAACACGGCCGGCTTCGCCGTCTTCTTCGAGAAGATCGTCCGCGAGGGCGACTTCAACGAGAAGCAGCTCGGCCTGGTCTCCGAGGCGTTGGTGAGCCTGTTCATCGGGTTCGACAACACCTTCTCGGGTGCGCTGAGCGAGCTCGAGGACAAGCTCAAGGGGGCTGCGGTCCTCATGAAGCTCGTGTCCGTCATGGGCGGAGACTCCGAGGACGGCGATGACCCCCAGGTCACGGTCTTCGGCGGCAACGAGGTGGGCGGCCCCGCGGGTCTCATGCAAGCCCTCATGGGGGAGTTGGGCGGGGAGTAGCATGGACTTCGCGCTGAGGAACAGGGTCGCCAACGAGCTTCGGGCGGTGGATGCTCCATCCACCATCCCCGAGCTCGAGCGACTGCTGGATCACTCTCTGGAGGTGATCCAGGAGCACTCGTGCGGATGCCCTGTCTGCACGGCAGCTCTCGTCGGCGTGGCAGCCACCCGAGCGGTCATGAACGACGCGGTGCTGATGAGCCCTGGAGAGTCCGAGCGTGGGATCGCCGGACTCATCTATCGACTTCACGTGGTTCACATGAACCACGCCCTCAACGCCATGATGTACGCGCGCGAGGGTGAAGTCGTCGCGCTGGCGGATCCCCCGCCAGAGATCAAAGAAGTGATCGTACAGATCATCAAGAAACTTGCCGAAGGCCACAAGAAGTAGTTCACGTCGTGGCAACGGCGTTCATCGGATCCCCGATGAACGTCTTCTTAGCTGGGTATAAGATCGTAGGAACAGAAATGATCTAGGAGGTGAAGATGCAGAAAGGAGCCTGGGGCTAGGGTTCGTGAACGAATTGATATCACGGCAACCCCGCAAACGGATGCACTCAATTCTGGAGGCCGTTCTGGGCCAAATAATTGAGTGCATCATATATATGGTGATATCAATTATAGTTCTTTCTTTCTCTAACCCCTTACCCCAGATGAAGGACGGAGTCCTGATCGGGGTATTCGCGACTCGCGGATACCTGGCGATCAACAAACGAGGTCGTTCATCGAACGGCCGAACGAAACTGACCCCAGTGGCCCGAGCATCAAGCAGAGAGCACATCTACCCTCTGTTCGTGGAGCTCGCGGAAGATTTCGGTGGAGTTGTTGTCCCAGCCAAGATGCAGGGTTGGACGATCGAGTTCACGTTGCACTCCAGCGTACAGCAGGTGTGCGACGTCCTCAGCATGTCACCGTATCCCCTTCCGGAGCTGCTGGATAATCAGGTAGAGATCATGCTACGGTTCTTGAGTTACCCGACGCGTCCGGGTCCTTCCCAGAAGTCTCGTGCCTACGAGGGGCGACTTCAGGCATACTTGGACATGCAGACGCTGAAAGGAAGATGATCATGTACTTCGCAGACTGCCCGAGATGTGGAAAGCCGGACAGCTCCCACAACGGATTTGATCTGTGTCAGGAGTGCCAGGAGAAGGAACGGCAGGAGGAAGAACCTCGGCCGCTGCCCCAGCCTGAGCTCATGCTCGTGGAGGTCGAAGATGACGATCACTGTTGAACAGCTTTCGGATCCCCCGAACAGCGATGAGGATGGGGTCGGCCTCGAGGTCGTCAACACGTTCAGCGGCTATGATGTTCCGCTGTCGAACATTGACTGGTCGGAGATGCGGAGGGCGGCCACAGACGTCAGCTTTACTGGCATCGTGCAGCTGACCAACGCACCAAGCATGAACGTCCGTCCGAAGGGCGGTGGCGATGCAATCATCACTGGGATCGTCAGCGGGGACTACCTTGCCTACGACTCCTACGTCGTGTGGCACATACCCCAGGCGGACCTCGCCGGACTCGACGTTGTGATCGAGGGTCAGACTCCGAGCACTGTCGACATGGACCCGCCAATAGACGCCCAATAGACGCCAACTGATCTGGTATAAGAGGCTCGAGACGATTCCATCTAGCTGAGGAGGTGAGGATGACGAAGATGTACGTCTTGGACACAGGGTCCACGTTCTCGAGGCCTATCGAGAAGGGTCAGTGGACCGTGTCCGACATCCCCGGACAGGGGAAGGAGATCGTGGAGAAGTGGATCGAGGAGAAGCTCGACGTGTTGATGAGCGAGCTCCGCTACGCCGAGTTGGATGACCGGCGCGGCCCACACCCTATCGAGAACATCCGAGCGTTGGTCGAAGACTACAGCGTCAAGGTCAACGTGGAGGTCTCAATCACGAAGAGGCGCAAGAAGCGCACCGCTGCTGGATCAGGAAGGAAGGCCCAACGATGAAGCGGGCCTTTCTGCATTTCCCGTTCAACGCTCAGCCTGGAACGGGTGGGAGCTCGAAGTGGGTCAGGGAGCTTCAGATTGTCGGTGATGACGAGGACGATGTCCTCATGCAGGCGGAGAAGGCGATCGAGAAGTGGTATGCGGACTTCGTGAAGGGGAAGCCAGGTGAGGTTCACCTGGGCTTCTGTGAGGACGGTGAGCCGATCGGCATGGAGTCTCTCAAGGACAGATACGAGGTCAAGATCAGCATCGCCATCGGCATCCGCCCCAAGCCGGTGAAGAGGAAGGCCTCCGTGAAGCGGAAGGCCAAGAAGGGAAAGTGAAGATGGTCACGTACATTTGCAACAACAAGGAGTGCAAGGCCCGATGGACCGACACCGGAGGCAACAACGTCTGCCCGGCTTGTCAGAGCGGTGTTGGTCAGGTGGACATGCACTGCCAGGCCACGCGGTACGACGAGGCGGCCGAGAGTCAGGAGCTCCACGCTCTGCCTTCTGAGCAGGTCTACATGCGCTTCATCGCTCGAAAGTACGGGGAGGCTCTGGAGGGGTTCCTGCGTACACTCAAGCCCGATCAGTCGTTCGCTACGAAGCTCGTAGCTCAGCACCTGAAGCGGGTGAGCAAATTCGAGAGTGATCTGGAGTCTGTGGGCCTGCCCCTTGAGCTCCCGCTCAGCCGGAGCGACGGCGACAAGGCCAAGGCAATCGAGACGTACCTTCAGGATGCGGAGTCGCAGCTCCAGTCTGCGCGCGACTTGTTCCTGGAGCTCTTCAACACTCCAGAGGCCGTGGAAGAGATCGAGGAGAGGTTCGGAAGTGGGAAAGACTAGGATCAATAATTCCAACGCGCTGATCGACTTCTTCGCGCGGAACAAGAAGCTCGCCGAAGATTGCTCCTGCGAGGACTGCCTCGAGGCGCTTCGATGTTACAAGGACTTCCACCTCGGTCGAGGGGGACGTCGGGAGGCCATCTCCTTCGCGAAGGTCCTGGTCGAGAAGCACGGGTGGAGCTGATGGCTGTCTACGCGAGAGGTCCATCTGGTGGCGTCATCGAGCACGACAAGCCCAAGCCCAAGCGCCAGCAGTACGGCAAGCCGCGGCTGAAGCCTGATCCGAAGATCGTGGCTCAGATCCGCCGTCAGACGTTGCCCATCAAGATTGCCGGCGCAGTCATGCGGCGCGTCAACAAGATCATCCGCAGCTTCGGCGTGAAGGGGCTGGTAGCCCATGGATCCTTCGAGGATTCCGGTTATCATCTTCACTTCACGTTGCTCCTCGATGAAGACAAGTCGAAGGTGGCGATGTTCGCGGAGAATCCGAAGGGCAACTACAGGGTGTGGCCATGAACAGGACCAAGAATCGAGCCGAGATCAGAGGTTTCGTCGGACGCTACATCAAGCTCCCAGCCAAGCGTGGCGACCCGGCCCGCTTTGATGTGGCTACGGTGGAACGTCATCGAACTGAGAGTGGCGAGCTCGTCACCGACAAGAACTGGCATACGATCAGGACGTTCGACGTGGACAAGGTGGAGGACGAGATCCACACTGGGGCTCTCGTCGAGGTGATGGGGCGGATGGATACCACGCTCGTCGATCGGAAGTACAAGCACGTCGAGCTCACCGCGGACAGCTTCGAGGTTCTCCTTACGCAGGATCAACGTGATACACTGCGTGACGTCTACGAGGAGGACCACAATGACGAAGAGGTTCTGGCGAGACCCTAACACCTGGATCGGAATTGGATTGGCGGTCGTCGTCATCCCAATGCTGATCTGGGCCATCGTTCACCACGTCCGGCGCGGACCAGAGGACAACGGCTTCATGACTGTCATGATCGACGGTCAGGAGACAGAGCTACGTCCTCGGTTCGGGCCGGGCGTGGGTGGACTGTGGAACGTAGTTTCCGACAACTCGGTAGACCACCGTTACGTCGCTAAGGCCGCCGAAAGATGGAACACAGTCTTGGGGTTCAAGGTCTTCGACGCCCGACAGGATCAGTCGTTCTTTGATGATCCGAACTACACTCTCCGCAACGACTACAAGTTCGGGCACGTGACGATCACAGTCGCAACGGAACCCGGCGTGGAACATTGTGGTGGCATCACGCACCACAACTACGACAAGGCCACTGGCGAAGTCTACTGGGCGGAGATCACCATCAACCCGATGTACACACATGACAGCGCTAGCTATGAGGGGGCGGTCATGCACGAGCTGGGGCACGCACTTCTTCTGGCGCATGACGACGAAGGGTTGATGAGGAAGCGTCTCGACATACGAGGCAAGATCTCTTCACATGACATCAAGATTTTGAGGGAGCAATGGACAGCATCACAGCAACTGACACCTTAGCGCAGTTGATCAGCTACACCATGGAGCTCTGCAAGTCGCAGGGCATCAAGTTCGAGCAGAATGGGAAGAACAACCACGGTCCGTTTGCGCGGGGTGCGCCCTACGGCGCAATCAATCACTACACGGCCGCACCCGCTTCCGTGACCAAGAAGCGACCACTGGGCCGCATCCCAGTTCTGCTGAACCGTTTCGCTCGAGGCAGTAAGCAGCGAGTCGGCGTCCAGTTCATCGTCTGGGACAGCCGTGTTCCGGCTTTCGATGAGCTCCGTGCCAAGTACCCGTTGCTCGAGGACATGCCGTGTGAGGTGTTCTTCTTTGGAGATGATCTCGCCTTCTGGCATGCTGGTTGGGTCAACCGTTGGTGCTACGGGATCGAGATCCGCAATGTCGGGCAGCTCGTCAAGCGGCGCGGAATCTACTACTGGTCTCACGGGCAGAACCGTTACCACGGACGTGAGCCTATCAAGGTCGGAAACTCCTACTGGGAGCCCTACACCTACGAGCAGATGAAGGCCACGCTGTGGATCCACCGCCTCATGGCCACCATCTACCAGATCGACCCGGTGTGGTTCCTGAGCCACACGCACGTAACCAACACGCGCATCGACGCCGGCAAGCACTTCCCCATCCACGAGATGAGGGCCGCCGCCCTGCTCGAGGACAAGGACACGCCGCTCGACGAGGTGAAGTTCCTCAAGGAGTTCACGCCCGAGGGCTACACCCAGCGACCTGACGACCCGCTCATCAGCGAGGACAGCCTCCATCGTGGGCTCTACCGTGATGACTGGGATGGAGCTCCAGAGCCGGATGACATTCGGGAGGGCAAGAGCTTCGACGCGAGCGACGGGCTCAAGGACGAGTTCACCCAGCTCGGGTACTACTATGACCCGGACCCGGAGAAGTTGGCAGATCTGATCAGCATGTTCCAGACACGATGGAAGAAGCGGGTCAACGGTCGGTGGAAGCAGGAGATTCCGATCACAGGCCAGATGAACGAGATCACTGAGCAGAAGCTCAAGCAGATGCTCAGGTGGTGGAATAGCCTCTGATGAAGGATCTCGATGCGAGGCTGTTGGCGAGGGGTTTGGGAATAGGGAGGAAGCCTCGTCCTCATCATCGATTCAGCCCCCGACTTGTGTTCGCGCTAGGCGTTCTGGTAGGATTTGTCCTAGCCAGAACCATGACGTTGATCATCCCCTGATCCCTGTACATCTCATTTTCATGCTGAACCGTAGGGTGATCTGCGCCATAAGGAGGTGTGGGATGAAGAACATCCCGAAGGTGCTGACGATCATAGTCAGCTTGGTAATTGCGACTCTCTGCTTCCTCTTGTTCGTCCGATGTTCACCGGCGGATGAGCGCGTTGAGGTGCAGAGGTCGCAAGTGGTGGAAGAGACACGCGAGCGATTCGACTGGGACGCTCATGAGCGCGAGCGGGAGGAACGCTGGGCGCTCGAGGAGGCTGAAGCCGAAGAACGTCGCGCGGAGTTGGTGGCCGAACACGCGAAGAACGCGAAGGCCAGAGAGCGAGAGCGCCGTCTGCGCCGCAAGAGAGCCCGAGACAGGATGTGGCTCTTGAAGAGTCCGGCGGCTATACGAGAGGCCCTGTGGGCCATCCCGAGAGAGGGAGGAGACGACGCGGTAGCGGGAGCTCTGCTTCGCATCTGCGTCTCTGAGGGTGGCTGGAGGACCAACGAGTCGCTGCGAGACTGCGTGTGGATCTGGCAGACAGTCCTCAACGTCCGCTCGAGGGATTGTGAGAATCACGTCCAGCAGGCCTACATGGACTGCGAGGACAACGAGGAGACAAAGCTGTCGGCGATGCGACGCCTGGCTGGTCGCGTACTGGACGAGACCAAGGTTCGCACCCCGAGACAGAAGTTCATCTCCAAGCTCGATCTCTCCTGTGAACGGCCGCTGTTCTTCCCCAGAGGTGACAGCTGGGAGCGAAACCTGAAGGCTCCGTGTGAGCGCATGGCCAGTGAGGTTCGGGCGATCATCAGGCTGAAAGCCGATCGACGTCTCACTGGCGGCGCGAGCCCGATTGCTTGGGGTGGTCGCTGCGAGGACAGCAGAGGTGCCTGCGACGACGAGCTCGCGTGCAAGCGCGGTCTCGCCCGCATTCCCTCGAAGACAGCCAACGCCTTCTGGTGCCGACCAGGCTCAGTAGGTTGTCGATCTACACCAGACCCCGTATGTGGGCAGTTCCGGAAAGCTCCACCGGCCGAGCCTACTGTGGCATCATCGGAGCATGAGGAGGAAGAAGCACTCGGTGGTTGATCAGCTCATTATCGGTATCGACGAGGTCGGCCTCGGACCTATTGCCGGCCCAGTCGTTACCGCCGCGGTAGTCCTACCGAAAGACGTAGAGATCAAGGGTGTGCGGGACTCCAAGAAGGTTTCGGAGAACCGCCGCCTCGATCTCATCCACGACATCGACCGTGAAGCCCTCTTCTGGGTCATGGCCGAATCAAGTGTGAAAGCGATCGACAAGTTCGGGATCCGAGCCTGCAACAGGGCTTGCATGAAGTGGTGCGCCAAGGTTGCCCTTCACAAGTTTCCGGATGGCTTGGTGATCGTGGACGGCACCGACCCCGTGTTGGGTGTGGAGATGAGCCGGCAGCGAGTCATCATCAAAGCCGACGACAAGTTTCAGGCTGTCTCGGCGGCGTCCATCATGGCGAAGGTTCACCGAGACAAGTACATGATCAACGCGAGCACGAAGTTTCCGATGTACATGTTCCACAAGCACAAGGGCTACCTGACGCCGGATCACAGAGCCCAGCTCAACAAGTACGGTCCGTGCCCGGAGCACCGTCGGAGCTTCCGGCCGGTGCAGAAGGCCCTCGAGAAGAAGGGAGGTAGGTGAAGATGTTGACGACGATGACCCTGACCGAGAAGCAGATGGAAGAGCTGAACGAGATGGAAGTGGGTGACGACGAGTGGTTCGAGCGGCTGGCCGACATCGGCGGATGCCACGTCGAGTATATACGGAGTCGCATCTTCGAGGGTGTGACTCTCGAGCGGATGTCGCCGCACATCCTCGGCGACCTCGAGAGCCGAGAGGACGATGTCTTCTGGTTCGTCGGACCCGTGGTCGACAAGCCCGGTGACATCAAGAGCGGCGTGATCAAGGAGATCCGATGAGCGCGGGCGACATTGCCAAGGAGTTGCGCGTTCTAGCGAATCAGGCTGACAGCACAATCGAGTTCGTGGCTATCAACGAATGGCACATCGACCTCCTCATCAGGGCGGCGGCCGCGCTCGAGCAGTCGGAACTCCAGAAGGACTCGGCCATCGCGGTGAGCCGCAAGCTCCAGGACGAGCGCGAAGAACTCCTCGCACGGGTAGAGGCTGCCCTCCTCGGCATCCAGTCGGTAGAATCGAGGGATGAAGACGAGGAAGATACCCGGTGTAGTTGAGTTCAAGCTCCGGTGTGTGAGTTGTGATCGGGATCAGTTGATGACGGACATGGCTGACTTCCCACTTGGCACAGTCATCCATCCTGGCGTTGGCAGCCACCGCGACTACGGCCGCTGTGTCTTCTGCCGCAAGCCAGGCTTGCGGGTCATAGATCGTTCTGATCTACGGCCCGCTTCTTCTTAGCTGATCATAACCAACTAAGAGAACGCGCACACTACACCACCTGTGCCCACTTGGGGCGTTTGGTTTTGTGGTTGTGCTCTGCGTTTCTCTTGGGGGGCTCGCTCAGAGGGTCGAGGCGTAGGCCTCGATCTCCGAGTACGAGTCGGAGAGCAGGACCCGGATGGTCCGCTCGAAGTCCAGGGTCTCGTCGACGCGCTCGATCCGCCCCTCGTTGTAGAGGAAGTTGACGGCCACGGAGAGCGCCTCGAAACGATCCTCGAAACGATCCTCGGAGAGGGCCGCGAGCTGGCCGAGCGCCCAGGCCTTGCCCAAGCGGTACGGGAACAGCAGGCTGTCCGGCACACAGGCATAGTACTCCTGGAAGGCCCGGAGCAGCGCCGCGTGGTCGTGGCCGGCGCGGGTCGCCCGGAGGAGCCGCTCGTGGATGTCGATGACGATGTCCTCGATCTGGCTAGGCGAGCACACGAAGAGGCCCTGAGCGATGGCGAGGATGCAGCTGACGTGGTTGGCCGGGGTGTTGTTCGTGTTGGTCATGATCAATGCTCCTTTCATACGAGAAGGAAGAGAGGTAGCCTTCCCGTTTCCTCATTGATCTTATCCCAGCATTTCGGTCGGTTTTTCAGGCTTCGAGGTCTTCTTGGTCCTCGAACAGGTCAGTTCCGTAGCAACCGGCCGGTGTGATGATTTCGATCGATCCCGCCTCGTCTTCCAGGCGGCTCATGCGGCGTCGCGCGGTCTTCGCCTTGCGCTCGAGGCGCTTCACCCGCTTTCGTAGCTGAGGGTCGTCAGCCGCGGAGGCTCCGATAGCGGCACCGACGCCGGCCGCCAATC
>Ga0180437_10005360_pt1 | contig 17594 bp, 8 predicted proteins | sample SS_ome_4_FD_132410 | JGI IMG/M metagenome (GOLD analysis project Ga0180437, IMG submission 132410) | Hypersaline lake sediment archaeal communities from the Salton Sea, California, USA - SS_3_D_1 metaG | ecosystem: Environmental > Aquatic > Non-marine Saline and Alkaline > Hypersaline > Sediment... | reverse complement strand
TCCTGCTGTCGTTTGGCAGGGCACCTGTCCTGCTGTCGTTTGGCAGGGCACCTGTCCTGCTGTCGTTTGGCAGGGCAAAGCGGTACTGTGACACGTCGCAGGCACGCGCTGGGATGCGGTTGTCGCTGTGGATGAAGGTCGGCTTCCAGTAGTTCACCACCGGCCAGTCGCCGGTGACGGCGTCGCGCAGGATCTTGGCATAGCCCTTGCCTGGCAGCCCGCCATAGTCCACCTCACCGCCGCCCGTCCCGCCCCAGTCGGGCACCACCGGACCGCTCAGCTGCCCCAGCAGTTGGCCTCGCTCATCCTTGGCGCTCAGCACCAGAATCATGTTGCGCCCCGGGTAGTCGGTGGGCACGTGGTGTCCGGCAAAGACGTTGGTGATGGCCACGGTGACGTTGATGCCGGCGTGACTGGGGTTGGTGTGTAGGGTCATGCTCACCGTGCCCTGCATGAACTCGGAGTCCTTGACACCCAGGTCCAGGTGAGAGGCGAGCGTACTTGGATCGCGGATCAGGCCGCCATGCTCCGGATAGACAAAGTAGGGCAGCTCTCCTGGTGGCATGTGGCAAGTCTGGCACTCGATGCCCTGCGAGGGGTAGTCGCTGTTTAGCCATTCCTCAAAGGATTGGTAGATCGGTGTGCCCCAGAAGCCGAATTGGTGGCAGGGTGCGCAGAACTGGCTCTGCTTCTCCAGCGGCAGGTAGCTGACACGGCGCGTCACATCGTCGAGCGGACCGAGGAACAGCACGTCCGGGTCGAAGGTACGGTGCAGGCGATACGAGAGCACGCCCGGGGCGTTCGAATAGGGCAGGCCAGTAGCCGGGTTGAGGTACACGTCGCCGATCTTGTGACAGAATTCGCAGAAGACACCCTCTTGCTCGGCTCCGGGCCTCAGCTCGTTCATGTCGGCGGTGAAAGCGCCTTGGCGGCGCGTCGCGGCGCCGGGAGCGTGGCAGGTCGCGCAGTTGCCGGCGGTGCCTGGGAAATCCAGCTTGTAGCCGGGGCTGATAACGCCGGTGGCTGTGACGTCTGTGCCGTTGTACATGGAGAAGAACCGGGGATTGATGGCAGATTGGCCGTGTGCCCCCGCGACCCATTCCGGGTAGGCCACCATGCAGTGCAGGCAGCTGATACCCTCCTCAGGATCGGTGGACGAGAACCAGTGATAGTCCTCATTGTCGGTGGTGGGATAGGGTCGCACGGTGATGCTCACCCCGCTAACCGTTGGTGTGACCACCTGCCAGCCCACGTAGTAGCCATCCAGCCAGGCGGTGACGGTGATCGACTCGCCCTCTTCCAGGCCGCGCAGGGTGAAGCTGCCATCTGATGCCGTGGTGACAGAATCGAGCTTGCTCTGCTGCCGCACCGTTGCGCCCACGGCCGACCCGCCCTCCTGCTTGAGCACCACGCCCTGTACTTGGCCGGTGCCCTGCGCCACCACGCTGGCGTGCAGTGCCCAGGCCACCGTCAGCGCGATCGCAGCGACCGCCAGCAGGCCCGCCCAGCGGGCACCTGAGCGCCGTCTGGTCTCCGTCTGCGAGCTTTCGTTGGCCCTCCAGTTGGGTTCATTCATGTTTCCTCGCTCCCAAGGCGATGATCCTGCCCAACAGCGGCGATGATCCTGCGAAACGACGGCAGGACGCGGATCGCCGACTACGAACGCCCTGTTTCGCATGCCTGGCTACCTCACCAGCAACGGCAGGAACTTGCGCGCGGCGACGTCGCGCCCCACGAACACCTCCTCGCCGATCAGTGTGACGGTGTTGGCCGCGGGGCCCTGCGAGCCCTCGGCCAGCAGGTTGATCGCCACCTCGTCGGCCAGGCCCTCCCAGATGCCTTCGCGCGCCGTCAGGCTGACCATCGAGAAATCCTCGTGCAGCGCCCGCGCATCGTAGGTCAGGGCGAAATGGCCGCTGGCATCGGGCGTCACGCTGCCCTGGCCCATCACCACGCCCTTGTCGTGGATGGTATAGCGCACCGCTGTGGTACCGGCCGGCGCGATGCCGCGAATCTGCACCGGCTGAATCCTGCCCCACGCCCCGTGCATTCCCGGCGGCCAGGGCAGCCATCCGGCGCCTGGCGAAGTGATCGTCAGCCGTGGCGCATCGACCGGTACGACGTAGAACTCGTAGCGCCCCTGTGTGCCCATCACGGTGCCCGTGTTGTGGCTCTGCGGGATGACGCCGTTGCCGACGTAGGGCCGGTCGTGCAGCACTTGCACGTCGACGGTCCAGCGGCCGGTTTCGTTGGCGGCAAAGTCAAAGCTCGGATCGTACAGCCAGCCGATCTTGTTGGCGTGCCAGGTGCGCGAACGCTGTGCTCCGCTGGGGCTGGTGATGGTCACGGAGACGCGGCTATCCAGCGGCGGCCCCACATGCCCGCTGAAAGCCACCACATCGCCCACCTCCAACACGTCGCCCGGGCGCACGCCCTTGGGCAGGAAGAGCATGTCGATGTCCTGCCCCTTGATCGTCAGCAGCGGCCCGCCATTGATGCTCGCGCCGGTGGCATCCTGGAAGGGCGGCGTCACACGCGCGCAGCCAAAGGCATCACAGCCATGCGGCAGCAGCACCCAGAAGGAGCTGTAGATGGCGTATTCGTTGATGCCCTGCGATGGTGCGCGCAGCACCGCCCCGCCGAACTCCCATTTGATGTCGCCGGGCTGGTCGCCGTTGGCTGGCTCGCCGATCTGGTAGCCGTAGGTGTCCTCAAAACGCCAGTAGGCGGTGCCCATATTGTCCTCGGAGATGATCTCCCGCACGTGCACATCGGGCCGTTCCGAGCTGCCGTACCAGTAGCCCCACTGGTTGATGCGCTCCGGGCTGGTCTTGGGATCGTCACCGTTGTCGGTCGTGATGAACAGGGGAGCCTCGCCAATGGCGATGCGCTGCTCCAGGCCGGCCAGCGACATGTCCGCGGGTGGCCAGCGGAAGCCGTTGGTGGCGCGCGGGTAGTTGGCCCGCAGCAGGTTGTAGATCTGGCGCGAACCGGTCAAGTCCTTGACCGTGATGATGGAGTGGATGGAATCGCCTGGGGCACGGTCCTCGTTGCCCCAATGCACGTCGCCGCTGTAATAGGGATAGTAGTTCTCGATGCCCACCTTCTCCGGTGGCAGCTCAAAGACCTCGAACCAGATGGGCATATCATCGATGGGGCCTGGTCCCTCATAGTCCATGCCGCGCCGCCCGTGCGCTTCCATCTTTGGGCTCGGCCCTTCGATCACGCTGCCCCATGTCATGGCGCCCAACCACTGCGACCCGTCGGGGGAGGTGTAGGCCGCCGTATAGTCGACGCGGAACTCGCCCGCGGCGGTCATGCGGATGTCGGTGCCAGCCGGCGGCTGGAAGTAGCCAAAGCGGTTGGCCCGGCCGGTGATGGTGCGCGTGGTGGCCCTTGCCGGATCAGAGTTGGGCATCTGCACCAGCTTGATGGTCACCTCGGCGGGCACGGGCGGGAAGATGTGCAGGCCCGGCGCAAAGGCGTCGCCCTGCTTGTAGGGCGTGGTCGGCAGCTGCGCCGGGTCCAGATCCAGCACACGTGCCACATCGACCTCGTAAGTGCCCGCGATCCCGTACGCGTTGCCATACACGTCCTGCACGTCACCGCTCAATGTAATCACATAGTGCCCGTCCAGTGGAAACTCGTAGGCAAAGCGCTCGTCGAGCGTAGTCAGGTGGTACAGGTCGCCCAAGTGACCGGTGCCGTGGTCGATGGGGTCGCCGCTGGGAACGGTGGGGGTGCGCACCGACGGCTGGCGTATCGGCGCTGGACCCAGAGTGTCAGTGCGGCCGTCCGGGCGCTGCACCTTCACCGTCAGTGTGCCTGCGGGAACGAGGGGAATGAGCGGCGCGCAGGGCAGGCGCCGGTCGGTGGACGACAGCCACAGCGAACCAGGCTCCAAACCGTAGGCGACAGGCTGCTGGCTGCGCTCGTCCAGGCGCGGCACGATCACGCGGTGGGGCGCGTATAGGCTGCGCAGCGACAAGGCGTAGTGTCCCTCGTCCTCGCGCGCTACGAGTCCGCGGTGCCCATTGGCCGGGACATCGCCCAACAGCACCCATGAGATGCGCGGCGCCTGGGGCGTACCCACCCGCAGCAAGGGCATGTCCGCGGCTTCTCCAGAGCTGTACCACACCGGCGCCGTGGCCAGCTCTTGCCCCATAGGCACCCCGCCGTCTTCGACATAGGCGCGCACCATATAGATGCCATCAGGAACCCCGCCGGGGATCTGGAATGTGGTGTCGATGTTTCCCTCAAAGGTGCGGCTGCTCAGACAAGTCAGCCCGCTGCAGTCGCTGGAGATGACGGGCACAGGCCTCCCCCCGCCTTCGTGCTCGATGGGCAAGCCGGTCGGCGTGAGAAGATAGCTGTGGAACCAGATGCCCCGTGCTTCCTGGCGACCGTCGTTGGCAAAGAGCCTCATCAGGTGTATGTGTAGGCGCGGGTGGGCACTGGGCTGGCCGCTGCAGCTCATGGCCGGTGAGGTGACGCGCAGGCTGGCGGTGAGGCGAACCGACTGCCCCCGTTGCACAGGCAGGCCGGGGCTACTGCCGCCACCACCCTGCACCGAAAGTGTGCCGGACATCGCCCATCCCGCCCACAGGCGCTGTGTCTCGTGCCACCAACCGCCAGCGCTGCGGAACGCCTGGGAGGTGCCTCCGCCAGCAGCAGGGGGCCCCACGTTGACGATGGTGCCGGGCAAGGGGTTGATCAGCGAGAGGTCGCCCATTGCCACGCCGGAAAGCAGTTGCTCCCAGAACGCGGTCAAACGTTCGCCGCTAGGATCGGATTTGATGAGCAGCGCCGAGCCAGGGGGCGCGTAGAGCTGCGTCTGGAATCGGCCGTCGCTCTCGGCCAGGCAGACCGACACATTGCGGCTGTTGAGATTGGCCACTAGGACCTTGGACAAAGGAGGCACGGCGCCCCCCACACCGGTCACCGTGGCCAGGCCGTCGATGTTGGCAGGGCCCACGCTGATGCGCTCCGCGATGGGTGGGTCGGTCGGCACAGCCGGCTGGGGCTCGGACAGCAGATTGATCACTACGCCGGTCTGATCTCCGCTGCGCAGGTCCAGCACCGTGCGGGGCAGGAAGAACGGCGACATCGTAGCGTCCAGAGTATAGATACCCGGAGTAACAACCATCTGGAAGCGGCCCTGAAACGTTCCATCTCCCAGCCACTCGCCTTCGGGAACCGTCGTGTCCAGGGGTCTGAGGCCCAGCCATACGTCCTGCTCGTAAAGCTGGCCATCCGGCTTCCGCACCTCCCCACTCAGGAGGTAGCCGGCACCCAGCTCAAAATCCCTGACGACGTCGCCGCCCAGGCTCTCTGTACCCCAGTTGCGGTATTCCAGGCGCAGGTGTAAGGGCGGGCGGATGTGGATGTTCGTCCAACCGCCTGTGGCCACGCCGCTCACGCTGTAACGGCCGTCGGCGCCTGTGGTCGCCTCATGACCGCCGCCCCCCCAGACCACGTTCACCAATATGCCAGCCACAGGGCTGCCGTTGTGCCGGACCGTGCCGGACACCGCGGCCAGGGAGCTGGCCGTCGACGGCCTGTCCTGTGGCAATCGCGCCTGCACCGTAACCACGAGCACCAGTGCCCATGCTAGAGCTGCTAGACCCCGGGTGATTGTCCGGCGCTGCATTTGCCCAATCCTCCTGTTGTCCTTCTTCTCAGCCCGCCCGCTGCGCGCGGCGCTAGCGAGGGCCTACCACCACCGTCTCTTCGGCCACCAAGCTTTGCGCAGCGCCGTTCCACACCTGCACGGTGTATTGCCCCGCCGGCAGATTGGACAGCCGCGCCGCCAGCTCGTAGGTGCACAAACAGCGGCACGGCTCGCTGTCGTGGTACTCTTCCTGCTCAATGAACTCGATCAGCGGGCGCTTGTCCTCGACGTAGACCACCACCCGGGCGCAGCAGTTGTACACCGCGTCGTGATGGGCCATCACAATGTCGGAGCCCTCAACATGGATCTCGATGCGCCCGGGCTCACGGGTGGGCTCGCCGGTGCAGGAGCTTGACTGGTAGGTGAAGTGTTCCTCATCTGCCGAGTGTGGCAGCGCCAGCAGAAAGGCGACCAGGTCGTCGATCTGCGCCTCGCTCATCGTGCCCAGCATACCGTGCGGATCAGCGGGATTGTCCGTGGTCAGGACGTGACGCAGGCTGGCGGCGCTGCCGTCGTGCATGTAGGGCGCGCTGTCGTACAAAAAGCGCAGCGTTGGCGTATCGATCGCCGGGCCGAACCACTCGCCGTAGGCATCCGCGGTCCCCACGTCGTGCGCCCTGAGGTCGGTGTACAGCGGCGCGGGATGGCAGCCCAGGCAGCCCACATGCCGCGACTCGAACAGCGTGCGCCCGCGGCGCTCTGCCTCTGTCAGTTCGTGCTGGCGTTGCGGCACCTCCAGCGAGTCGATGAACGCCGCCAGGGCGTCGAGATCGTAGGAGCGGCCCTGGTTGGGCGTCCCCAGCGTCGGGTGCATCTCCCCATCGATCAGACCGCTGCCGAACTGCTCAAAGCGCACGCTGAACTCGCTGTCGGCCGACTCGTCCCACTCCGCCGACCAGCGCAGCGGGTAGGTTTCGATCATGCCCAGCAAGCTGGTGGTGTTGCGCGTGATGACCGCCGTGGCGCCGGGCGGCACGTCGCGGATGTACTGCAGCAGCCAGGTGCGCCCGTCGTGCTCGCCTTCGACATGGCAGGTGTTGCAGCTGATCCACTGCGCCTGGGCCAGATCAGGGCGCGCGCTGGAGTGGAAGAGGCGCTTGCCGCGCAGCAGCACCGGGGGCAGCGGGATGTCTGTCACGTCGATCGTACCGCTCACGGTGTAGGCCTGCGTGTCGATCACGCTGAGCGTGCCCGCCAGCACGTTGTTGACGTAGGCCGTGTGTCCCTCGGGGTGCATGGCGATGCCGCGCGGGTTGTCGCCCACCGGGATGTGCGCCACGCGGCGTGGCCGGGTCGGATCGCCGATGTCCAGCACCGAGACGTCGTTGCTGGCCGCGTTCACCACCCACAGCTCGCGGTCCTGGCGCGCCAGAGCGGCGTCCCAGGGCAGGCCTACCGGTTGGTCGGTCTCCGGCAGCGAGATGTGCTCCGAGGTCTGGTGCGTCTCGCTCTTCAGGTTGAGCACCGACACCTTGGGGAAGACGCTATTGTCGAACTGCGTGTTCAGGCCCAGACCGTGGGCCATGGTCTGCGGCAGGTAGGCGCGCGTGCCGCTGCCGTTGACAACCACACCGGGCGCCGGTGCCACGTTGAGCCAGGTGCTGACGGTAGGTTGCAGGTTGTGCGGTGCTGCGGACTGCGTGACACCCCTGCCGCCTGGCACTGCGCCGCTCGATAGGTCACTGCCACGGATGATCAGCGGCAGGTACAGCGTCGTGTGGGCGAGATGCAGCACGGTGACGTCGCCGCTCAGCAGGTGTGTCACCAGCAGGCGCTGCCCGTCGGGGGAGAAGGCCAGGCCGTGCGGGCGGTCGGCGGTGTGCAACAAGCGCAACAGCGACCCTTCGCCTGCGTTGAGCAGGCGCACCTGGTCAGCACCCAGCTCGGCCACGGCGATCCGTTCGCCGTCGGGCGAGATGGCCACACCCACCGGGCGGTCGCCGACCGGCAGGGTGTCCGCCACTGCGAGCGTGATGAGATCGATGACCGATACCGTGTCCGAGCCCTGGTTGGCCACGCAGCCCCACGTGCCGTCCGGTGCGATGGCCACGCTGCGCGGGTCGAGGCCCACCTGCAGCTCGACGAGCGCGGTCTGTGTGGTGGTGTCCACGAGGGTGACGGAGTTGGCATCGGGGTTGGCGACCAGCAGGGTGCTGCCGTCCGTGGTGATGGCGATAGCGCTGCTGGCGTGTTTGGCACTGGCGCGCTCTTCCTGTCCCAGCGAGAGCGGGGTCAAGGCCCACAGCATCAGCAGAACCAGCGCGATGCAGCACACCACGAACAGGGCGCGTCGGCACGGCGCTGGTGACCTTTGTCGTGCGAACATCGCTGCTCCTTTCCCCTGGAAGCTGGCCAGGCTGCGTAAGAGAGCGGTCGACACGTGCAAGGAGGGACGCTGTCAGCAGCAGGCGCCGGCAGGTAAGAAACTCGGCTGACAGACAGAGTATAGCACCGCCTGCGGCGGCGTCAACAGCGACCAGCGGCCAAGGGACGCTGCCCACTGGCTGCGGGCGGTCGCATGTGCTGGCCCGGGCCGGATCTAGTCCATCTGGGGTGGTGTGTCCTCGGCCAGCACCTCGCGTACGGTGTAGATGGGCTTGCCCTGCGCCTCGTAGTAGGTGCGCACCACCAGCTCGCCCAGCAGGCCCATGCTCACCAGCTGCACGCCGACCAGCATCAGCAGCACCGCTAACAGCAGCAGCGGCCGGCTGCCAATGTCCTGGCCCAGCGCCAGCTTGACGAAGGACAGGTACACGCCCAGCAAAGCGCCGACGCCAAAGCTCAGCAGGCCCAGCCCGCCAAAGATCTGGATCGGCCGCGTGGAATAGCTCAGCAAAAAGCGCACCGTGATCAAGTCCAGGATCACGCGGATGGTGCGGGAGATGCCATACTTGGACGACCCAAAGCGCCGCGCGTGGTGCTGCACCGGGATCTCTGCCACCTCGACGCCCATCCAACTGCTCAGCGCCGGGATAAAGCGGTGCAGCTCGCCGTACAACTGCACGCCCTTGACCACCTCCTTGCGGTAGGCCTTGAGCGAGCAGCCATAGTCGTGCAGGTGCACGCCGGTCACGGTCGAGATCAGCCAGTTGGCGATCATCGAGGGCAGGCGGCGGGTCAGAAAGGGGTCCTTGCGCTCGACGCGCCAGCCGCTGACCACGTCATATCCCTCAGCCATCTTGTCCAGCAGCAGCGGGATGTCGGCGGGGTCGTTCTGCAGGTCGGCGTCCATGGTGATGACCACGTCGCCCTGCGCCAGGTCAAAGCCCGCCGCAAAGGCGGCGGTCTGGCCATAGTTGCGGCGAAAGCGGATCACCTTGAGTTTGCGATCCTGCTGATGCAGCTCCTTGAGGATGGCAAAGCTGTCGTCTCGGCTGCCGTCGTCGATGGCGATGATCTCATAGTCCGCATCGTGGCCGTCCAGTGCCGCCTTCAGCTGCTCATACAGCGGGCGCAGGTTCTGCGCCTCGTTGAATACGGGAATGATGACCGAAAGATCCATGGTCTGACCTCTGGATGTCTAATCCTCAGCGTGTCGCAGGCCGCGCAGGCCCTGCCACGCGTATAGTACGGCGCCGACGATGCCGGGGATGACGTTGTTAAAGGCGTAGACGATCAGCGACAGGCTCAGCGCCAGATGCGCAGGCACGCCAGCCTCTCCAAACAGGAACACATAGCCACCCTCGCGCACCCCCAGCCCGCTGAGCGAGACCGGCAGCACCAGCAGGAAGGAGATGATGGGCACGAACAGCAAAAAGTACCACAGCGACAGCTTCACGCCCAGCCCGCGCGCGATCCACACGTTCATGGCGATCAGCAGCACGTTCAGCCCCAGCGAGACGCCCATGGCGCCGCCAATGGCCCGCGCCCCGCAGGCGTGGACCGCCTCGTAGGCGCCGCGCAGCAGGTCGAACCTCTCCACCCAGCGCCACAACCCCAGCCGCTCCAGCCAGTGGCGCTGCAGGGCGAAAGCCGAGCCTCCCCAGCCGGCGATGAACAGCAGCACGATCGCGGCTGCGATGGGCAGGCTGACGAGCCGGTAGCTAAAGGCCAGTGCCAGCAGCGCGATCAGGAACAGCACCAGCAGGCCCGTGGCGCGGTCCAGCAGCACCGTGCCCACCGCCGCCGCGGGGCGCTTGCTCTCCTGCGCCAGCTCGTACACGCGCACCACGTCGCCGCCCACGCCGGTGGGCAGAAAGTTGTTGAAGAAGGTGCCCACAAAGTAGAGTACGGTCAGCCGCGCCAGCGAGGGCTGCAGGCCCAGGGCATTGAGCAGTATCTTCCATCGATAGGCGCGCACGCCAACGCCGGCCAGCGACAGTGCCAGCGCCGCGGCCAGGCAGGGCGCCTGTGCCTGGCGCACCGCCTGCCAGACCTCTTGCCAGCTCACCTGGCGCAGCACCAGGGCCAGCAAGGCCAGGCTCAATATGATACGCACCGCCGCACCGAGGCGGCCCTTCGGCGCCTTCTCAGCCACCCTCGATCCCCGCCCGTTTGAGGGCAGGGTTTCCTCGTTCAAGGATTCCGTCTCTTTTCTGCTGTCTCCGTCCCAGCGCCATCTGCCCGACGCAGTTCGTAGTGGGCGATCCATGTCCTGCCGTTCTTGGGCTGGTTCATCGCCGTTGCCCCCAAAGATGAAGGATCGTGCAGCCGAGTCGCACCCGCTTCAGCAAGAGAATCCTGCCCGAAGCCACGCTAGCGCGATGAATCGCGCACTACCAACACACCGTTTGTAGTGGGCGATCCGCGTCCTGCCGTCGTTTGGCAGGATCGTCGCCATCCTCGTTTGTAGTCGGCGATTCATCGCCGGAGCAGTTCATGACACCACATGCTCCAAGCCGGGAAGGCCCAGCTCAACAAGATGACCCCGCCCCGGGCAACCCAAGCGCAATGCCCCGCCCCAAAGACGGCGGGACACAGAACTGCGCACTGCAAACATACCGTTCGTAGTCGGCGATCCGCGTCCTGCCGTCGTTTGGCAGGATCGTCGCCATCCTCGTTTGTAGTCGGCGATTCATCGCCGGAGCAGTTCATGACACCACATGCTCCAAGCCGGGGAAGGCCCGGCTCAACAAGATGACCCCGCCCCGGGCAACCCAAGCGCAATGCCCCGCCCCACTGCCCCGCCAAACCACGGCGGGGTGCTGCGCAAACGGCGGGACACAGAATTGCGCACTACAAACACATCGTTCGCAGTGGACGACTCAGAGCTGTTGTCGGGCGCAGCGCTGGCCTCTACTCCATGCCCAGCAGCACGTCCCACACTGGATCTTTGTCCGCATAGTCGTAGACACCACAAAAGTGCTGCGTGCGCCCGTCCTCGAGCTCGACTGCACCGTAGGCGTACTGCCACAGCAGATAGCCGTCCACACCGGTCGCGGTCAGCTGCGTCAAGTCGCGGCTGATGGCAGCGGCGCGCTCCACCAGCCTGGCCTCCGCCAGCGGCCGGCAGTCCTCGTCCATGCCCCGCTGGTACACCTCGCCGAAGTAAACGGGCTTACCCAGCTCGTGGGCGATGGACCGCTCCAGCTCGCGTTCACCCTGATCCAGCTTGCCCGCTTGACCGTGCACGCTCACCACGTCGATCGTTGGCAGCGCGTGGATGCGGCGGAAGGTTTCGATCGCCCGCGCCGAAAAGCCCGCCCGCTGCGTGCCCGCTGACACCAGATGGTTGGGATCCAGCGTCTTGATCTCCTGAGACGTCACCTGCGCCCAGTTCAGGAGCGCCTCCCAGCAGGCGCGGTCGGCATCCTGGGCCGGGCAGGTGGGCTCGTTCATCAGCTCCCACATCAGGATCTCTGGCCGCTCGGCAAAGCGCGGCACGATTTCCCGGATGTGCGGCAGGCCCTCGGTCTTGAACTCCTCCTTGAACCAGTAGCCGTCCGTGCGCCCGTAAAAGTCCTGCAGCGTCAGGATGTAGCGCAGGCCGTACTGGCTGCCCAGATCCAGCAAACGCTCCACGCGGTCCAAGTCGCACCAGGGCTCGGTAAACACGCGGATCACCTGTACGCCGCGTACCGCCAGCGCCGCGATAACCTCCTCCATGCGCGCCTCGGGGAAAAAGGGGCTGGCCAGGTAGGAGACGTTGGCCCCCACGAATGTGTAGGGTTGGCCGTTCAGCCGCAGCTCCTCACCCACGCGGTTGACGAACCCCGAGGGCGGGCCCGCTGCTGCCAGCAGGGCCGGCGGCCCGAACAAGCGCTGGCTCTCGGCTGGCCCGGCGGCACTGGTCAGCGGCGTGCCCGGCGGCAGGTACAAGCGGTGTGCCTGGCGTGCGACGGGCAGGTACAGGCGGGCCGTTGCGAAAAGCGACCGTGCCTGCACGGCTGGCAGGGCCAACGCAATCACCAGTGCCACTGCTAGCAGCCTAGCCGGGGCGGCGGTTCGATTTGAGGGAGCGTTCCAGCGGTCTTGCATAAGAGTGTCCCGCTGTGATTGTAGAGCAGTAGGGGAGCGCCGACAAATGGCGTGGCGGCTCGGCTGCTCGATAGTGTTCACATAACATCAGCGCAGAACACATGCCGTGGTTGCGCGGGCCCTTGTGAACGGGACGCGACACGTCCCGTTGCAGCCCGTAAGGCGCATTCTTGCTGGCATCTCGCCGCAGTTTGGCGAGGCTACGCGCCGTCTTTCTATGTGTCGGCAGCTATCTGCGAGCAGCAGCGCATTGGTGGTTGGAGAAGCCGCCCCACTCCACCTTCCCGGAAGCAGGGTTCTCACGCTGGAGTGAGGTTCGTGGCGCTTTCGGGAGTCCATGGCTCGAGGGGGTGCGGGCAGAGCTTCCGGGAAGGCCCGTCGATCTCCTCCTTCCCGGAAGTTGTCCATGAGGCTCACGCCTCACCACCGCGGATGAAAGTGGGCGCTGCAGGCCGGGGGAGAGTAGCCTGTAGGGCGCGTTCTTGCTGGCATCTCGCCGCAGTTTGGCGAGGCTACGCGCCGTCTTCGTGCGTCGAGCGCCAAATAATCGGCGGCTAGTCCCGCGAGGAAGATCGCGGGATGCTCCGCGAAGAAGCCGCCCTACCCATTTTGAGAGTAGCTCCTGCGCAGGTCTTGTTGTGTGAGCTAGGGGCTATCGGGCGAGTGGGATGCTTGAGCGTGTGCTTGCAGCTTCCGGGAAGATGTGCAGGCTACTCCACGGTGAGGCGTGTGTCGAGGATGATGCGGTTGTCGGGCCAGGGCTCGCCCTTGTCGTTGATGGCGTCCAGGCGGGTCAGTGTCTCGGCGTCGTACATGCCCACGCCTATGCGGTACACACCTCCCGGGATATCCTCGGGCAACGTGATCGCAAAGGCGTCGCTGAGGTACTCGCCGGCCAGCCAGCTCGTGGTCGGGCACTCGCCGCCGCACGGTGGGCTGTCGTGCTGCGCCCAGATGCGATTGTCGTCGTCCAGCACGTGGGCGAACACGGTGTAGCTGGTGCTCATGCGCGTCCGCGAGCGCCAGTACAGCGTGATGCGCACGGTGCCGCCTGCCGAGGCACGCTCACTGTCCAGGTCGTATCCCACCAGCGTGGCCGTATCGATGATGTCGGCTCGCTGCGAGTAGGCGGCTGCCGGCCGGCCGAAGACGTGCTCGCGGCCCTGCACATTGATGCCCGCGATGGCCACCCCACCGGCGATCACCTTCTGCTCCTCGCTGTTCAGCAGGTTGACCACCAGCTGGAAGCGGCCCGAGGGCATGGCCGCATCGATCAGCCAATCGAGCCGCACGTGCACTATCTCGTTGGGCTGCCAGCGGCTGGTCGGGTAGGCGCTGTTTGGCAGGGGGAAGGTGCTGGCCCACCAGACCTTCTCCAGGTCATCCTGCAGCTCCAGCAGCAGCGTATAGTCCTGGTCCATGCTCTGCAAGGCCTGCCAGTAGAGGCTCAGCGGCAGCTTGGCCCCGGCCGCCACCTCCTCGCTGGGCAGGCCGTAGCCAATCAGCTGCAGATCGCGGCCAAAGGTATGGCTGACCCGCTGCGGGATGTCCAGTTCATCAATGTTCCGCGGTACGCTGGGCGGGCTGACGGTGATTTCGGCCAACTGCAGCTCGCTTCCCAACGGCGACCCCGCAGCATCGAGCAGCTGCAGGGCAGCGAGACTGTCCGTGTTGTACACGGCTAGCTGCAGCTGGTAGGGGCCGGGTGGGATGCCCGCCGGAACGTGCAGCAGGTATCTGGCCATCGCCTGCTGCCCAGCGCTCCATGCCGACGTGCCCATCCCGGCGCCGTCGAGCAGCCAGGCGTCCTGCTGGGCCCAACTGTGGCCCTGCTCGTCGAGCACACGCAGCGAGACGGCATAGTTCGCCGCCGGCACCTTCTGGGCCTGCCAGTGCAGCGTCACGCCCAGGGCTTGCCCGTACTCAATGGCGTCCTCGCTCAACTCGTAGGACGCCAGCCGCAGCTCTGATCCAAAGTTGGCGTCGATGGCGCCGCCGGAGGGCGTACGCACAAAGGCCGCCGGCGTAGGCAGCAGGTAGCGGAACACCGTGGCGTGTGGAAAGGCCTGCCTGGCAAGCAGCAGCGCATGTGTATCCAGTTGAAAGTGCGCCCAGCCCTGTGGGTCGCCGCCAGAGTAGGAGACGTACCATACCTGCGAGTGGCGGGCGGCGATGTTCATCAGCGCGGTAGAAACCTCGATCTCGCTGCCCGCGTCGTAGATGGGATAGACATCCGGATACTCGCGGCTGAGCGGCGACAGGGCGTCGACCAGGACCGCGTCGTCGGGGCCGACCTGCTCGGCCAGGAAGGCTTCCAGCGCCGCGTGCTCCTCATTGGGATAGATCCACACATAGTCTACACCCCGCACTTGCAGCACCGCTTCGGGTTCTGACCCAGCAAAGCGGCGTGCCGCCTCCGACTGCTGCTGCACGTCGCTGACGTACACGATGGCATAGTCGCTGGTGGCCAGCCCGCGCTCGGTAAAGGGCTGCACCTGGCCTTGGAAAAGGGGCGCAAAGCCCGGCATGCCTCCGGTGGCCACGATCAACTGCTCGGCATCGTCCTTGCCATTCATATAGTCAGCGGCCAGGTTCATGCCGTCGCCCCAGCCCAGCGGCAGCGTGCGCTGCGCGGCAGCGATGCCGCCCACCAGCGGGTTGTAGTAGGCCAAATAGTAGGGGTGATGCCACAGCACAAAGGCGCTCTGCAGCAACAGGGCAACGGCCACCAGCCCCCACACCCGTCGGGGCTTGAGGCGCTGCGCCAGCGCGGCCAAGCCCAAGGCTGCCAGGATGTCCAGTGACATCATGACCGGCAGCATGTAGCGGTCGAACTTTTTGCTGGCCATGGTCATCAGCACGGCGAAAAGCAGGCCATAGGACAGCAGGGTTCGCGCCTCGAATCCTGCCCCGCCCTCCTGTCCTGCTTCGGGCTCGGCGGCCCTGAGCAGAGACCACAGCGCCGTGACCAGGAGCGCCAGCAGCCCCAGCCACACCAGCGGTGTGCTGCGAAAGGCCAGAGCGATGGGGTAGAACAGCGGCCCGGCATCCTCGACCTGCCGGCCCAGGAAGAAGCTGGCGCTCTCGCTCTGCTCAGCGGCATAGCCGAAGGCTGTCTGCAGCACGCCAGTGACGGTGCCCAGCGGCGAGGCCCAGACCGCCGGCCACAGCAGCATCACCGCCAGCCCGGCGCCCAGGCACCAGAGGACAAAGCGGCGCATGGCTTGCTGCAGCGGTTCCTGGCGAGTGAAGGCAAAGGCTAGCATCACCAGCCCGGCAAAGGGGCCCAGGAAGAGCGAGTATGACTTGGTCAGAAAGGCCAACCCGGCCAGCGCTCCAGAGAGCAGCAGGCGCACCTGCCAGCCGCGCCGCAGCCCCAGCAGCAGAAGGAGAAGCGAAAGCAGCATAAAGTTGGCCGTCGCCCCGTCGATGTGCAGCACGCGGGTCAGTCCCAGGTGGAAGGGGTCGAGGGCCAGCAGCAATCCCGCCAGCAGCGCCGCACGCCAGCCAAAGAGTCGCCGTGCCAGGGCGTAGATGGCCACAATGCTGATGATGCTCAGCAGCACCAGCGGCAGCTTGGCCGCCGGCAGGAACGTGCCCAGGTGCTGCAGCGCCACGGCGTCCTCCGGCTCCAGTGCCGCCAGCTGGCTGAGCCACTGAAAGTCATCGAGGCCCTGTCCGAGCACAAAGCGCTGCACAGCGACGCCGATCGAGCCACAGATCATAGTGATCACGCCGGGATGGCCAACCAGGAAGGTGCCCTGCAGGTCGCCGCGCAGCAGTGCCGACAAAAAGTGGATCGAACGGTAGACCCACATCGGTTCGTCCCAGGTGATGTACGTGTTGAGCGACCACAGGCGCGGAATGGCAGCGATCAGCAGCAGTGCCAGGCTGATGATGGGGCTGTGGTCATCGCGGCGCGCAGCCGGCGCCGGGCGTTCTGGCGTTGGAGTCGACATACGCAGCGGCTCACCCCCTGAGGAGCCAGCACATTATAGGTGAGGAGCAGGCTTTTGCCCAAAGCAGCCCGCCGTCGCTCAATCTTCGCCGCAGTGTCATGCCATACCCGTGTGCTGGCAGCCTGCCGCTCCTGGAACCGGGCACTGGCCGGTGGTACAACAGCCGCTCTAGCCAACTGGCCAATACCAGGATTGGCCACCTCACTCTTGTGCCCGGCGTGGTGTTGTGCGATAATCTGTAGGGTCCGCGCGCTCGGGGCGCAGCAACCCAACGGTGCTTGCATGCGTATAATAGGCGGTGCAGGAAGGAGGGTGACGATGAGGACAGCTTATCTGCTATTCGGGTGTCTCTTGTGCGCTGTCGGCCTGTCCGGCTGCTGCGCGTCCATGGTCCCGGGTCGTATCACAGGATCGGGCACGATTGTCACGCAGGACTATGACTTGAGCGGCTTTGACCAGGTCGAGATCCAATCCGGCTTCCAGGCTGAGATCAGTGCCGGCGACAGCTTCGCCGTGCAACTGGAGGTCGACGACAACCTGCTGGAGCACCTCGATGTCCTGATCAAGGGCAGCACGCTGACCATCCGCCTCAAGCCCACAGGCTCCTACCAGCTGTTCAACGTGACCCGCAGGGCGACAGTGACCATGCCGAGCTTGGTGGGTGTCGATTCGAGCGGCGGCAGCCAGGTCGCGGTCAGCGGCTTTCGGTCCTCCGACGACTTTGAGGCCTCCATCTCGGGCGGTGGGCGGCTGAGCGGCGACATTGACACGGGGGACGTGGAATGCGAGTGTACCGGCGGCAGCGACCTGAGGTTGGTCGGGGCCGGCGGCAGCCTCTATCTCGTCGCCTCTGGCGGCAGCGCGGTCGATCTCGCCCAGTTTGAGCTGGCCGATGCCTTCGTCGATGCCAGCGGCGGCAGTGACGTGACCGTCAACGTCAGTGGTAGGCTGGATGTCGAAGCTAGCGGTGGCTCTGACGTCTACTACGTGGGCAGCCCCACTCTGGGTGACATCGATACCTCAGGCGGTTCGTCTGTGCAGCAAAGGTAGCATCGATCATATCCACACAAAAGGAGCCAAGAACAATGAGTATGAAGGATCATATCACCCTGGTTGCCGTTCTGCGCATCGGCCTGGCGCTGCTGGGCCTTTTGGCAGCGGCGGTGGTGTTTGTCGGCACGGTCGGGGGCGGGATGATCTCGGGTGACCCCGAGGCCATCCGCATCACCAGCGTCGTCGGGACCGTGGTCGGCGGCGCTCTGGCCGTGCTGTCCGTGCCGGGGCTGTTCGCCGGGCTGGGCCTGCTGCGGCGCTGGTCGTGGGCCCGCTGGCTGAGCCTGGTGCTGGCCGTTCTCGACCTGCTCCTGGTGCCCATCGGCACGCTGTTCGGCATCTACGCCATCTGGGTGCTGATGCAGGACGAAGCGGAGGCCATGTTCTCCTAGGCCTGACGCCGGACGCGATCCCCGACCGCGTCCGGCATCTTCCCTGCAATCCCTCTAGCGCACGTTTCTCAAAGGGGGTCCCATGCGATACCGGCACGCACC
>Ga0180437_10005358_pt1 | contig 17597 bp, 25 predicted proteins | sample SS_ome_4_FD_132410 | JGI IMG/M metagenome (GOLD analysis project Ga0180437, IMG submission 132410) | Hypersaline lake sediment archaeal communities from the Salton Sea, California, USA - SS_3_D_1 metaG | ecosystem: Environmental > Aquatic > Non-marine Saline and Alkaline > Hypersaline >... | reverse complement strand
GCTTACGCGCAGATAACCGATAAGAATTTTAAGCCGACTACAAGATTTAGCGGCGACGTAGATACATTAAGACGGCGAGAAGCTAGTTTTAATGCTGTTCGTCAAGATATTATTGACACGGGCGCGACGAACGCCGGGGAATACTTCGGCGCGGTTCGTGCGCGTTCAAGCTCACCCAACGGGGCGGGGGAACAAACCATAAGTGCGAGTAGTGGAACACCTCTTTATACAAGTAACGAACTTACCCCCCGCCCCGCTTTAGAACCAACCGTTACGCCAATAAATTCGACCTTTGTAAGTAGTGGTTCGACAATAAGCGAAAACCTAAACCCGCAACCTAGCGGCTTCACGGGCGCATTTAAAGAAGGGTTCTTTTTTAACTATCGCATAGACGCACAAGACACGACGAACGACCTTAATAGAAACAGAAACGCCGAATTATATGGCGGGGTTCTCGGGACGGGCGTAGGTATTGGTTCGTTATTCGTAAGCGGCGCGGGCGTTCTCAAAGTAGTAAATCTAGGAAGCAAGGGCTATAAAGCGTTTCAAGCCGGGCGCTTATATCAAGGATTAAGCACGGGGGGACGCGCCGCAGTAAATACGGGCGCTTTCTTTACTTCACAAGGCGCGATAGTAGCCGGGACTTCACAAACGGCGAAGTTTTTAGAAACCGGGAAGTTAAAGAACGACTTACGCGGTTATGATATTAGCCCCGAAGAATTCCGGGGCGTAGTAAGCACGGCGCTTTATGATAGTCAAAAAGAAGGTTTCCTTAATCGTTTCGGCTATCAAGTTTCTACAAGGTTCGGGGACGACACCGCAAAATACGAAGCAAGCTTAACAAACCAACTTAAAGAACGCGGATTTACGGACGCACAAATAACGGCGCTTAAACCCGTAGCAGATAGAACGCGACGCACGCGAGAAGTTACGGAAGCCGTCGGTTTAGTAACGGGCGCGGCGGCTACCGAAATATTCGGTCGAACTGCTTTCGCCGCAAGTAACCGTTTAGTAAATAAGGTTTTTACTGGGCGGGTATTACGTCAAGGAACAATTAAAGCGGGGACGGCGGCTTTTAGTTCTAGCCCCCTAGCACAACAAGCTTTTAAGCCGACGCTTACGACGGCGCGCGCCCTCGGAACGACGGCGACGACGAAAGGTTTTAGTTTATTCGCGGCGGGTTTTGGGGAAGGCGCGGCGCAAGAAGCTTTAACCCAAAACGTGCGCGGAACAAAAGATAAATTTCCTACTACTACATACAAGATAGGCGGACAGAAGATAAGCGTTAAAGGTTCAACTACCGAAATAGGAAAACAAGGTTATTTCGGTGGCGTAGCGGCTAGCGGTTTAGGCGTTCCTATTGCTTCTAGTTTAGAACTTGGGCGCGTGGGCGCAAGTAAGGGCGTTAATACTTTCGCGAACATAGCCGACCCGTTCGAATACCCCGGCGACTTAACCGCCGACGCGATAACCGAAGGCGCACGGCTTTCTTACCGCGTCCCTACCGTAACGCCTACGGGGACGAGCGCAACCCCGACGCTTCAAGTAGGCGATACGACAAGCATACGAACGAACGAATACTTTTATGGTCGTAATAAGGGACAAGATACTTTCGCAGTAAGTGAGCCAACAAAATTTAAATTTTCTAGTTCTCAACCTTCAACAGAAAGCCCGGGAAGAATTAAGATAGTCACGCCGACACCTAGCGCGGCGGCGCTTCCTACTTTTAGCGAACAACCCGCGTTTATTCCTACTGATACGAAAGCCCCGGTCGATACGAAAGCCCCCGTCGATACGAAAGCCCCGGTCGATACTATCGCGCCTTCTGATAGCTTCGCCCCCGCGCCCGTAACGCAACCTAGCCCCGTCCCCGTTACTGTTCCCGCCCCGGTCGCCGCCCCGGTTACTGCGCCCGTTCCCGTTCCCGTTCCCGTAGTTACTCCAACACCGCGAGAAGCGGGTTTTTTTGTAGCGGGCGGCGGTCTTGCTTTCGGGAAAGGAAAAGCAACAAAGACGAAGCGCTTATTCAAATACACGCCTTCGGCTTATTCATTATTAACGGGCTTCAAGGGCGCGAAGCCCTCAAAATTAGCGGTTAAAACGGGCTTCTCTGTCCGTCCGATAACAGTAGGGAAGAAAAGTAAAAAGAAAAAAAGCGACCTCGACGAATTATTAAGCTTAACAAAAAGGAAAAATGGAAAGAGAAAACGAAAACGTAGCGGCTTCGGCACTTTCTAACGAAGGTTATACGACCGCCGGAGTTATTAGCTTACGGCTCGACACGAACCCGCTACTAGAACAGATAGAAGCGAACCTACGAGGAACTAAAATAATCGGCTACCGCGAAGTAGAAGGCACTTTTCAACCAATAACGGCGAGCATAGGCAAAGCAAAGCTTAACGAAAGCGGCGTTCAAAGCGTAATGTCTTGGCTTACGCCCCTTATTTCTCCGCATACCGTTCAAGGTAACTATAAAACTATCGACGACCTTAACGAATACTTATGTCGTCTAGAAATCGACTTATTTAGTTATTTAATGATTAATCTACATAACTTCGCAATAAACGAATACGAAATAGACGGAGTTACGGATATGATTATTAACACTTGCGAACCCTTCTTTACGCGATTAATAGAGAACAAAGAACGAGAAAGCTACGGGCAAACTATGGTTCATAGAGAAAGCAGAAGCACAGAAAGCGGGGGGTTCAAATTCTTTAAGTAGGTGGTATTTATGGCGGAAGAAACAATAATTCAACAAATACAAGGCGGCGATTATGCCGGAGTAGCCGCGAACGCGGGAAGCGCCACGTTCGATATTATTTTATGGCTTGTCGCTTTCGTTATGATAGCGGCAATAATTGGTTTAGTAGTATATCTTCTTTCCTTTAAGATTTCTGTGCGTATTCGCTACGTTACGAAAGAAGGTAGCTTTATAATCGACGACAAAGCAAAAAGAAAAACAACGGACGGCGTAACAGTATGGCGACTATTAAAGACGAAAATAGACGTTTCGCCGCCCCCGAAGGAAAGCATTAACATAACGAAGAAGGGCAAGCTAGTAGCGGAATGTTACATAACGGAAGATAACCCCGAACCCGTATGGCTTACGGATAACCGCGACCTAGACCTAGCGGGGTTTAAGCCGCTTACCACCGCGCAAAGAAGCTTAACCGTCGCGCGCATACGCAAAGCACAAAGCAGAATTAAAGGAACTCTGTGGGATAAGATACAACAGATAGTCATGCCCGCGACTATGATTATAATGGTCGCGCTTCCGTTCGTGTTTTGGGGGGACATCACGGCAGAAAGCCGCGACGCTATGGCGGAAGCCGGGAACATAGCGGAACAAAACGCGGAAATAAGCCAACAAAACGCCCGTATTCTGTCGGTTCTTGCCGGGAAGGTAGAAGCGGGCGACCTAGTAATAACGCAAGCCCCGCCGGACGCGGCGGCGGAAGGGGGCGGATAAATGGACGCTCTCGCTACAATAATCGGTTTAGGGCTAGCGTCTTTTATGTTATTCTTTTTTAGTTCTCAACTCGAAGAAAAACACGGCTTGCTTAAACTCTTGTCTTTGTTCTTTGTCCTCGCGCTTGTTATTCTTATCCCAAAGACGCTTATAGACAATCAAACGATATGTAGCGCCGAAGTTAATACGACGACCGTCGTAGGCAATACGACAACTTACACTTATACGGATTATTGCGTTACGGACGCGAACGCAACCGATACGACTTTTTACACGGCGGTCTTATGGTTCTACCGCTTGTTTATGGCTTACGTCTTTATTTATCTTGGTTGGGAAAGCTTACAAGCCCTTATGAATAGCTACAAGAAGCGGGGGCGTAAATGAAGCGGGGTAAAAGAGTATGGATAAGCGACGAAGCTTATAGGCGCGCGAAGATAGAAGCGGCGAAGAGCGAAAGCAAGCTTATAGATTATTTCGACAAGATAGTAACCGGGGAAGAACCGAAGAAAAAAGAGAAAGGGGGTTATTATGGCTTCCTCAAATAAGCGCGGACAAGCAGTTTTCGACCTTATCATAGTCGTTATAATCTTATTCGTCCTCGCACTCGCCGCCGTGTTCGGCGCTTACGTTTATGACGAACTCAACGACGAAATACAAAACGACGCGGACTTTTCGGCGCAAGCGAAAGAAAGCGCGCAATTCGTCGATACTAATTATAGTAATTGGTTCGATAACGTCATAATAACGGTTCTTATCTTCTTATGGATATTGTTACTTGTTACGTCCTTTCTTATCGACGCACACCCCGTATTTTTTATTGTTACGGTCTTACTCCTTATTGTTGTGTTTATTGCGGGTATGGCTATGGCGAATAGTTACGCAGAACTTACGAGCGACAGCGAATTAAGCGGCTTCGCGGCTAATATGCCGAAAACCGCTTTCGTATTCGATAACTTGCTAATAGTCCTTATCATTATGGGACTAACGGCTTCTTTAAGCTTATACGCAAAAAGTAACCTATGAAATTAACAAACAAAGAAAACGGAAACGCCTTAAAAAAAAGGTATGAAGAAGCTTTTTTTATTCGTAAAAAACCAAAAGACAATCTTTATTTCACTATTCCTTTTTATGTCGTATGGTTCGTAATAATACTATTTAGTATATTATTTTTATCACAAATAACGCTAGCTGTCGATTATTCCGACACTTCGGCGGGTTATGAATTCAATAACGGCGCAAATGACGGTTATAATGTTAATAATCTTATCGCTATCGGTTCCGCTTCTATTAATTCTTCTGTTTATAAATTAGGTAATGGTTCTTTTGGGCAAAGTTCTAGCGGTTATTATGTAAAAAATTCTACCTCGGGAATTTTTACACAAACAAACGACGCTAGTAGTTCTTTTTGGTTTAGAACCACAACAACAGGTAGCCCACAATTAATATTTGATTATGACTACACGGGCGGCACAGGGCGCGGGCTTGTTGTTATGTGGATAAACCCTAATCTTCTTCGTTTCTCGCTTTATGGGGTTGCTAACGATTTCACTTTTACACCCACGATAAATACTTGGTATCACATAGCAACAGTTAAAGACAATACTAATTATATGTTATACGTTAATGGCGTAAATATACAAAACAAAACACTAGGAACCGCCGCTTCTTACAACAGCACGGGACGTTTAAGAGTAGGTAGCGACGGCACTAATTATATACAAGGAAACATAGATAGCTTAATGCTTTTTGATAAAGCAATAACGGCTTCTGATGTTCTCGACCTTTATAATTCTAGCAACGGAAAACAATTATTTTCTCCCGATAGCGACACAGGCGGAAATATTAGCGACGTAGGTAGCTATAGAATACATACTTTTTCGAATAACGATACTTATATGCCTTCGGAAAATAGAGAAATAGAAGTTCTTATTGTTGCGGGTGGTGGCGGTAGTGGTAACGATTTAAGCGGCGGTGGTGGCGGCGGCGGAGTTATTTATAATTCTTCTATTAATGTTACTGCCGGAGTTCCTTATACTGTCGTAGTCGGTCAAGGTGGCGCAGGCGGAACAGGCACGGCGGGAAGTGGTTCTCGCGGTAGTAATGGACAAAACAGCGTTTTTGATGTTTATACCGCTATTGGTGGCGGTGGTGGCGGTTCTTATTCTGCTTCTTCGTGCGCGGCGGCTTCTAGTGGTGGAAGTGGCGGCGGGGCTTGCACGGACAACTCTGGGGATAATGTCGGCGCTTCGGGAACTGCGGGACAAGGTTATTCGGGTGGAAATAGCACGGGTATAAATGCCCCGCCTTATTGGCGCGCGGGTGGCGGGGGCGGGGCTAATAGTTCCGGGCAAAACTATAATGCTACTTCCGGCGGCGACGGCGGAAGCGGTTATTCTTCGGCTATAACAGGAACAACCGAAGAATACGGTTGCGGTGGTGGTGGCGGCGCTTATACCGGAAATACGGGCGGTCAAGGCGGTTGTTCTAACGCCGGAAACGGTAACGCAGGAACTACCGCTTCGCCCGGTTATGACGCTACCGACGGCTATGGCGGCGGTGGTGGTGGCGCGGGTTATTGTGATAACTGTGGCGCAGATGGTGGCGACGGAATAGTTATTATTCGTTATTCTTATTCCGATATTCCTTTGGCTTCCGAACGCCTACAACAAGATAGTAGCATACAACAAAACGCTAGCGTTTCTATTAATAGCGTTTCTTACGCGCCCGTAATGTCGAGTAGCATAACAATAACCGACGATACTTGGCTTTATGGTAGCGCAACCGTCCCTTTAAACCCGACGGCGAGCAATACGGCAACGTGCCGCCTTACTATCGACGGGGCGGAACTTAACGAAACGGAAACAAACAGAAGCTTAACGGCGGGAAGCGCGGGAAATATGCTTATAACAAGTTTAGAACACTACGTTACGGCGGGCGCTCATAACTTCGGGCTAGATTGTAAGCGGACGGGCGGCGGGGCTTATACGGTCGATAACGCAAGCATATTATTACATATATTAACCACTCCGGACGGCACTCCTTTAGAAACGGCGCAACTTAACATAACAAACGCGACACTTCCGGGACTACTCGCAAGCACGACTTTAACGACAAGCGACAACTACACGGCTACGGGTTTAGAACGTTACTTTATTATGGATTTCGCGGCTAATTATGAATACACGGCTACGGGGAACATAAGCGTCATAACAGAAGTAGCCGGGACTAATTGCACGGAAGTCAAGCGTTACGGTAGTAGTGGCTCGACCGGAAGCGTGGGCGGGACTTGCTTCGTAGATTTAGGGAACGAAACGAATAGCACGACCTACGATATTAAAGTTTATGGAACGGGAACCGGAAGCGTTACGAACGCGAAGTTTCACGTTAAAGAGTTCATAATTCACGAAGGCGAAGTAAATGGGACAAGCTTAAACGGTCTTACGGGCGACGGCGCAATAGCTACTTTTAACATAAATGTAAATGCCGGACACTCAACCCCCGACCTCGTAGCACAAGCAATATTAAGCGTCGTAAGTAGTAGCGCAAGCACGACCGGGACGTTCTACATTAACGCCGACGGGGAGAACTCGACCTTCGTAAGCCGGACGAGTAACCCGGGACAACCCGGGGTTTTGGGCTTACATAAGGATTTTGAAACAGTAAGCGGGACGGTTCCCGTTACGTTATACGGCGATTGTCCGAACTGTTCTTTCACGGGGCAAAATATACTTGCTTTCGTAAGTAGCGACGTAGCCGCTACGCCCAATAGCTTTATAGTCACGGCTACGAGTTCTTGGGACAATAGCGCAATAAACGAGTTTAGTATTAATTTAAGCGACGGGCGAAGCTTCACGACCACGACGGGAAGCATAGAAGTAGCGGGTTCGGGCGAGTTATATAATATTACGGCTGTCGAGCAAAGCGGCACGGCTATACCTTTCTTCGAGAATTCGACGCTTAACCATAATAGCACTTATGACCTAGAACTTAACCTTACGCCCTATACGGAAATATACGCTAGCGGGAACGCTACGGTTAATAACTTTACGGTAAATGGAACAAGCACGACGAACGGCGTTCTTTACTTCCGATTATTTAACGACACGTATAACTTTACGATAACGGACGCGGACGATATTAACGGGGTAGAATACGCGAACCAAAACGCGACGCTTACGGCTAGCCCTTACCTACGAAACTATACGTTCGCTTTAAGTTATAGTAACACGATAAATATAAGCTTTTATGACGAAGAAACGGGCGCGCTTATCAATACTACAACTGTTTATTTTGAATACATAAGCACAAGTCAAAGCGACAATTTAAGCACGACAACCGGAAACATAACGGAAAGCTTCCTTTTACCCGATACTTATACGTTCCGTTACAACGCGCTAGGGTATGCGGATAGCTTTTATTACTTAACCCTCGAAGATAGAAGCTTTAATTCCCTTAACCTTACGCTACTTAATCTTTCGAGCGCTTCGAACGTGACGCTTAACGTATTCGACACGCTCGGGAACAAGCTAGAAGGCGCAATAGTTAAGATTTTGAAGTTCGACGTTATTAATAATAATTACGACGTTACCGAAATACTACAAACGAATTTTGAAGGCGTAGCAATAGCCAATATAGTTCTTAATAGCGAATACTATAAGTTTATTATAGATTATGACGGGCTTACGGTCTTAACCACGAACCCAACCTATATTTATGGAACGGACTTAACGTTTTACGTCCCGATAGGCACGCAAGGTATGGAAGATTTCTTTAGCGAAGCCGACATTTCCGGACAAATAACGTATAACTATAATACCAACCTAGCAACCTTCACTTATAGCGACCTCGACAACACAGCAACGCAAGGTTGCTTATACGTTTATACGAGAAGCGGCGACACGAACACCCTAGTTAATTCTTCTTGCTCGTCAAGCAGTAGCGGCACGCTCTACGGCTACGCCTTCAACTCCTCGAATAATTGGGTATTCGAAGGAAAAGTAACGAAAGGCGGGGAAGAATACCTTATTAGTAGCTACCGCGTAGATTTCACGCCGAAACTCGACGAAAGCGGAAGCGGGGCTTTCTTCGCCTTCTTACTCCTCGCCGTCGTCGTCTTTATTGGTTTATTCTCGCTAGAAGTAGCGATAGTATTGGGTTCGGTCGTTCCGTTACTTTTCACAATAACAGGGCTAGCTAGCTTCGATTATGTCGTAACAATACCTATTTTTGTCTTGGGACTTGTTACCGCCTTCATAATCGGGAGTAATAAGACATAATGAAGATAAGCAGTTTAATAGTAGGAATATTACTCGTCGGCTTATTCGCGGGCGTTTTCGGGGTTTTCTTCGCCAATATTAGCGCACAATACGGGCAAGATTATAATAATAGTTTATTCGCAGAAGGCGGGGCTTTCGACAAAATAGACAACATAACCACGCAAACAGCAACTATAAAGGAAGGTTTAGACACGGACAGCACGAACGAAGGAATAACCGACCTTATAGGCGGGTTCTTAAAAAAGGGCTTTGCCGTCATAAAAGTAACGTTTCAAAGCTTCGACTTAATGAATAGTATGGCGGGCGAAGCTATCGACGTTCTAGACGAGAAAGCGGGGGGCGCGGGCTTATCATATTTCAAAGAAGCCATACTAGCTATAATCGCCGTCTTATTCATATTTATAGTTATAGGCGTTCTTGTGGGGCGGGATATATGAGTTACAACCTTACTTTTATGGATAACGTCACGAACCCTTTAACTATGGTCGCCGGGGTTAATACTGCGAGCGACGGGGTTTTATTCGCTAGTATATTATTCTTCTTTTGGCTTGTTATGTTTATCGCCTTCGGGAATTTCTCATTAAAAGACCGCTTCCTAGCTAGTAGCTTTCTAGTTACTATCGCGGGCGGGCTATTATTGGGGGCGGGCTTGCTTAATTGGTGGCTTCTCGTATTCCCGGCGATAGCGACACTAATAGGGTTAATATACAAGCTGTGGGGTTAAAAATGAAGAAAAAAGGATTTATAGCAACAATAGCGGCGGGTTACGCCAAAGGAAAGAAAGTATTAAACGACTATCAAGAAGGCGCTAATAAGCGGGATATGGAAGCCGCCGAACGCCTACAAGCAAAGACAAAGGCGTTAAAAGCCAAAGCACAAGCAAAGAACGCCTACGCGAAAGCAAAAGCGGACTACGCCAAAGCAAAAGGCGGGGGCGGGTTCTTCGGTGGTCAAGGTAAAAGTATGTTCGAAGGCGCAAGCTTCGGCGGGGGTTCGAAAAGCGAACCTATGTTTCAAGGAACAATAGGCGGCGGCGGTAACGGCTACGGCGCGGGGGCGTGGAATATAGGGCAACCCGCGAAAGCCCCGCAGAAGCGAAAAAAACGGGCTTCAAAGCCAAAATATAAAAAAGTGGTCTATTATAGGTAAGAAAATGGAAATTTCAAAAGGTTTAAGGAAATGGATAGAAAGACAAGATAATTTTGTTAAAAAGAAGTATAAAAAAAAATTCGGTCTATTATAGGTAGAAAATGGTAAGTTGTAACGTATGCGCGGAAAAAAGCAAGGTTCGGGGTTTAGACGCTAATAATTTCGTTAAGAACACGATACTTCAAGAAATAGCCAATAAGACGGCAAGCGGTAAATATAGCGGTTCGCTTTGCGCTAAATGTCGAAAGAACAAAGACGGAAAACTATTATAATCGGTCTATTATAGGTAGAAAATGGATAGTTGCTATATTTGTCGAAAATCTACGCCGAAAGGTTCAAGCCGTTATATTACTCCTCGCGGTTTTATGTGCGAAAAATGTAATACTAATGAATTAAGGAAAGATTTAGAAAATTGGGCTAAAAACGTCCGTTATTAACTACTCTCTTTTATTTATAAAGGAAAGGGGTTTTCTTAACCCCCCCCTTTTTTTGCGGGGTTTTTTGTCCTTCCCGCGCTTGCCTACCTTCTTGTTACCCTTTAACCCTTCCTTTGTCCTTTCGCTTATTATGTTACGCTCGAACTCGGCGAAAGCCGCCATAATTTGAAGTTGTAGCTTCCCCGCGCTTGTGGTCGTGTCTATGTTTTGCGTAGTAGCTACGAAATTAACGCCTTTCGTCTTAAATTCCTCGAACAAGGTTATAATATGCTTCAAAGAACGCCCTATTCTGTCTAATTTAGTCACGACGACCGTGTTAAACCTATATTGGCGCATATCTTCGAGCATATCATTAAAGGCGGGGCGGCTTTCCTTCGTCCCGCTTATTCCCTCATCGATATACTCGTTATAGATTTCCCAACCGTTACGCCGTGCGTATTCTCGCATAGCTTCAAGTTGTCGCCCCGTATTCTGTTCTTCGGTCGATACTCTCGCATATAAAGCAACCTTCATAAAATACGACACCCCCCGGAAGTTTGTTTATTCTTGCTTTGCCCGTCCATTTTCAATAAAAGACCGATTATTTAACCATAAGCTAATACCATTATAGCGGTAAATGATAAAGCAAAATTTAAACAAATACAAACCATAAAAAACCAATTTAACTGTTCTTGTCTTTCCATAAATTAACCCTCTAATCTTTGTAGTAGGAAACCCCACAATTCCCAAAGCTTACTAGCCCGGTTTGTGTTTCCCGAAAAGCACGTTTAACCCCGTCGCAACCTTCGGAACACTCATAACCCTTAAACGCCTTTTGTGGTTCGCCGTTCTTTTCAAAGTCCGCCTTAATGTCCGCTAGGGGTTCTAAAAATATGTTTCTACCGCATATTTCTAGGTTCTCTCGTTCTAGTTCTTCCAATTCCGACCATAAAGCCGGGTAATTCTTCCAAAGAACGTATAAGCTACCTTTGCTTTGCTTCGGGCATAACCAACAACCCAACCGCTTAAAATTAACGTATAAGGGATTTAATAGCCCTTTCTCATTAAGGTAATTAACGCAGTCTTGCTCTGTCCAACCCCACTCAACAAGCGGGTAACGTATTTTTCCGGCTTTCTTCGCCATACGTTGCTTTTCGTCGTAAGCAATACCGACATACACGACCGTAGCGTTCTTATGTTCCTTTTGAAGCGGTTTAATCTTCGCTTCCCTCGTCCAATAGCAAGGGGTTAATACTTGCGGCATACCCCGCTTTTCGTCCGAAAGCTTGCCTTTCGTCCAATTAGATAGCCGCCACTCGTCAAAAGTAGTTTCGGGCTTAATAACCTCGATTTCGCGCCCTATATGCTTCTCTATGCGCTTAATGTATTCGTAGAGTTCGGGAAATTCCGCGCCCGTGTCCGCGAATATTATACGGTCTATTGGTTCGCCTAATTCAAGCAACCGCAAAAGCATAGCCGTGCTATCCTTTCCCCCGCTAAATGATACTACCCTCATTTTCTAAATTAACCCTCATTTCATTTTTATTATAATCCAAATAAATAAACCAATAGCCAAAGCTAAAGCCAAAGGTTCGTTTTTAGCAAGATTGTTTAATATTGTATTTATTGTTTCAAACATAAATTAATCCTCTATACTCCGGCTTTCCTCGCCGCTTCTACTATCGCTTCTAGCCCCTTACGACTTAACCGAAACTTGTGGTTCGGCGCTATTTGTTCTATTAGCTTGTAGGTTTTACACACATTAAACGGCTTCCTATGTTGTTCGTAATGCGGGCAGTTAAGTATTTGTCCCGGGCAATAGCAAGCGCAATAAGAATAATTGGGTTCGGTCACTTCAACACCCCCGCGCTTTCTAGCTTCTCTATATCACGGTAGTTTTCTATCCATTTTTCGACCAAATCGTTAAAACTGATTTCCCAACCGTCGTTTTTGCCCAAAACATACGCTTCGCGCAATATACGCCTTAAATAGTCCTCTTTATTCATAATCCCGCCCCCTTACAACACTCTAAATGGATTTCAAAATCTATCCTATTATTAAATCGTCGGCTACAACCGGGGCAAATCATAAGTAACACCCCCTTCCTTGTTATAACAATAATCACACAAAACCCGCTTTTGCCCGTTCGGGCTAGTATATGGTTTAAGCGTCGCTACGTTCCCGTGCGGACAAATATAAGTTTTCGGTGGCTTCGGGGGTTTATCTAGCCCCGGCTTCGCTATCTTAATCCTATCTACAAAGATAAGAATAACTAAGAAAGCCCAAGTAATTAAATGTCCTATATCTATCATTTTATTAACCTCATTAATTCTTTAAAATCGTGCTTACAACCCACAAGATAAGCCGCAATAAGACCGACGCTTAACGGCGGGAATAATAGGAACATAGCCGGGACGAGCATAAGCAACCCTAGAATAACCCCGGAATAATAAACGCTTATCTTTTCTTCTTTATTTAAGAAGTTAAAGCCAGAAACTACTAAGTCGCCCTTATAATAGCTTATTTTTGGCTTTCCGCCATAATGCTTTATAGTCGCATAATGCCCTATTTCGTGCGCTACTAGGGCGAGCGCGCCGAACGCGACGAACACGCTACTATGAATAAAGAACGTAAATAAATCGACGGGTAGGGGTAATATCATCTAGCCCCCCTCGCATACTTCAACGCTTCGCGATTTATCATAGCTAGGCACTTCGTGCAACAATTAGCCCGATACATAGCTATAAGGTGGTTCGGGTTACGCGCGCCCTTCCATAAATCCGAAGGAGTAATAAGCCCCCTCATTTTCTCGCCGCACTCCTCGCATAGTTGTAGCGCGGCTTTCTGTCCCGCTTTAAGTTCTCTTTCGTCCATTCTTATACTCCTTTCTTTCTTCGGCGGTCATACCGAAGTATGACTTTTCTATACTCCTAATAACTTCTAAGTATTGCTTCCGCGCACGCCATAAGATAACGCCCGCAAGGAAGAACACGACGGCAAGCAAAGACCATAAGCCCGCGCTACCAAAGAAGGTATAGAAGATTTTTATAACCGCCAACACGATAAGAACGCCTAGTATTCCCCCGGCGGCTTCGTTAATAGGGCGCTTCTGATATAACGCCTTAGATATAAGGAAGCCCGTAACTAATAGCACAAGGAAAGTAAAGCTAGGATTAAACAATAAGATAAGCAATAAGATAACGAAGCTGGTAGCTAGTCCGGGAAGCGAACCCTTCAATATCTCTTTATTTGACTTCACGAAACAAACCCCTCGATAAGTTGTTTATTACTTGTTCCGCCGCCGTTTTCCGCCGTTTTCCCGTGTTTTGCCCTATGTAAGCGCAAAGTCCGGGTAGTATAACCGGAAAGGCGGGCTTTATCTTCTTCGCTTAACTCTTTATCGAATAATAAGCGCTTATAGATAATAAAATACTTGTTTTCGTCCTCGTTTTCTTTCTCGTCTAGTTGTTGCGTCGCTTCTTCCTTCTTATCGTCGTATTCTTCTTCATTTAATACGCGCCATTTCGTGAAACGTCCCCGAAAGTTCGGCGGGACACATAAATGCTCGTTCTTCTTGCCCCTAATCATAAGTTCGTGTTTCTTGGTTCGGTTATAATACTCGAAATAGCCCCGGTCTAGCCCGGAAGCATACACGCGGATAAAGGCGCGGCTTCTATGAATAAACATATACTTGTTAATACGCCAAAAGTCCGGCGCGACTATGAATATATACAAGTTCTTCTTTCTTATCCTCGTCATTAATGACTTAACAAGCCGTGCGCTCTTGTCTTTCGCCGTGCTTTCGAAAGCGTCCTGCGCTTCGTCATAAACGACGGCTTGCCCCGGACTTGCGTTATTAACCGCTTCGATAAATTGGGCGGGAGTAAATACGCAACGGTCAAGGCAGTATGTTTTATCGACTAAATACGCTAGTTGTTCGGCAAAGACGCTTTTGCCGTCCCCCTCGTAGCCGCCGACGTAAATAACCCCGTCCCAATTCTTCTTAACGGCTTCCATAATAAGCATAATATTATCGTATAATAGCTTATCAAAGTAATATTCCTTATCGTTTATTGTTACTTTCATTTTATCTTAACGCCGCCGTGCTTGCGTCGTCCTCGGCTACAATACCTAGCTTCTTCTTGCCGCGAAGCCGTCGCAGTTCGTTTTCGTAACGGTCTAGGCGGTCAATAATAAGCCCGTGCGCCCGTCGGTCGATAGGAAGGGTTTTAACCCTTACTTTATCTATTTCTTTGGCTTCCTCGTCGCTCATATAAGGGCAAAGTTCGCGGTCGAGCGCTCGCAAAGAACCCAACCAACCGTTTAAATTGTTATTAATGCTTGCTTCGTTCGCCGTCATTAATAGGTTATGTATTCTTTCCAAATCCGCCAAACTACTATTAAATTTAGCGCCTTCCCCGCCCTTAATACGCTCTAAATCGGTAGCCATTAAAATAAGTCGTTCGTCGTCGGGTTCGCTTCCGTTTTCTCGCGTCTTGCCGCTTCTCTCTTTGTTTCCCACAAGCCCGTAACTAAATCATACACTTGTTTAAGTTGTGCTTCCTTCAAGTAACGCATACGCGACACCGTAAGCATAAAAAGCGCGCTGTGGTTATACTCGCCATTAACTTCTAGTTCTGTTTTCCAATTCATTTTAATTTATACCCCTTATTATTGTTTTCAAGAACCCGCCTTATATGGTCGGGGGCTTGCTTCAAAAAATACATAAATTGCGCGTCGGAAGGATACACGTAGAACCAACCCGCGCGGCAACCAAAAGCCCAAATAAGCGCTATGCGCGCGTCGTCCGTAACGTAGGTTATTGTTCCGAAGTCCTCGCTATGCTTCACGCCCTTATAATGACGGGGCTTTAAGCCGTTTTCTCTTTCGTAGTAGCTACCCTTTCCATTAAGTTCGAAGTAAGTAAGTAGTTCTTCGAAGCTAGAATAAATAGGAAGCGACGGGGGGTTTTGGCTACCAAACAAGTCGTTAGAAATGTTCCCCGCCGCTTCCTCTCCGTTAGGAGTAGTCATTTTTCGACCTCGCGTAGTCGTTTAAGGAAATAAAAAGAGTTCTCGAATACTTCTTTCTCTTGCCCTTCCATACATATCACACCCTTTCATTTATGAATTTACCCTTCTTTCTTTGTTCCCGAAAAAAAGTAATTATAGCACACCGCAGAACGTGGCTTTTATTGTCGTAGTCGTCCGGGTAGCGCTCGGCGAACTCTTTAAGCGCTTCGTCCATACCGACCGTTAAGGTATAAGTATTTTTCTCGAAGCGTTCCATTATTCCGCCTTCCTTAATTCGCCTTCTTCCGTTACTTCCAAACCATAGTTTTTAACAAGCATTTTCTTAACGGCGCTTATATCGAAGCCGTAGCGGTTAAGCATTACGCGGCAAAACTCCGCGAAGTCGCTACGGTCGTCGTCAATAATCCACGCCTTTAAGTCCAAACTTGCCCGTCGTTTCCTTTCGTAGTAGTCCATAATCTTAAACCCCCTCGTCTAATTCTTTTAGTAGTTCTTTAAGTTCGGGAATAGTCATTTTCTTACAAGCATTAAAAACCGCGTCACTCAAAATGTCGGCTTCCGTGCTTCCCGTAATCTTTTCGAGAACGGTTAAATAATCGTTACTATCGCCGTATTTTTCCCAAACAAGATTAATAAGGTCGTCTTTCCTCATTCTTCCGCCCCGTCGTCGTAGTTGTCCGCTTTCGCGACTTCGTTAAGAAAGTTAGCAAGACCGAAAGCCATACTTTTCTCGTCTATGCCCTGATTAGCGACTAAATAGTTTTGAATATCCCGCAATAATTCGCGGTAACCTTCGCCGTGTTTAATTTTTGTTTCCATTTTGGTAGCCGTCCGCTTGCCCCGGCTTTGCGGGGTTCGCTTCTAGGGATAGGGGGGGGAAGCTTACTTAAATACTTTTCTATTTTTTCTTTTCTTTTCTTTATTTTCTTTTTTTTTTCTTAAAGAATTTATCATTATTTCCTATTAGAAATATTATATATTAACTATATAGAAAATATAATATATCTATCTTCCTTTAAATAAACAAGGGGATTAAACACAACCATAACGGTTTTTTCTGTCAAAAAAAAAAAAAAATAGAAATAAAAAAATAAGGGACGCGGCAGAAGTCAAGGGTAGATAACCGCGCCCCTAGTGGTATTTTCTCGCAGGCAAGAGAAAACAATAATAAAAAAAAAGTTGCTTATCCGTTACTTAACGAACAAGAAGGTAGCGCACTAAAATGCCTATGAGGATAGCGGCAACTACAACTGTGACGATAAGCCCCAATTTTGTCGGGAACTTCGCGACCGCCGTAATTGCGTCGCCCGTAGCGTTATACTCTGCGCTGTTCGCGGTCATGTCGCTTTGAACGTCGCCCAAAACGTTAAGCCCGTAAGCCATACCGATACCCGCGACCACGATAGTCAAGGATAGCGGCAAGATGTCGCCAACTTGAAACTTTGCTTTCTGTTCCATACTCTAAACCTTCGTTAAACCCGGCTATTTGCGGGCTTAACTCGTCAAATATGCCCTAGTTATGTATAATTAAATACTTTTTGTCCCCTTTATCCCCTTTGTCCCACAAAACAAAACATTTTAATAATAAGGAAATAAGAAAAATTCCTATATGGCGCTTCCCCGACAAAGTATTTTAGTAGCAAGGCAAAACGCGCGTTTAGAAACCGAACGACAACAAGCAGAAATAGAAGCTAGCCCGGAATATCAAGCGCGGCAACAATTACAAACTCGCATAAACGAATTAAACGAACAAATACGCCTAGCACAAGAACGACAAGCAAGCGAACGAGCCGCTTACGCCGCTTTTCTCGAAGCAGAAAAGAACCGCGACCTTTCGAACCTTACGGGAAGCGAACGTTATAGCGTAAGCCAACGGCGACGAAGCAAGAAAGACGCTTTTAAGAATAGCATAAAGCGCGCTATTGGTCAAGAAAGTAGGGCAAAAGAACAACTTAAAACTGCTACTCGGGCTTTTAATCAAGGAATTACTTTAACGGCACAAAAGACGAACGAAGCACGGGCGCGCTCTATACAAGCCCGTGACGATAGAGAACGAGAAGCCATAATAAACCGCTTCGGTCAAGAAGTAGGGAAGGAAATACTCAAGAACCCGGAAGCGCGACGAACTGCTTACGCGCAGATAACCGATAAGAATTTTAAGCCGACTACAAGATTTAGCGGCGACGTAGATACATTAAGACGGCGAGAAGCTAGTTTTAATGCTGTTCGTCAAGATATTATTGACACGGGC
>Ga0180437_10005357_pt1 | contig 17598 bp, 10 predicted proteins | sample SS_ome_4_FD_132410 | JGI IMG/M metagenome (GOLD analysis project Ga0180437, IMG submission 132410) | Hypersaline lake sediment archaeal communities from the Salton Sea, California, USA - SS_3_D_1 metaG | ecosystem: Environmental > Aquatic > Non-marine Saline and Alkaline > Hypersaline >... | reverse complement strand
TATATCAAAATGTATTATATTATAAATATAATAAAAACATCTTATAATTTAAAATGTGAGTATCTATCTAAACGATTGGTATTGATACAAAATCACATTTGATATATGTTAAAGGAGAACATCATTTTGAGGTTAATTGAAAAGCTTAAAATCAATTTTATCAAGAAGCAAATTAAGAAGCAACGCAAGAAATATCAGGAACTTTCTATTAGCGGAGACCATTTTATTGTGCCAAGAAGCACGCTTAAGGGTGTGGAAATAATTCTCTATCGACCAAAAAACACTGAATTGAAATCTATACCTATCCTTTTCAATTTGCATGGAGGAGCCTGGGTTGGTGGTGATGCTGCACTTATGGATTCGTTCTGTACACTCATGGCAGATAATATTCCTGCCCTGATCGTAAATGTTAACTATAAAAAGATTGATGAACAGCCATTTCCCTACCCCCAGATAGAATTATGCGACACAGTTCTGTATTTTACTGAAAACGCAGATCAATATGGCATTGATAAAACGAAATTTGCTATTAGTGGATATAGTGCTGGTGCACATATTGCAGCGGGTGCCGCTATAAGGCTTAAGGAAATTGGTTTCAATATTTCTTGCCAAATGCTTGTTTATCCTTTCCTTGATTTTACAAGAGGGGAAATTGAAAAAAAAGATAGAGAGTTAACTAAAGTTCTGGATATGTTTCGAAAAACATTTTTGGCCAATATAGATCTTGAACATAGGTGGATTTCTCCTCTGTTAGCCAAAGACGAGGAACTGAAAGGAATTGCGCCTGCAATTATCATCACATGTGGGAAAGATCTTTTGAAGTCGCAAGGTCTCGCATATGTAAATCGTTTAAGAGAATTGGGCATTAAAGTTATATACAAAGATTATACTGAGGCAGAACATGGCTTCTTGGAATTCAGCCAACCAGAGTATGATGGAGATGAAAGGCGTTCGCCCGAACAGCTAAAGATGTCGAAAGACTGCGAACAGTATTTGATTAATGAACTTAGAACCTTTTTTATTTAAAAACGATGGTGAAAATAACACATGACAAAGGATCAAATTTTTGAAACTATGGAATATTATCTGAGTAAGAAAGAGATGGCAGGTGGTGCGCTTATCGTTAGAAGGAACAGGAAATTTTTGTATAAGAATAAGTGAGGGTATTCGAATGTTGAAACAAATAAATCGATTGAATATGACACAATCTATAGAATCGCTTATAGGTCGATCAAGAGAAAAAGAGAGAATTTAACAAATAGTCGAATTTTAGTGCAAATTTGCTTGTTCACATAATTTAAGCTCCACATTATGATATCATGATATTAAGAGGGCTTTTCGTTTTAGTTGAGTTTCTCTTGGATATAATTTGCGGTAGACTATATCCATTAAAATAATAAAAAGTCTAAATCAAGCTTAAGGATTCGTAGACGGCAGCGACTAATCTGTTAGATCGAGTATCAAGAGAGTATTTATTGGATAATGTTTCAGACGGGGGTTGATTTCTCATTTGATTCATCACGTATGCAATCCCAATTTTCTCATCTAAATCCATAACCATGCTAGATCCTCCTGCACCTCCCCCAAAGCACACCCTATCACTCGGAAAAAATTTCATAAATTCACCTTTTAAATTTACTCCTAAGCCCCAAGGTACAGGAATTTGTACTATTAGATCTATATCATAAATCTGCTCCTCTAACATTTTTTCTATGGTTTTTCGTGAAAGTAATTTAAAATTTTCAATTTCTCCTTCACAAGCTATTATAGACGCTACTTTTGCGACAGCCCTAGCATTTCCATGACCATTTGCTGCAGGAATCTCTGAGATTTGCCATAAGCGCTCGCTAGAGCGTTTAGACAGATCTTCATAGTTGACAGGATTTAGATATTGTCTTAATATCAGTGGTTCCATAGTCCTAGCTTCAATAGCCATAACTTCAAAAAGTTTTTTGATTAGTTTGATATCATTAGGGTCACCTTCGATCTTCAGATTTCTGGAGACCAAATCAGCTTGTTCCTCAAAAGTAGAGAATAACGAGAGAATTACTCCAGCTTTCCCTTTTGCTATGGTAAATTTACAATTGGGGGGCTTCTCAATCTTTTCTTCAAGGGTAATTTTGTTATTTCTTATTGCAATCCAAAATGTTGTTTGCTCTACAAAATTAAATTCGACGAATTTCTCTAAATTTGCAATTTCCCTTTTTATATGTTCTGATCTATTAGCCATTTCTATTATTGCACGAAAAATAAGAAAAATTTCTTCCCCCGAAGTAGCGGGATTTAAATTACTAACGCGTGGAATATGCTCCTCTGGCAATCCAATATAAAAATCTATATGGAGAGGGACAGCAACTTCCTCCTTAAAAAAAGTACCCAGCGATTTTCCGGTAACTCGTTTTACTAATTCCCCTAATAAATATCCTTGTGTAAAGGCATGATAACCCGATTTAGTTCCTGGTTCCCACCACGGTTTTTGAGCTTCTAAAAGAGTAACAATTTTATCCCAATCATACCACGCACTCCAAGGAATTGGTTCATCGATTCCAGCTAAACCCGATGTATGACTTAATATATGCCTAACCAAAATATTTTCCTTTCCATTTTGAGCAAACTCTGGCCAATACTTAGCAACTTTCTCGTCCAGATCTAGGAGCTCTCGATCTACGCATATCATAGTACATAATGCTGTTGGAACTTTTGTAGTGCTAAATACATTACAGATAGTATTTTTTTCCCAAAGCTGCGTTTTTTCTTTATCCTTATATCCTCCCCAGATATCAATTACATACTCACCGTTAATCATTACAGCAAAACTAGCACCCACTTCCATTCCATCTTCAAAATTGTTTCTGAAAGCATTCTTCACAGCTTCAAATCGGGCGTCACATTTTCCAAAAATTTCAATTTTTTCTGACATTTTAACTTCTTCTCTGAATTTTTTTATTATTATTATTTATTCATTCAAGTAAACTTACATGTCAATCCTCCATCGACAACGAGTTGTGCGCCAGTAATATACTTAGCCTCATCAGACGCTAGGAATAAAGCTGCATAAGCTACATCCCATGCGTCACCCATTTTTTTCATTGGGCACTGCTCATTGCGGATCTTTATCATTTTATCCACGTCTCCTCCAGCGTAGACTTCCTTAAGTGGCTCAACAATCATTGGGGTATTCATCAAGCCAGGGAGGATTGTATTAACCCTGATATTCCTTGATGCATATTCCAATGCAATACTTTGCGTAATTCCGAGAATACCTGCCTTAGTGGCACTATAAGAAATGTAAGGTACTCCTGTATAACGAATCCCGGCAATGGAAGATATATTGATTATCACACCTCCGCCTTGTTTTTCCATATAAGGAAGCACATATTTACAAGTAAGAAATTGACTTTTGAGATTCACTGCGATAACCCGATCCCAACTCTCCTCTGAGGTTTCCACAGGTCCACCAACTTCCACAATACCTACGTTGTTATGTAAGATATCGATCCTACTATATAGTTCTATGCAACGATCAACCATTTTCCTAACATCCTCTGACTTGGATACGTCAACTTGAAGGATTTCACAATCACCTCCTTCTTGATCGATGATGTTCTTTGTCTCTTTAACAGCAGCAAGGTTCAAATCTACAGCAAGGATTTTGGCTCCTTCTCTTGCGAAAAGTACAGCTGTTGCCTTACCATTTCCCCATCCTGGTCCTGAAGAACCTGCCCCTGTTACAATCGCAATTTTATTTTTCAATCGTTCGCACACATAAATCACCTTTCTTTTTTTTTTACAAATAATCCTAAACTTTTCTTTCTTTTCCTTCCCAGTATTTCGCCCGTAACTCTCGTTTTAAAATCTTACCGTAATTGTTTTTAGGTAATTCGTCGACGAAAACAATTGATTTGGGCTTTTTATAACTACCAATATGATTTTTGCAATAAGCTATGATTTCTTCTTCTGTTACAGATTCGCCTTCAACCAGTGAAACCACCGCTTTTATTGCTTCACCCCATTTTTCATCAGGGATGCCAATAACTGCTACTTCTCGGATAGCTGGATGTTTAATAAGAACTTCTTCAACTTCTCGAGGATAAACATTCTCTCCTCCTGTGATAATCATGTCTTTTGAGCGATCCAAGATGAATAGATAACCCTGATCGTCTATATAACCTATATCTCCAGTATGAAGCCATCCATTCTTAAGAGTTTTCTCTGTAGCATTGGGGTTTTTCCAGTAGCCTTTCATAACTAAATCTGAACGTGTTACAATTTCTCCCATCTGGTTTGGAGGAAGCTCCTTATCATCTAGGTCAAATATCTTCACCTCACAATCCGTTCGCGCGTATCCAGCAGATGCTAACCGTTTCATTTGTAAAGGAGTTCCTTCCAGAACATGATCTCGGTGTGGCAAGTAGGTAATCGTCATTGGAGATTCCCCTTGACCATACAATTGTACGAGGCATGGTCCTAACTTTACTACTGCCTCTTTTAAATTCTCAACAAGCATCGGTGCACCACCATAAATCATTGCTTTAAGTGAACTAAGATCGTAATGATCTATTCTTGAGTTATCTACTAAGAGTTTGACCATGGTTGGCGCAATAAACATATTTGTGATACGATAATCCTGAATTTTTTTAAAGACCAGTAGCGGATCAAATGACTTGGACTCAAGTATAATGTTAACTGCTGCTTTACCAAAATTAGGTAGTGCATACAATCCACTGCCATGAGAAATCGGTGCTGCATGTAAAATGGCATCATTAAGACCGAACTCAGGGCATATATCTGCATAAAAGTTCATTACCATTGCTAGCAAATTACGATGCGTCAACATGGCACCTTTCGGGTTACCAGTTGTTCCTGAAGTATAGAAAAGCCAAGCAAGATCATCGGGTAGAACATCCACATCGGCATATTGATCTGATTCATCAGATATCAATTTCTCATAGTTTAGAAGTACTCCTTTAGCACTGTTTAATGTGATAAGATGATTAACATTTGGCATGCGGTCTCGGACATTTAATACTGAATCGTTAAATTCTGGAGATAATATAATTGCTTTTGCTTCAGAATTATCTATGATAAACGAAAATTCATTCGGATGAAGCCGAAAGTTTATGGGAACTGCTCCACAACCGACTTTAAAGCATGCAAATATGGACTCTAGCGTTTCTGGATAGTTATACTGAAGTATAGCTACATTATCTCCCTGATGAATATCTAATTTATTTAAAGCATTTGCTAAACAATTAACACGAGAATTAAATTGAGCATAGGTGTATTTCTTTTTTCCATAGACAATCGCTAAATTAGAAGGAAAAGTTCGAGCAGATTTGGTTAATAACATACTGATATTCATAACAGTATTTCCCTCATTCTTTGATTAAAGAATCAATTTTTTTTCATTCCATCTGAATGATTTTTGTTCATTGGTTCTGAATTAAAAGCTGTAAACTGATAGTAACCTGATCCCACACTAAAAACTGCATAATTTTCTTGTAATCTATTAAAATTGATTTCAATGTTGTTTTCTAATGGATTCTCCTTTTCTAATATCATTATATTTCCTTCTTTTATTGTGTCAGCGTTATTTTTAAGTGGGATCCAAACTTCGACTTTACAGCCTAGGGGAATAGAAACTGTAAGCTTAAAATTTAAAGGTAATTTTTCCCATGCACAATAAATATATCCTTTTATCGTTTTTAAGCTCGCACAGGCGTATTTCATATCATCTGGTAAAAACGGTTTAATTTGAAATGAGCTCCAACCAGGGTTTAAGCATTTAATTCCTACTAATGTGTTGTAAAACCATGTATCTACAGAACCAAGCATAATGTGATTATATGAATTCATTCCTGAACTGTCCAATTTTTCCCATCTCTCCCAGAGGGTTGTTGCTCCTTCTTTTATCATGTATCCATATCCTGGAAAACTGGTTTGAGTTATCATCTTATAAGCGATTTCAGGATAACCATAAATAGTGAGTACTTCAAAGATATGTCTTGTTCCGATTATACCAGTGTCAACATGACAAGCATAGGAATTCTTTATCCCTTCAATAAGGGTGTTAACTATGGCTTTCTCTTTATCTTCTGGAACCATCTTTAAAAAAAGAGGTAATGCGTTAGATGTTTGACTAATAGCTCTATCTGTAAGTGGTGAGACTTGAAGGTGTTCATACTCACTCATCGTGAAGGATTCTGATAATTTTTCATATAATAAAAATTTTGAATTAAATGTAGTTTTTATCTCATCGGCTTTTTTTGAGTAAAGTATAAAATCGTTTTCTCTTCCCAGTATTTTGGCTATTTTTGAAATTAAAAGGGTATCATGAAAATAATACCAAGTAGAAACTAAATTAAGGGGAGTCCTTTTTGAGCCAATATTCATTGGAGGGCACCAATCACCATATCTACCATGTACTGAAATGTTTTCCTCAGATGAGCTTATGAGAAAGTCAATATAGTTTTTCAACGCATCATAATATTGTTCAAGTATTCTTATATCACTATAATACCAGTACATGTACCAAGCAATTGTTATAAAGGCTGAACCCCAAGCAGGATCAGCAGGATATAGTCCCCAATAAGGAGGGACTATATCAGGTATACTACCATTCTCTTGTTGGCTCAATTTAATATCTCTCAAATATTTAGAATAAAACTGGGTCATATCAAAATTTAACATTGCTTCTTCAGTTACAAGCTGTGCATCACCCATCCATCCGTGTCTTTCATCTCTTTGAGGACAATCTGTTGGAATACTCATTAGATTACTTAATTGACTCCAAATAATATTATGATGAATTTGATTTATTAATTGATTTGAACAATTGAATTCGCTCGCTTTTGGTACATTACTATGAAAAAATAATCCCTCAATGGTTTCTAATGATGGAACGCCGGGAAATCCAGTTAATTCAACATATCTAAATCCATGATATGTAAAATGAGGTTCAAAGGTTTCTAAGCTCTCACCTTTTAATATGTAAATATCTGTTGCGAGAGCACTTCTATTTGGTGCTGTGTTTAAAGTTCCATTTTCATTTAGAAGTTCAGCGAATCTTAGTTTGATTTCAGTGCCTTTTGGACCATAGACGTATAAACGAACGAATCCAGTAAAGTTTTGACCAAAATCATAAATAAAAGTTCCAGGGTGGGGACGGACTAACTTTTGCGGTCTCATTATTTTTGTTATTTCAACGGGTTGCATCGTCTGGGAGGCTAATGGGTACCCACTTATTAAAATCGCCTCATTCCATGCAGCATCATTAAACTTAGGTAAATCCCATCCTGGCATCTCAAGACGTGCATCATATCTTTCTCCATGATATATGCCATTTTCACAAATTGGCCCCAGAGATTCTTTCCAGCTCTCGTTTGTACTAATAATACTTTCCGATCCATCAGAATAATGAATATTAATTTGAGCTATTAATTTAGGGTATTCATAATTTTTAACAGGTATCTTAATATCTTCAGTGATTTGCCTGATTTCTCGTTCAATGCACCGTCCATTTCCTAATATCACACCCAGAGCGTTTTGATGTTGTAAAGATGATGTTATATCATATGTAGAATAAAGTGATACCTTCTCATAATCCGTTTGTGCAGGCTCTAATATTCTATTTCCAATTTTTTTTCCATTTAGATGAGTCTCATAATATCCAACACCACATATATATAACTTAGCTGATTTGATTTCTTTATTTATAGTAAACTCTTTTCTCAGATAAAGGGCAGGTAATTCCTTAGAAGAACTGGAGGATGCTGTTTTATATTGAAGAGTTTCTCTTGTCTTTATATTAACAAATTCTCTTTTACTAATCCACTTTGCTTTCCAATCAGAAGCATTTAATAAGGCAGTCTCAAAGCAGGCTATTTCACTAAAGTCACTATCAGAATCATTTTTATCCCACCATTTTACTCTCCAATAGTATTTAGAATCGCTTTTTAAAGGTTCCCCGCTATATGAGATATTATTGGTTTGAACAGATTTTACTTTCCCACTGTCCCAACAATTACCCTTTTCTGATAATATTAACGCTTCTTCAGAAGACACTATTATCCGATAAGCAGATTGAGAATTATTTCTTTCTTCATGCTCTAAAATCCAGGAAAATCGTGGAACGAAAGTATCGATTTGGATTGGATTTTCGAGATACTCACATCTTAACTCAAATGGAGGTTTAATCATATTTTTTTTTACCTTTATTTTTTTGGTTTTTTTGTTTTGGGTTTTTTTTTGAGACATTAATATGAATTCGAATCCACCATATCAGTAATAAACTCACTTTCTTCCAACATCCCTATTGTAGCTGAAGGATTAATGCACCAAATATAGTGCCCTTCCTCAATTTTGATCTTCTGTGGATTTTGAATTTCACATTGCTTTTTTCGATTATCAGATGAGCAACGAGGATGGAAATGACATCCTGACGGAGGTGTAATTGGACTTGGGACTTCTCCCTCTAAAATAAATTTAATTTCTTGACTATAAGGATCAATTTCGGAACGAGACTTCAGAAGAGCCTTCGTGTATGGATGCGAGGGATTTTTAAAGATCTGATCAACACTCCCCGTTTCGACAATTCGACCAAGATACATGACAGCTACGCGATCCGCAATGTGATTTACTACAGAAAGGTTATGAGTTATAAATAAATATCCATAACGGTATTTTTTCTGTAAGCCTTTTAAGAGATTAAGAATTTGAGCTTGAACGGATACATCAAGAGCAGAAGTAGGTTCATCAAGAATTATTAGTTCAGGGTTACTCGCTAGAGCCCTAGCGATAATTATACGCTGCTTTTGACCTCCTGAAAATTCATGAGGATACCGATCTAGGTGTTCTACATTTAATGACACTTTCTCTAATAAATCTAAAACAGCTGTTCTTAATTCTTTTTTTTTAGTTATTCCCATCAGATTTTTGAGAGGCTCAGCAACAATATCTAATATTTTCATACGAGGATTTAAGGATGCATCTGGATCCTGAAAAACCATTTGTATTTTTTGACGTAAATATGTAGAATATGGAGTGAGAATAGGTTTATCGTTAAATAATATTTCACCATCCTCTTTTTCAACTAATCCTAATATGCAATTCGCGACTGTTGTTTTACCACATCCACTTTCACCAACTAGCCCTATTGTTTCTCCTGTTTTTATCTTAAACGATATTCCGTCAACAGCTTTAACCGACCCTATTTGCTTTTTTAATGCACCTTTAAATAATGGATAATATACTTTAAGGTTGTTAATCTCAAGCAGAGTTTTTCCTTGCTCTAATTCAGTTAATTCTTGAATTTTCCCTATAGGAATTCTTTTCATAAAGACATACTTTAAGATAGAACTAATTATGACCGAAAATAGCAGCATGGCGTAAAAATTAGAATATGGAAGAAAAAAAGCTCCTACTGAACTTAAAGTCGAAGCCGTTAAGATAAGTTTTATTTTGTTTTCTAGTAATTGTGAGCGAGATAGCGATATTACATTGATTATAAAAAACGCAATTAGAGAACTGATTAGGAATAACGACAAAAAGAATTTATTAAGAAGCATTAAAACAAATATCATAACATCTGACAAGATAATACGCGACGGTATATTCGTCGCGAATAAAAATATAATACCAGCTATTAAAATTAGAGGTATTAATCTCATAATTAATAAAGCAGAGGATCCTGAAATTATAGCAAAAGAGAATCCACTATCTTCTTTTATCATAGAAGGTACTGTTGTTTCTTTTAAGGCAGAAAGTCTTGGTTTTTCTTCTATAATTTTATAGTCTTTTGCAAATAGACCTGCTATAAGAGTTATAATTGGAGAAAAAAATAGAAGTTGACCGCTCATAGGTAAAGCCTCCTCTGCGAAACTTAAGATACCACTCATCACAAGAAAAAATAAGCTACTAAGCGACAAAATAAATATTATAAGCTTAATATTCCTAAATTTTTCGACTTTACTCTTGTTTTTAATGCGTCGAAATAACAAATTCAGAATTAAAGCTTGTGGAAAAGGAGCATACGCAACCCATAATACCGAAAAATACAATTCTAAAAGGTTATCTTGCTTTGAAACAATTAAAGATATTATTCCCGCAAATATTCCTAAAATCGTAAAAGCTAATCCAAGTCCGCAAACTGCGAAACATATCCAATTAATTTTATCTTTTTTTGAATCGTCCATTTTTTTTACATCCCCTTTATCCTTTTAAAAAATATTAGGAAGTAAATACCTCATCTTTTTTATTATATTCAGGATCGTATAAGTGACACGCAATATAATAATTAGGTTCAACTTCTATGTTTTTTGGGATAATTGAGTCGCATGGTTTAAATCTATATTTGCATCGTGGATGAAATCGACATCCCGAGGGAGGATAAATTAAGTTTGGTACCGTACCAGGAATAGTTTCTAACATTTCTTGTCTTTTTCCTATTATTGGAATAGACGCTATTAATCCCCTTGTGTATGGGTGAAAGGCTTTAGTTAATAGAGTTTCTCTTTTTCCAGATTCAACTATTCTACCACTATACATGATTGCAATTGTGTCACACATTTTTGAAATTATACCTAAATCATGTGTTATAAATAAAATTGATGTATTAAACTGTTTTAGAAGATCTTTCATTAATTTTAGTATCTGATTCTGTACAGTAACATCTAAGGCAGTAGTAGGTTCATCTGCGATAAGGAGTTTTGGACTACAAACGAGAGCCATGGCAATTTGAACTCTTTGTCGCATTCCACCACTTAATTCGTGAGGATACCTATCAATTATTATTTCAGGATTAGGGATTTTTAAACTTCTTAAGAGCTCAATACTCCAATCGCGAGCGACACTGTATACACTTTTATTACTATCTTTCACTGCTTCAAGTAGCAGTTCTTCCTCTTTATGTAAAAGGTATACTTCCGTAATTTGTTTCCCCACTCTATAGACGGGATTAAGAGAATTCAGAGGATCTTGAAAAATCATTGTTATCTCATTTCCTCTATAAGGTAATACTTCAGTTTCAGGTGATTTTAAGAGGTCAACATCACCAAATTTAACAGTTCCACTTTCAATTTTACCGGGAGGTCGAATTAATTGAATAATAGATAAAGCGGTTACTGATTTTCCACATCCCGTTTCTCCTACAAGTCCCAACACTTCACCTTCGTGTATTTTAAATGCTACATCTTCTACCGCATGTACAACTCCCTCTTCAGTATAAAAGTTAGTTGTAAGGTTTTGAACACGCAAGATTACTCTTTTTCCGCTTAAATCCGGACTTTCGACAAATTCTCGCTTCCTTTTCTGTAATTTATCGATTTTTTCTTTACTTTCTCTAATTGATTCGGGTAAAAATTTGATCTTGAGGGAAAGGAAAAAACTTGCCATATAAATGCTTGAAACAACTAATATCATTACTCTAATATCTTGTGAATAAAGATTTATTCCAACAAATCTTGACAGATATAACTCGACTATGATCAGTTGGATTGCCCAAATTCCGAATGAAACAAGTCCCCCGGCAACCATTGATTTAAATAAAACTTCTTTAGGAAGACGTTTTTCTACTGAAATAGTCCTATTTATCAAATAAGTAATGCCTACGGCTATTAAAACGAAAACAAAAGCCCATTGAAAACCCAGCAAAAAGAGATCGTAAACGGGTGTAAGAGGATCTGGGGGGATATAAGATCCTAAAGGAATATTTAAAAAAGTAATGGATAGAAATATGAAAGCAGCAGTCCATGATACAATTAAGACAAAAATTGAACCCCTAAAATAATTTTTATTAAATGGTGATCTTTCATTTTTTCCTATTCCTATAATTTTTCTAACTAGCAATTTAAAAAATGGAAAGAAAATGCTTATCATAAGAGTAAAAAATAACATAGGCTGATTTAGAGAGCCAAATATTGGTATAATATAACCTAAAAAACCAAAAGAAATCCTAATTGCTAAACTTATGCCAAAAGTTATTAAAAGACTAAGATAAAAGCTTAAGTTTTGTTTCTTTTTTACACTTTCATATGTTTCAAGAAATAGCCTATTAAGTATTTTTATTATAAAAAATAAAAATACAAGGGAGATAAGAGCTTCAGCGATAATATCTCTCAAATCAATGTAATAACCATACTGAAATAGAAAATTCATCATTTTAAATTCACTCCATCTTCTATTTTACTCTTTTATATAATCGAGGATCTAATGCATCCCTTAAACCATCGCCAACTAGCATAAACCCTAATACTGCAATTAAAATGAAAATTCCAGGCCAAATAGCTACATTTAGTACATTCCAAAGTCTTGCAACATTGATATCCGTGCCCCAATCTGGAAGAGCTTGATCCGCAAACCCAAGAAAGGCAATAGATGTGAAACCTAAAATTGCACCACCCACTCCTCCGAAAAACACAATAAATAATGGCGAAATAGCATTGGGAAGAACATGTATAAACATTACTTTCAATTTCTTCGCTCCGCCGGTTATTGCAGAACTTATATACAACTCTTGTTTTACCTGAAGAACAACTGCTCGCATAAATCTCGCAAGACCTGGTATCGATAGCGATCCAAAGATTAATAGAATAAAAAGCATATCTTGAGTACCCAACTGAGTAATAATAATCACGATTAATACGATTGGAAATACCATTATAATGTCAGCTATGCGCATTATAATCACATCAACCTTTCCTCCAAAATATCCAGATATAGTACCAACTATTAAACCCCCTGATATTCCAATTGAAATTGACGATATTCCAAAAGTTAAGGCTGTCCTACTACCCCAGATTAACCTTGCTAGAAGATCATAACCGTATATTGTTGTACCTAACGGATGTTCTGGGGAAGGTGGGGCAAATGCAGGGAAACCTTCCGCCATTGATAAGTATGGATTAGTAACAAGTCTTAATGGATAAGGCGTAAGCCAGGGAGAAAAAACTGCACAAAATACAATAAATAAAATCATAACGATGCCTATAATTGTTAAAGGAGTGAGAACTCTACGAAATAACTTTCTTTTCGATTGTGTTTTACTTATATTGTATTCAATGTCAGTAAATTCTGGATCCCGCCAGCCAGGGATTAAGAAAAATTTTATATACCGAGTTATTGATTTTTTCTGTTCTATTACTTTTTCATCTTTATTTAGGATTACTTGATTCATTCTATTCACCTATCCTATCTATAAACTATTCTTGGATCTATAATTGTATACATTATATCTGCAACTAAGTTCCCACCGAGTATAATAAGTACGGAAAATACTAAGAATCCATTAATTACTACATAATCTCCTAAAATAATTGCAGTATACGTATAGTATCCCATTCCCGTATAGTTAAATACCATTTCAAGTAATAAAGCTCCTGTTAACAATGCAGCAGTATTTCCTATAATGACGGTTGTGGTCGGGATTAACGCATTCCTTAAAGCATGCTTATTGATAACCTCTTTCTCTAGTACTCCTTTTGCCCGAGCTGTTCTAATATAATCTTTTTCCATAATTTCTAACATTGAAGCTCTAGTTTGTCTAGTTATCCCAGATAACGATACGAATGTCAGACAAATCACTGGGAGAAGCAAATGTAGAATTGTATCTTGTAAGAGCACTTGATCGTTGAATATAATGCTGTCAATCAATCGAAAACCAGTACTAAACGGCCAATTAGGATTGGGATATCGAATAGTTGGAGAATTGGGGTTCATAATTTCAAGGTCAAAATTTTGTCCAACAAAATTTTGTACCATTAAACCGATATAAAATATTGGAAGACCTGCTCCAAGCATCCAAATAAATCGGAGGATATTATCCGTTGATTTGTTTCTGTTTTTCGCAGAGATAACTCCAAGTTTTACTGCAATGATTGGAATAACGATTATAGGAATTATCACTAATTCAATGGTCTTTGGGTATACTTTTCCTATAAAAGTAAGAACAGGCATACCTTCAGCAACTAAGTAAGATGTACCCCAATCACCTATAAAGAAAGTTGCGAAATATTTTCCTAATTTGATATACCAAGGATCATACCATCCAATTCTTTGTTTTTCCCTTTCGAGGTCTTCTAAGGATATAGGAAAGCCCAATTTATTTAAAACGGGATTAGCAGCCATCAGTTGTGTTAAAACAAATGTAGCGCTTAATGTTAATAAGAGCAAAGGAATCATAAATAAAATTCGTTTGACGATATATTTTAGCATATTCTGACTTTTTTTTACCATGAATTCTTACCTTTTGTATTAATTATTAGTAGCATAACAAAATGTATATCTTTATAACCAATTAAAACAAAACTATATATATTAGTTTATCAAACATAATATATATACTTTTAAAATTTACTATAAACTCCATAACTTACAAAAGTATATTAGATGTGAAAAAAAATGAAAATGAATAAACTAACGCCAATTTTGATAGTTCTTTTTATTTTCTTTAGTATACCCATCGGTTATATCGCTGCACAACCTCAAACTTCTCAAACTCCATCAAAAAACTTTGTGATTGGAGTTGGATTAGGAACAGGTAATTGGGATCCTGCAGCGTACACACCAGGTGTCCAGGAATATTATTTAACGGGATGTCTCGAAACATTAATCTGGTGGCGCGAACCAGATAACAGTGTTCAACCACTTCTGGCAACTAATTGGACTATTTATCCAAGAGCTCCCGAGACAGGTTCGTGGGAAAATTATTCCGGTGGGATTGAAGCAATCGCGTTTTCATTACGCCAAGGAGTTAAGTTTCATGATGGTTCTGATTTTAATGCTACGGTTGCAAAATGGAATTTTGATCGGAGACGTGTTGTCAGTGGAAACGAAACAGGACAGAGTAGTGTGGTTAGTTATGCCGCTTGGTACAAGGCTAATACATGGAAAGATTTTTTTGCTCCAAATTGGAATTTAACGTGGGGATTAGGTAATCCCAATATATTTGGGACAGATAATATGATTCCTATTATTAATAAAACAGAAATAATTAATCCCTATCTCATCAACGTAACCCTAAATCCCTGGGCTATTTCACTAAATAGTTTAGAAACAACTAATATTGGTGTCTGGCCAATAATATCTATGGTATCTTATGAGGACTATGCAGATAAGGCTCTCCCTGCACTTGTTTTAAATCCTCCGGGTTATCCCGGACATTTTATAGGTACTGGTCCATATAAATTTGATTATATTGATGAACAAGTCACTCAGATGGGACATATGATCAAATTTAATGATTACTGGAATAGGACTGCACTTGAGGCAGAGGGTTGGTTCACTATTGAGGAGATAAATGTACGTCATTTTGCAGATGTGAACGTCCGTACTACAGCGTTATTAAATGGAGAAGTGGATTGGATTGGCGATCAACGACAGATTCCAATATCAGATCACCAAACAATAATCGACAATCCTCTGACTAATCTTTACGGAATCAGATATGATAGAGCGCCTACATTTGTTAGTCTCATGTGTAAAGAGGGTCTTGATACTCCCACTCCTTTGGAAGCCCCTTGGTGGGGAATGACCCCAAGACAAATATTCCCATTTATTGCACCAGCCCTTGGAATCAACGTCACAGAGACTCCAATTACCCAAGGAATGAATAGGACTATAAGACGAGCTTTATCCTACGCTTTCGATTATCTAAATCTCGAAACAGCAATGGGTGGATGGGGACAAGTTTCACAGCATATTTTTGGTCCTCAAAGTCAATTTTATAATCTTGCGATTCCCGCGCCTTATTATAACGTAACAAAAGCAAGAGAAATACTCCTTAATGATCCGTATTATGGTCCACTTTGTACTTCTAGAGGTCTTACTCTTAGTAGTACAGACGCTCAATGGAACGCTATCGCGGCATCAAATCCACTGGAAACCCATACTATGCTTTACCCAGGAGGAGGAGTTGGCGGATTTTTTGATTTGTTCCCAGTTTATATGGAACCAGCTCTTGCAAGTATTGGATGTGGTTTTGAATCTACGACAACAGATGACATTATTGGGGCAGTGCTTTTAGGTAAATTTCTCTTATACGATATGGTCCCTTTTATGTTAGACGTTGCTCCGACTGATCCACGTCTAAACTTGCTTTGGTTTACCTCCAGCAGAAGATATATACCCCACTTTAGCGTCAATCTTCCTCATATGGCAAATAGTACCATTGATAATATAATATATGAGATGCAATTTAAAGCTTTAAATACTCTACAAGACGAGATGGATATCGTAGCCAATCACATTCAAAATTATGATATCCCATGGTTAGTTATCGAGCGATACAATATAAGCTTCGCAATGAACGCAGGATTTGACTATCACCCAGATATGCCTTATTGGGCTTCTAATATCCAACCAAATTTTGCATTGATAAATGGAATCCGAGTGCTCCCTCCATCGGAATTTATTCCAGGATACTCTGAGCCTCTCGTCGTAGTCGCTTCCGTAATATCAATTGTCGGCATAATATATGTGATGATGCGTAAAAAGAAACAAACCTTATCCTAAATCTCAATAATTTTTTTTTTTATTGTTTATTTATTCGTATTGAAACATTTTGCTCGTTAATTTCGGAGTTTCAGCCTAAATCTTTAAAATTCAAGGAAAAAATAGAAACCTAAAAATAAATTTAAAGTAAATACAAATGGAGAATTATTTGAGTTTCAGCAAAGATGCCAAAAAAATTGTTATTCTAAAAAAAGATTCCCAAAGATGAATCATTCCAGACTGTTCGTTCATGATCGAATACCGCATTCATCACCTCAACTTTTTTTCCAAATATCATCGTAACTCGACTATTAATATCGTAAGCGGGCCAACGAGGTAATTTATCAGTATTGGGGTTGCCATTACGGGCAAAACTTGTCCAACCTGCCATCATCTTACTACTTAATTCGTAATCTGGATTCGATCCCACTAAGAGTTTTACCTCTGGATTGTCCAATTTATTAAATACATATGGCGTTTCAAGCCCATGCATAGCACCTAATTTCCCGTCAAACACGGGAGAAGGCCAGGTAAATAGATAATTATAGGTATTTGGTTGGTATTTGCTTTGATCTTCAAGTAAGCGTATTGTTGGGATGCGAAATATCATATCGGTCAAAATAGCACTCAGTAATTGTTTTGGTCCGTTGGAGTATTTTCCCTCTCTTGCTTTTTTATAAGTACTGAGAATCTTTTTGATCTTTTCCTTTTCGATGCCAGTTATTGCTAGGGTTCCTATAATGGTTTGTTCATTGTTCATGTTAGCTAAAACGGGGTTCAGAGCGATAAACATCATACCTTCATCTAAATTTGTTCCCATCATAAAAGCTATATTTTTGCAATCCCCAGCTTTAAAAGCCTTTAAGGGATGAATTGGTAATGTTTCACCATCAATTTGGGGCCTAAAACTCATTATTGATCCTTGTGATACTTCGCTTTGGGCTTTAATGATCTCTTGAACAGGGATTTTCCTTAATGCATCAATATCTTTTGTTCCTAATCTATTCATTAAAGTTTTTGTTGGCTTTTCATCAGGTTTAGGATCAACGCCAGGTGTACCCTGAGCAATGACTCGCTGGAAGAGCCCTTTCGCTTTAGGCATCGCACATAAAG
>Ga0180437_10005356_pt1 | contig 17600 bp, 14 predicted proteins | sample SS_ome_4_FD_132410 | JGI IMG/M metagenome (GOLD analysis project Ga0180437, IMG submission 132410) | Hypersaline lake sediment archaeal communities from the Salton Sea, California, USA - SS_3_D_1 metaG | ecosystem: Environmental > Aquatic > Non-marine Saline and Alkaline > Hypersaline >... | reverse complement strand
GTGACCAAGTTTCTGGCACGGTCCTTGGGCAAATCTTTGAGCTCCGCGTTGCACTCGATGCAGCGGGAATAAGGCCGGATATCCTGCCAGAGCTCGAAATCATCCAGCACCTGCTCGATCTGGCGATTCCAGTCTTCACTCTCGATGAAGAGAGTTCGGATCTCACGGGATTTCTCGATCAAGCCATTGTCTCTGGTCAACAGGATTCTTTTTTCTTTTTTGGCTAAGGCAAGGAGTTCGGTATCTTCGATTTTGCTGAAAAAGACTGCATCAAACCCGAGGATCTTCAGCCATTTGGCTAATTTCCCGAGCATGCAGTCGACGATGAATTCCATTGAATGTTTCTATTTAAGATGATAGAGGATTGCTCCAAACTTGTTACAATCCGAGGAACTGGACACTGAGTCCGGAAATAAAGATCATGGCTCCCGCCAGAGCATGAACGTATCTCTCAAGCTTTCCCAAGCGAATGAAACTCACTCCCCAGAATGATATGGCAATGATTGTGAGCATGGTGAAGATCGTTGTTAAAGCAAAGACAGAGGCCACAAGGATGACTCCGGAAATATTTTGTTTGGCGGCGGGGTACATGACTAACGGAATGAGCGGCTCACAGGGACCGAACACGAATATGGTAAAAAGTATCCAGGGCGTCAAACTGGCCTCCTTCTTCTTGGTATGGACATGGGCATGTTCGGCTTCGTGCGTGTGGGAATGTTCATGCTCATCTCCTTCGACATGGAGATGAAGATGCTTATGGGGCTTGTTTTTTATCGCTCTGTGCACTCCCCAGATAAAATAGGCAAAACCGAATCCGATAAGAAGCCAGGCCGCGATTCCGCCTCGAAAGGATTCCACTCCCTCCAACCGTGTTACAGCCATCCCCAGGGCAATCCCGACAAATCCCAACACAACCGAACTCAACACATGCCCGAGTCCGCAGAAAAACGAAATAACAAGTGTTTTCTGCAGAGACCATTTCCGCGCCCGCCCGATGACGATAAACGGCAGGTAGTGGTCCGGGCCGAGCACGGTGTGGACTAGACCCAGGGTGGCCGCTGTGCCAGCTATGATCAAGATCTCACTGCTCATGTTTTTCTCTCTTTTAAAAAATGGTGGACGGTAGGGGATTTGAACCCCCGACCTCGGCGTTGCGAACGCCGCGCTCTCCCAACTGAGCTAACCGCCCACAAGAAATAGAGGATTTAAAAATTTACCACTTTTCCTAAGATTTTTCTAGTTCTATACCAGAAAAATCAAATGGATATGGGAGATGAGGGCTGACTTGCTTCCGCTGCCTCAGTCTCTTCGGTAAAACAAAGCAAGTGATATTGGAGAAACTAAGATGAGAAGGAGGATTAGCGCTGTAGGTACTGGTCCAAAATAGACTATAGAATAAGTGAGAGCTACCAATGGTAAGAGTTGAATCCGAACAACAACTTTCAATATTTTATGTTTTTTAATTAACTCTACAAAAAAAGGTGAATATTTGTAATATAAATTGACAAATGCACGACCAGCCTTTGTCGGCTTAAGGTATTTATCTCTGAAATCCCGGAGAGTCTTGACATGAGGATGCAAAGAAGAACCATAGACCGCAGTCGCAATAAAACAACCCCCTTCCTTTTCTTCCACAAGAGTGGTCGCGAATCCCTCTTCGCTGTATTCACTCAGAACTGTATTCTTATTATCGTAATGCGGATCTGTCTGGGTAAGCGCGACAAAGTAATAGGACGTTTCAGGACTTAATCCTGTTACCTCGAACTCAGAGGCGTTTTTATCCTCTGTCATTCCAGCCTCAGTCCAGGACCCTCCTGATGCAGTCCTTCGGAAAATTCTGTACCCTCCACCATCTGAAGTATATTGAATAGGTATCCAGGAAACTCTTATCGATTCTGATGATGTAGGAGTTGCTGATAAATCGGTTGGTGCTACAGTCTGAGCGTTTTCCCAGTTGCCACCCCATTGCTTTAAGTTCAAAAAATCTCTTATTGTATCATCATCTGTATATAGTGCATTCCAGCGAAAATAACATCCATCATCCTGAAGAAATGTGAGATTAGTTATTTCTGTAGGGATAGGGCCAGTAAATTTGTTTCCTCCAAGATTAAGCCTTTTCAAGTTAACAAGGTTACCAAATTCTGGAGGGATACAACCTGTAAGATGGTTTAAAGGAATACTCAACTCTTCCAGGTTAGTAAGAGAGCCAAGTTCAGGGGGGATGCTTCCTGTAAGTTGATTATCCCGAAGTCCGAGACTCCACAGGTTAGACAGGCTGCCAAGTGCAGGAGGTATACTCCCTGTAAGCTGGTTCTCACCAAGACCAAGATCCTCAAGGCTTGTCATATACCCAAGCTCTGCAGGTATACTCCCCGCAAGTTGATTTGAGGCAAGATAAAGATTCTTCAGGTTGGTCAAATACCCAAACTCTGGCGGTATATTCCCTGTAAGTTGATTTGAATTAAGAAAAAGTTCTTGCAGGTTAGTCAGGTTGCCAAGCTCTGGCGGTATGCTTCCCGTAAGCTGGTTACTCCCAAGACGAAGCCGCTGCAGATTGGTCAGGTTGCCAAGCTCTGAAGGTATACTGCCTGTAAGTTGATTACAATCCAGACGAAGCTCCTGAAGGTTAGTCAGGTTGCCAAGCTCCGAAGGTATACTGCCTGTGAGCTCGTTCCCTAATAAGCTCAGCTCCTGCAGGTTGGTCAAATACGCAAGCTCTGAAGGTATCCCGCCTGTAAGCTGGTTCCACCCGATATAAAGGAGTTGCAGGTTGGTCAGGCTGCCAAGCTCTGCGGGAATGTTCCCTGTAAGTTGATTTGAATCAAGGCAAAGCCACTGCAGGTTGGTCAGGTTGCCAAGCTCTGAAGGTATCCCGCCTGTAAGCTGGTTCTCCCCAAGATGAAGCATTTGCAGGTTGGTCAAATACCCAAGCTCTGCAGGGATGTTCCCTGTAAGTTGATTCGAGGCAAAATAAAATTCCTGCAGGTTGGTCAGGTTGCCGAGCTCTGGCGGTATGCTTCCTGTAAGTTGATTTGAAGCGAGATAAAGCCACTGCAAGTTGGTCAGGTTGCCAAGCTCTGCGGGGATGTTCCCTGTAAGTTGATTTGAATCAAGGCAAAGCCACTCCAGGTTGGTCAGGTTACCAAGCTCTGACGGTATCCCGCCTGTAAGCTGGTTCTCCCCAAGACGAAGGGACTGCAAGTTAATCAGGCTGCCAAGTTCCGATGGGATAGTGCCTGCAAGACTGTTCCTCTCAAGAGAGATAGATATCACGTGGTCAAAACCTGTCAGTGGGTCTCTTCCCACTGCTACACCGTACCAGGTATCCTCGGTACCGTCTGGACCCATCCAATTGGCGTTATCCTCCCAATTGTCACCGTCAGTACTGTTGTAAAGAGCAATAAGTGCATCTCTCTCAACCAAGGGGATAATGCCAAATGCTGAATTAACTCCTAAGGATAAAAACATAAATATGGTAACGAAAATGACACAAATTTTACTTTGCCGTTTCCTTTCCATCCTAGAACCACCTATTCAAATTGGGTCAAACGTTTTGAATATTTACAGACAGCTGCTATTCTGCATATTCCTTTTTATTATTGGATTAACAAGAGGAAGTCTTTTTTGGAACGAGATCAAGATCTTTCCTTTATGCTTCTTTCCCTGTTCGTTTACGATTTATAACAAAGAAAAAACTTACAGTCAAATGAATCAACAATTAAAAAAAGAACACACTTATCCCCGAGTGCCCTATGTGTGACAAAGATGACTAAAATCCGCTAAAAATATGATATGGGGACTAAAGGAAGGATCAAATGTAAGTCGCTGATAATATTGGCATTTCTCTTAATATTCTAACAGAAAACAGGAAATTATGCAGCTTCCTATGCAGGAAAAGAAAAATAAGGAAATTGAAAGCATTCTCCATATCTTCTATGATCAAGTCAGGTCCATTTTTTCTATAAAACCTCTTTTTTCTGTCAGCTTTTCAATGGGAAACGGCTTCCCATGCCCGGGATGGATCTTTTTGGCTCCCTTATCTATCAGCTTCCTCCAACTGTTCTTCAACGCAGACAGGTCTTCAGCAAAAATCGGAAGGTTGGGCCCTATGGTCAGGGGGAAGCTGTTCATGGCCGTATCTCCGACAAAAGCTTCGCCAGACTCCAGAACCACAGAAATGGAACCCAGGGAATGACCAGGAGTAAATATAACCTCTCCTGGGATGCCAAATTCTTCGAGCGAGAAGTTCTCTTCTTCCATAACAATATCAACTTTGTTTGGCTCTGTTGATACTTTCCGACCTATAGCCTTTAGCAAAATCCCCATTATTTTGCCCCATCGGGTCACACCAGGCGGTACTTTCAGCTCTCCTTTTTCTAACATGTTTTTTTCGTTTTTATGAACCACCACCTTTGCTCGTGTCATATTTTTTATCTTTTTTAGACAACCCACATGGTCCCAATGGCAGTGGGTAATGATGACAGCCTTTATTTCTTCTGGCTTAACATCAATACTCTCCAGTTTTTTTGAAAACTTATTGAATTTTCCTGGCACTCCCGCATCCACTAAAATGGCGCCTTTATGCCTGATAAGATAGCAGCGGCTAATCCCAGCTTTTATGGTGTGTATATCCATTTCTCTTTCCAACTCATAGAAGGAATTTTCTTTTTGGCCTTACTCCAAATCCCTCACAATTTTCCTCAATTTCCTCCCTCTTACGTACAGAAACAAGATTATCACACCTAAAACGACAAGGTCAAAAACTCGAAAAGCAGAAAAAATCACCCGAAATCCACAAGCTGACACGTTTGAGTGAGTCTCGGATCACGAATCGAAAAAAAGCAGCTATTGAGGGGAGCGGATCCAGATGGAAACTTATTCTGAGTCCGGGAACACAAGAGCATTGTGAATTTCCCCTTATACAATAAATTTTAAAATCTTTTGCAACCTTTTTCTAAATAAAAGCGTATTATAATATGTACATAAATTATGTACATAATTTCTTAATAATGATTAAGGAACGAACAATGAAAATTCTGACAATCCTCGAACAGATCATCCTGGCTTCAATCATCACACTGGAAGGCGACGCCTACGGCGTTTCCATCCGGAAAAAAGCCAGGGATCTCTCCGGAAAAAGTATCATGTATGGCTCGCTCTACAACATTCTGGATCAGCTGCATAGAAAGGGTTATGTCACAAGGACAAAAAGAAAGCCAATCCTCAATGAAAGCGGGCATGAGAAAATTTTCTATAAAGTCACACCATCTGGAATGAAGGCCCTACAGGAGGCGCAGACCATCCAGAATTCCATTTGGGACAGCCTCCCAGCTTATACCAAGAAAAAGTAAAAATGAATATTCCAAGTCCTCCACCACGGTTGGCGAAATGGATCCTTTCCCAGCTTCGCTACTATTCGCTGGAGCACCTTATTCAGAGCGACCTTGAAGACGAATTCCGCCTTTTGTCCATCGAGAGAGGAAGACCGCGGGCTGTTCTCTGGTACTGGGGGCAGGTCCTGTTCGCGCTTTGGACTGACTTCAAGCAGTCGTTCTTTTTTGGAGGAATCATGTTTAAAAACTATATGAAAATCATATTCAGAAGCATCAAAGGTCACAAGCTGTTCTCGTTCATTAATATTGCCGGACTGGCAGCGGGCATCGCCTGCTGCATTTTTATCTCTATCTGGGTCCGTAATGAGCAGAGTTACAATCGATTTCATGAAAAGATCGACCGGATTTATCTCGTCCGCAGCCACATACAGTGGGCGAATAAGACCACCCAGACCTCCGGCTCTCCCCCGATGCTGGGACCGGCCCTGCAGTCTGAACATCCGGAAGTCATAAACACAGTGCGCCTTTTCAACTGGCAGCCGGAACTCTTGATGAGAAGCGGAGAGGATGTTTTCAGGGAAAAAATCCAATTTTCGGACCCCTCTCTCTTTGACGTGTTCACTTTCCCAATCTTAAAGGGACAGCTGGTCCGGGAATCCACAACCCCCAGCGAACTGATCATTTCAGAAAGACTGGCCGAGAGGCTGTTCGGTCAGAAGGAGCCCCTCGGCAGGACCATCACAATAGACAACCGGATTGACATGACTATCAGCGCTGTGATGAAGGATATCCCTGTGAATTCTTCCCTTAAATTCGATGTCTGGGCCCCTCTCACCATGACGGAGCGCATTTTTAACGTGCCGGAATTCCTGAACAGCTGGATAAACCATGCTTTTCGCACTTATGTCGAATTAGAAAGCGATGTTTCACCGGAGCTCTTCAGCGCCAAAATTTCAGGACGGATCAAGCAGGTCGACCCCAAGTCATCCGTCGAGCCCTTCGCGTATCCCTTCAAAGACTATTACCTGGAGCTTCTGGAACACGGGAAAAAGGTCCGCATGTTTTCCATCATCGCAACCCTCATTCTGTTGATGGCCTGCATCAATTTCGCCAATCTCTCCACAGCGCGTTCGGAAAAAAGAGTCAAGGAGGTCGGGATTAGAAAGATCGTGGGGGCTCAAAGGATCGTTCTTATCAGGCAGTTTCTGGGAGAATCCATCATCTATGCTCTCATCTCACTGGTTCTGGCGCTGATTCTGGTCATTCTGCTGCTCCCTGTCTTCCATAAGCTGACCGGGCTGGACATCACGGCCGGAAGCGTCTGGCTGATGATTCCCTGGTTGCTCATTCTCGGATTGACCATCCTGACGGGATTCATTTCTGGCATCTATCCTGCATTTATCCTCTCAGCCTTGTCGCCGATCCGCACTGTGAGAGGAAATCCCCTGTTTACTCAAAGGCGAGGTTCATTTCGCAAGGTTCTCGTCCTGATCCAGTCTTCCCTATCCATCCTGTTTATCATATGCTTTGTCGCTATTTCCTCTCAAATCCGTTTTATGAAGACCCGCAATCCCGGCTATTCAATGGAATCAGTGCTCTTCATCCCCATTCAAGGGGAGCTGAAGAACCGCTTTGCAGCGTTGAAAACAGACATGCTGAAAAATCCAGGTATTGAACATGTGTCTTTGACTACGGACTCGCCGCTCTACATCGGCTCCATCGTCACAAACGGCACCTGGGAAGGAAAGGACCCGGACACGAATCCTTCCATTACTTTATTTGGTGTGGATTCCGATTTTCTGGATACATTTGACATTAATCTTGTCCAGGGACGGTTCTTCGGCCCTGCAACCTCTTCGCAGAGCAGGGATGTGGTGATCAACGAGAAGTTGGCCGCCTTCATCAATAAGGAGGGGGTGATTGGAGCCCAGATAACAACTCTGGACAGAAATTTAAACATCATAGGGATTGTCAGGGACTTCAACTTCAGGCCTCTCGACCAAGAACTTGAGCCTCTGATCATGTTCCACAACGATGAGATTATGCCTTTTCGCTTTATGTTTCTGAAGCTCATGCCGGATAGAATTCCACAGACAATCTCTTATCTTAAAGAACTGCAGAGCCAATTCAATCTGGATGCCCCCCTTGAATACAAGTTCCTCGATGAAGAGGCCTCCGCCCAATACGCGGACGAGGAGAGACTGAGCAGGCTCGTCAGCGTGTTCATGAGCTTGGCTATTTTGATTTCTTCTTTGGGCTTGTTCGGCCTGTCGGCTTTCATGGCGGAAAGGCGGTTCAAAGAAATCGGCATTCGCAAGGTCCTCGGGGCCTCCGCCCCACAGGTGACAGCGCTTCTATCCATGAATTTTCTGAAATGGGTTCTTCTGTCCAACCTGATTGCCTGGCCTGCCGCCTATATATTCATGTCCGGGTGGCTGCGCAACTTCGCCTATAAGATAGATCTCAGCCTCTGGATATTCGTCATGTCGGCGGGCATCCTGGGTGTCATCGGACTCACCACTGTTTCCATTCAGGCCTTGAGAGCCGCATTAGCCAATCCGGTTGATTCACTACGGCAAGAATAGGACGAGCATCCTTCAGTGTTTAACAAGATTTTATCCGAATAGCAGCGATGAAGTAAGAGACAGGGTTGTAACCAGCTTTAATTTGAACCAGCGACCTCCGAGTTATGAGCCCTATGTACGAGTAGACCAACTCCCAATGTGCCACGGGTGTGACAAAAAATGCTGAAAATTGCTGAAAATATGGTAAATGGATTGAAACTAGGACTAAAAGCTGCAGGTAAAACAGTGATCCTATTTTCGGTAATTGTGGCTTAAGATTAAATCAACGACCTTCATTGAAATTTCATCCATTGACTTTGGATTATAGGCAAGTGATATTTCGGCTCTCTCAGGATAATTTTTAAGATCAAAGAACTTCACATTTTCTTTGAATACAGCTTTTGGCCCGATTGGAATGATGGAGTAGCCAATATTATTTTCGACCAATTTCACTATGGAGTTTATTTGGAGGGCTCTATGAATCACCTTTGGGGAGAATCCGGATCTGTTACAGATACTCATAACGCTTTTGCTCAGCGGTGGGGGACATTTAGGAGAGAAGCCAATATACGGCTCGTCAGCCAATTCTTTCAAAGGTATTTTTTTTCTTGAGGATAGAGGATGAGACTTTGAAAGAATCAACGAGAATGTCTCCTCGTATATCGGATTAATAATTATGTCTTTGACTTCAATGGGAGTCCGGACAAATCCAATATCGACAAATCCCTTACTTAATGCTTTGATTTGACTCTCAGAGTCTGATTCTAACAAAGTCGTTTCAATTTTGGGGTAGGCTTGCTTAAGTGCCGCTAAGATATCTGGAAATATGGAATGCATAAAATCTCCGACATATCCAATTTTGACATGACCAACTGCACCGTGTTTCATTGATTGCAGATGGTTCCTTATTACATCCAATTGACTGAATAGTCTGTCTGATTCGCCCTTGAGATATTCTCCATATGCTGTAAGCTGCACATTTCTTTTCGTTCGATTAAAAAGCCTGACACCTAACTCCTCTTCCAAATCCATTATTTGTCGACTTAATGGAGGTTGGGAAATATGGAGTCTTTTTGCTGCCTTTCCATAATGAAGTTCTTCCGCTAAGACCGAAAAATATTTTAAAAGTCTCGTCTCCATTATAAATACCTTTTAAGTATTAATTATTACTAATAATGTATTTCACATATTAATGATTTTTGTCTATATTGTCAATAGGCAAATGATTATATAGTTGGAGAGTCATACAGAACCTTTGTATAGAAGATCTGAAAATATGGCCAGGTGATCGAAGGAATACTCGAGAATGTGCAGGAATCCAGGATCATATTAACGGCAGAAGCCTGTAAAAAATGAGAGCTAATTTTTTGGGATCATAAGAGCTGCAAAAGAGATGTAATATGACCATTGGAGTGCTATCATAACAGCCAAAACACAACAGACTGTTAAGTAAAAATCATTGATGTCTGGAGGAAGAAGAAATGCCAGAATTTGAATTTAATATCGTGGACGTTTTTGCGGAAGAAAAATTCGGCGGAAACCAACTTGCTGTTTTTAAAAACACACATTCACTCAACCCGTCAGAAATGCAAAAGATTGCCAAAGAAATGAACTATTCAGAAACGACATTTGTGTTGTCTGATGAGACGCGGAATGAAGGATACGATGTCCGGATTTTTACTCCTCAAACAGAACTGCCTTTTGCCGGGCATCCTACACTGGGAACAGCCTATGTGATTCATGAAAAGATCATAAAAGACCAGATGATGGAGATAAAGTTAAATCTTAAAATCGGTCAAATCCCTGTCACTTTGGACTTCAAAAACAATCAAGTGCACACTTTGTGGATGACGCAGAACCCTCCAATTTTTGGCAATCAGTATGGGACAGACAGAATGGCTGAAATTTTGGGGCTGGACATTTCCGATATGGAAGAATCTTATCCCATTTGTGAAGTCTCTACCGGATTTTTTTGTTTTATCGTTCCAGTGAAGACCTTAGCGGCTGTTGAAAAAGCGAGTGTTAACCTGAAGAAATTCTATGAGTTCATAGAAACAACGCAGGCAAAAACGATTCTTGTTTTTACTAAAGAGACGTTACAAAAGAAAAACGATCTTCATGTGAGATTTTTTGCGCATTATTTAGGAGTTCCCGAGGATCCGGCTACAGGAAGCGCCAATGGGTGCTTGGCGGCTTACCTTGTGAAATATCGCTATTTTGGATGTGAAAAAATTAACGTACGGGTTGAACAAGGCTACGAATTGGGAAGGCCCTCATTGTTGTTGTTGGAATCGGAAGAGAAAGCGGGTGAAATAAATGTGAGAGTCGGAGGCAGGGTGTTTATGGTCGCTTCCGGAAGGTTATTCTTGTGAGTTCTTAAAGGAGACATCAAATATGGAAAAAGTCGTGAAGAGCGACACATGTTTTGAAAAATTAAATGATAGATATTCACCAAAAATAATCGGTGTGTTTACCTGGCAATATATCATGGCCGTGAAGCTTGAAGGAGATAAGTGTCCCTGGCATACACATAAAAATGAAGAGGATTTCACAGTTTAAAGGATAAAAGGAGTATTGAAATGAAAAAAGAGGTCAAAACAGAAATGGCCCCTCAAGGGATCGGTCCTTTCTCGCAAGCCATCGAAGCCAATGGATTCGTATTTGCGTCAGGCCAGATTGCTCTCGATCCGAAGACCGGCGAGTTGAACTCAGGGAGCATCGAAGAACAGACTCGCTTGGTCCTCAACAATCTTAAATCTGTTTTTGAGGCTGCGGAAATATCGCTTGATAATGTAGTGAAATGCAATGTTTTTCTTCAAGACATGGGAGATTATAGCGGTATGAACGCTGTATACGGGGAATTCTTTAGCTCTCCCTATCCCGCTCGTGCGGCCGTTCAAGTCGCCCGCTTACCTAAAGATGCCAAAGTTGAGATTGAAGCCATCGCGGTGAAAGAAAGGGAAGTCTGATAAAGGTTAAAAAATGGAGAAAATTTATCGTGGTTAACAAAATCTTTGTTCCCCGACCAGGAGAGGAAGTTTATATGAATGCAAATAAAGCTATTTACAGAAGCCAGGCCGAAGAAATCATTAAAAACCTAAAGAAGCGGAGCATGGATGGAGTATATTTTGAAAAAGCTGAGCAGGCTGTGGCTTCGATTCTCATGGAGATTCCAGATGGTGTACGGGTTGGCCTCGGAGGATCGGAATCGATCATTGAATCCGGATTGGTGGATGCGCTGCGGAAAAGGAATATCAGATTATTGGATAGATATAGAGAAAACGTAAGTGAAAAGGAAGTTTGGGAGATGAGAAGAGAGGGTTTGTCTGCAGATATTTATGTTTCGAGCAGCAATGCGGTCACTCTGGACGGAAAGATTGTGAATATGGATGGAATCGGAAATCGTGTAGCTGCGATGATTTTCGGTCCGGGAAAAGTGATCCTTCTGGTAGGCATGAACAAAGTCGTTAAAACCGTAGAGGAAGCTATAGCCAGGATAAAAAATTATGTGGCTCCGCGGAATGCCATCAGGGTCAACATAGATACTCCATGCTCAAAAAAAGGATTCTGTCAGGAGCCTCGCTGCATTCCCCCTCATCGGATTTGCAGTCAACTGGTGATCATTGAATCCAGTATGTTTTCGGGCCGGATCAAGCTTTTTCTGGTGGGTGAGGAGTTAGGGTACTGATATATTTCAACGCAGGATGGGAAATCGAAAGAGAACTTAAATTAAAACAATAAATAAAAAAAGGAGGTATTCAATAATGAAAAAAAAATATTTTCAAATGATTTGTATTTCAATTTTTTTCCTGGTTTTTGGCAGTTTGTCTGCACAACAACCAAAAATCCAGCAAGCTGCACAATTAGGACATCCAATGCCAGATTTTACACTCCCATCTTATCAGGGAGAAGAGATATCTATTTCACAGTTTAAGGGAAAAAATATTTTATTGTTATTCCCAAGAGGCCGCTATATGGATCAATGGTGCCGTTTTTGCCATTATCAGTATGCAGAACTTGTCGATTTGGAAAAACGTCTCCAGATCAGAAAAAAATATAATCTTGAGATCATTCAGGTCTTACCCTATACCAGAGAGGAAGTCAAAGATTGGGTAAAGGATTTTCAGAGGAATCTAGGTGAGATTGAGAATTGGAAGTATCCAAAAAATCCTGAAAAACTTAGTGAAGGAATGAAAGCCTGGATGCATACTGCCCGGAAAGCCTGGCCAAAAACATTTGACTACAGTGATGGCAAAACTCCATTACCATTCCCTATATTAATTGATGCTAACCGGAAAGTCTCAATAGGACTTGAACTGTTCAGAACAGAATGGAATCTGAATCGAGCCGAGCAAAATGTACCAACTATTTTTATCATTGATAAAAACGGAATAATCCAATTTAAATATATAAGTCAATCAACCATGGATAGACCCAGCTTTGATTATATCCTTAAATTTATCCAACGAATGATTATAAATAATTGAAAGGAGTATATCGGTTAATTTGTGAATGTTTACTGACTAAAAATTTTTTAATAGGAGAAAATCATGAAAGAATTCGAAAAAAAACAGTCCAGTCGAAGAGATTTTTTAACAAAAGCCTTACCTGTCTGTGCCGTGTCATGTCTTGCTGCAAACAGGGTCTTTGCCAGCTCTCCATGGATTGGCAAATCAGTATTTGATCAGGAAGAGCATAAGTTTGATAAGGAAATACCGGGGCTTAAAATGACATACCGGAGAATGGCTGCTATGCGCAACCGGAGTTTCATCAGGTTTGCCAGATTCTTACAAGGAGAAATCGGTGAGGAACGAGTGATAGAACTTATCAAAAAACAAACAGAGCAAAGGCTGAAAGAGCAGGCAAAAAGAGATCTCAAAAGGCTTGGAAATTCAGATTTCAAATCTTACATAAGTATTTTCAGGGACCCAGAGATGCTGGCAAGTTTAACCATGGAGATTATAGAGGATACGGATACAGTCTTTGAAATTCGGGTGACCGATTGTCTTGCTGCCGAATCCTTTCTGCCCTACAAAGCTGGGGACATCGGTTATGCAGCCGTCTGCTGGGGCGATTATAATTGGGCTTCGGATTTTAATCCGAAGATTAAGTTAATTCGGGATAAAACACTGATGCAGGGCCATGATTGCTGCAACCATAAGTATATCTGGACGGGATAACTTCATCATTCAATAATTTGGTTACTCCAAAATAAAAAAATATTTGCTGCCCTTGCATGACAAAGAGCCATTATACCGAGCTATCGGACATCCTGATCGGGATCATGATTCACTCGACGAATCTCACCTGCTCTTCATGCTGACAGAATTAAGGCCCCTCTATTAATCGAACAGGGGAAAAGAACCTATTGTCAATTCCACATTCGGAGCCTTCTTTCATTCGTACTTCAGCGATTCAGCCGGATTCGCAAGGGAAGCCCGGACCGCCTTATACGTGACGGACAGCAGAGCGACCAACAAAGAAAAAATAGCAGCCAAGACCGCCGGTTCGATTCCCGGGCTTACGCGGTAAGCAAAGCTCTGGAGCCACTGCGCGGCTGCATAATAGGCCAGAGGCCAGGCAATAGCATTGGCCACAAGGATCCAGACAGCGAATTCACGGGTTTGGATCAGGACTAGCTCCCTGACAGTCGCGCCGAGGACTTTCCGTATTCCGATCTCTTTGGTCCTCTTCTCAGCGATGAAGGAGGCCAAGCCGGAGAGACCCAGGCAGGCCGTAAACAGGGCCAGGATAGTGAAGAGGCCGAGAACCGATTTGGTCTTGGCTTCTTGTTTGTAAAATCCGTCGATCTTGTCGTCGAGGAACTCGTAGGTGAAGGGGCGACTCGGGACGAAGGACTTCCAAATACTCTCCAGGGATTTGACGGTTTCTCCGACATTTTCATGCCTGATGCGGACGTTGAGCCACGGATACATGCCGCCCTCGTTGATAAACAGAATGGGATCGATGGGCTGGTGGAGGGAGTTCTGGTGAAAGTCTTTCATGACTCCAATCACATTGTAGTTCCTCTCCACGATGGCTCCCTCGCCATTCATCATCCTGAGCGAAATACGCTTATTGACTAGGGAATCAAAACCCATCGCTCTAGCCGCCGTTTCGTTGAGGACTGCGGCATCCGTTCGGTCGGTGGCCATTTCCTCACTAAAGAACCGTCCTTCCTTCATTTCGAGGAGGAAAGTCTCGAGATATTTTTCGTCCACCCGGGCGGGGAGGAACTGGACCTGATCCTCTGGATCCTTGCCTTCCCAGGAAATGTCGGAGATGCCGCGTATCTCGTATCCGGGCGGAACGGATTGGGAGATGCTTATCACCCCGGGAGCGGCGAGCATCTCTTCCTTCAGGCCCCGAGCCAGGTTTTCTGTCGTAAGGACATAATGTGTGTCGATGCCGAGATTTCTGGACCGGATATACCTCAACTGCTTGTCCACCACTAAGGTCCCGATGACGAGGAAGACGGTCAGTGCGAACTGGAAGACGACAAGCCCCTTCCGCAAACGGGATTGTCCCCGGCTTCCTGAAAACCACCCTCCTCTCAAAACCTTGGCGGGCTGGAACGATGAAAGAAAGAAGGCCGGGTAGCTGCCTGCAAGGAGCCCAGTCAACAGAGTGATCCCCAGTAATGCGGGGAGCATCCCCGCACCAAACACCCGGATTAGAGACAGCTGCTTTCCGGCCAGGGAATTGAAGAGGGGCAGGAACTGCCATACAAGAAGAAGGGCCAGGATCAGGGCGACGAAGGATAGGACGATCGATTCTCCGAGAAACTGCTTGATAATATCCGACCGTCGGGCGCCTGTAACTTTGCGCAGTCCGACCTCTTTTCCCCTGTTGGACGATCTGGCGGTCGACAAGTTCATGAAATTGATACAGGCCAGGAGGAGGATGGCTGCCGCAGCGATGGAAAATATGGTGAGCGTGGAAAGGCTACCCTGGGCATAGTTGTCCCTATCAAAGGCAAAATTCGATTTTAAGTGAACATCCCCCAGAGGCTGAAGCCGGAGGGCGATATCGGCACCATCTTTTTTTTCGTTGACGAGAGTGGTCATCTTCATGGCCGCTTCGGAGGGGGAGGCCTGCGGATTCAGCTGCACGTAATGGTAGAAGAACGTGCTTTCCCAGTTCTCGAAATCGACGTGGTGGTACTCACGCATATTGATGCTCGGGATCATGCAGTCAAAATGGAGGTGAGAGTTTTCCGGCACATCCCGCATGAGGCCTGTCACGGTGTACGCATCGCCAGAGGTGATGCCGGCGGGCAGCGTCAGGATCTTCCCCATCGGGTCTTCGTCGCCGAAAAACCTGCGGGCCAGGCTTTCTGTGACCACGATCGAGCGAGGTTCGACAAGGGCGGTGTCTGGATTTCCTTTCAACAGGGGGAAGGTAAACATTTTAAAAAATGACGGATCGGCGATCCCCACGATCACGTCGAAAAAGGATTTTTCACCCAGGCTGATCCCGTACCATTCATTCCCCTGATAGCGGCAAACGTCCGCAACCTCAGGGATTTCCGCTGCGATAACCGGGCCGAGGGGCGTGGGTGTGCGGGCATCCAGCATCATGCCGGTTTCCGTCTTCCACTCTGTGATGATTCTGTAGAGCGATTTCCGATTCTCATGGAATCGGTCGAAGCTGATTTCATCCACGACCCAGAGCATCATCAGGATAGAGCAAGCCAGACCTACAGCCAACCCCGCGATATTGATAAAGGAATAGCCTTTCTGGCGTCGGATCTTTCTCAGAGTGATCCGTATGTAACTCCAAAGGAGACCGGGTATGAATGGCGGTCGCAGCCCGTCGAGACCAAGTCGGCGCTGAGGAGGCCGGACCTTGGAAAATTCCGTACCGATGTCCGAGGCTTCTCCCATTTCCTCACATGCCCGGCGGAAAGCCTCTTCTTCGCTTTCACCCTGCCTGACAAGATCCGCCACTTCGTCGCGAAGGACCGATTCCAGTTCGCTAATGTAGGTGTCCTCAAGGGCTGAATTTCTGGCCAAGTCCTTTTTCCATTCCTTTATAGCTTTTTCCAGATCGAACATTGGACTTCCTCCTCCAGCCTATTCGGCGGCCTCGGTCATCTTCCAAAGCCGGCGGAGAGCGTCTTGGATATTGAGCCAGCGCGCTTTCTCGACTTCAAATTCCTTCCGGCCGAGGTCGGTGAGCATGTAGTACCTCCTCATCCGGTTTTCTGCGGACACCCTCCATTCCGAGCGGATCAAGCCTTCCTTTTCCATCCGGCGCAGGACCGGATAGAGCATGGCGCTTGACCATTTCATCTGTCCGCCCGAAACTTTACGGACACGCTGGAGAATCTGGTATCCGTAGCTTTCTCCGGAAAATAAAAGAGAAAGGACAATCGGCCTGGTTGAAGCAGCGACAAGTGTATCCGAGGACATGATTTAGCTCCTTTTATTAGATATGTTATGTCATTACATATGCAAGAAATGTGCCAGACAATTCTCCCTGGGATGAAGGACACACTTTATAAATTTCCAGAGACATTGTTCGGAGGCGATACAGCTATTGTCCATATTCGGACAATCGTTGAATAGGTGTTTTTCAATGATGATTATTTCAGAATTCCGGACGATGTAAATTAAGCAGTACGGCTTATTCAAAAAGAGAACGTATTTCACAACTCACAGGCCGTCGGGATTTTTCATTTATAAGAATTACATTTTACGAATCAGACCATCACGGTAAAACAATCTGTCTCCCTTTTTTTCAACACATATTAACTGTGTTGATAGACCTGCTTTTTTGCTTTTGCCGAATTCCTCGTTAGAATGTGTTCCTCGTTTCCATAATGCATGGGAAAAACTACTAGGGGCCTCAGCATTTCTAAAAATTCAGCCTCCGCTGGCCTTAAACTTTCTAAAATATGGGCTGTACTCTTCAAAGCGACATCTCATTCTTCCCTCAAAGTCTCTACCGGGTTAGCGAGAGCGGCTTTGACTGTTTGAGACCCGATTGTGACCAAAGCAAGAGCCAAAACAAAGGCTAGAGCCCCGGGCAGCACCCAAAGACTCAAGCCGGGCCGGAAGGCGAAGAACTGCATCATGGAACCAGCCAGAAAATACCCGGCCGGCAGCGCAAAAACGGCGGATACTATAATCAGCCTGATAAATTCCTTTGACAATAAGTAAGCCATATTGGAGACACTCGCCCCCAGTACTTTTCGGATACCGATCTCCTTGATTCTCAATTCGCTCGTGTACATGGCCATCCCAAGGAGCCCGAAAAGGGCGATGAGTATGATAAAACCGCAAGCCCATGCAGAAATCCGTATTGTTCCGCCCATTTGGTTTTCATGCCTTTCCTGCATATCCTCCATAAACACATATTGTATGGGATGAATCTTATCAAACTTTCTCCAAGTATCTGAGAGCCAGGTTTTAATCTCTTCCTTCTTTCCAGGCTTATAACCGATATTCGCGTACCGAAACTCTTGAGGCCGATAACGAAGAGCCAAAGGATCGATCGGATTCTCAAGGAATCGATAGTTAAAATCTTGGACAACCCCGATCACCCTGACTTCAGAATCTTTGCCTAAAATGACTGTTTTTCCGATTGATTCCACAGGCGAACCAAGATCCAGGACTTGAACGGCCTTTTCATTGATGATAACCGCGCTTTCGCTATCGGTTGAAAACTGGTAGGAAAAATTTCGTCCCGCGATCAAATC
>Ga0180437_10005355_pt1 | contig 17603 bp, 14 predicted proteins | sample SS_ome_4_FD_132410 | JGI IMG/M metagenome (GOLD analysis project Ga0180437, IMG submission 132410) | Hypersaline lake sediment archaeal communities from the Salton Sea, California, USA - SS_3_D_1 metaG | ecosystem: Environmental > Aquatic > Non-marine Saline and Alkaline > Hypersaline >... | reverse complement strand
GAACCGCCTCGACCGCCTCGCCCCAACCGATCACCAGCAGGGCGTTCGGTTTGACCAGCGGCGTGATGCTCACGCGGCCCTGCCTTCCGCCGAGCAGGTCCTGCGAAACCTGTTGGGCAATCGTCACCAGGGCTTCGCCGTCGGCGTGCTTTAGCGGCACCACCGCGATCACCGGCTCGGCCTCGACACTGAGGCGCTCCAGTTCCTCGATGATGCGGCTCACCTCCTCGACGTCGCGATCGCGGCCGCGGAGGATAATCACGTCCAGATCGGGCAGGGCCTCGATTTCCAGGTCGGCTCCCAACTCGCGGAGCCGCTCGATGCGCTGTTCGACCGCAGCTTCCGCTGCCCCGTCGGCTTTCTCCGCCGGTCCATTGCCCGCGTCGACGGGCCCGGCCGCGTCGGGAGGCTGGAAGAGATAGGAGACCGGTTGAACGCCTTCGCGCGGCTGGTTGTCGCGAGGAATCGGGTCGCGGTAGCCGAACTGCGGTGTGTTCGGTCCGGGGTAGATGGGGATCGCCGCGCCTTGCCCTTCGGGGACGCCTGGCCCTTTGGGGGCGCCCTTTTCCTTGGGAACTCCTTGGCCGGAGGGCGCCTTAGACGGCGGTTGGTACCCGCGGCCCGGGCGATAGCCGCTGCGATAGGCTTCCACGGCCTCGCGCACTTTGGCCGGATCGGTCCGATGAACCGGCACGATCCGCACGCTAATGCCCGCCGTTTGCCGGGGCGCGTCGAGCGTGTGAATCAGCCGCACCAGTTGTCCGGCGACCGGCGCCGGGCCGATGATCACGACCCCGTTCTGCTGGCGGTCCATGCTCACGGTGATGCGGCGTCTTTTGGCATCGACCAGCAGATAGTCGGCCCTGCCGGTTTGCCGGCCCGGCAGCGGCTCCAGCCGTTGGCCGAACAAGTCGCGCAGCAGCGGCTCGACTTGCTCCACGCGCGAATGAACCAACCGGACCAGTTGTTCCTTGCGTTCCGGTTCGGCTTGCCCGGTGGCGCCCGGCTTCTCTTGCGCGGGGCCAAGGCCGAGCGAAGCGAGCCGTCGCGCGACGGCGGCCTGAACCTCCGGCGGGGCGATAATGAACAACTGGGATGAATTCGTGTCCGCGGCAATCCGCACGTCCCGACGGCCCGCGTATTCCGCGCGCAGTTTTCCCACCACAGCCGCCTGGCGGTCCCGACCGCACGGATAAACTTCCAGAACCGGTTTTGCGTCCGTCGGCCGCCGCACCGGCCGGTCCATCGATTCGATCACTTGCCGGACGATCTGCTGTGCTGCCTCGGGACCACGCAACAGGATCTGATTCGACCGCGGATCAGCGATCAGGTGCGTCGCCGGCCCGAAATCGGCCAGCATTTCGGCCAGCACTTTCTCGACGTCGCCGGCGGTCTTGTGCTTCAGCGGATAGATCTGATACTCGGCGGTGGCAACCGGCTGCCCAGACGCGGTCTCCCAAGACGCCAACGCGGCCAGCGCAGCCAGACACGCGCACCAATACCACGGCAACCGCGCAGAACCTGTGGCCTGCAGTGATCTTTTCACCGAAAGTCGCCCTAGAGACGAGACAAATTGACTGATCGGGACGGTGAGCGGCCGTCCACGGGGAAAGGTGGGCGGATGCTACGGATTCTTGCCGCCCGATTCAAGAGCAACTTGTGTCGTCCGGGATAAAATTGGAAGGGTGGGCAATGCGGCCAAGAGCGCGAAGAAGCGTGTCATACATAGTGTAGGTAGTTCTCGGGGTAAGGCCGGTGATGTCGACCTTCCCGAGCACTAACTGGCGAAATTCGGCCGATTTCAGGCAACTTCCACCGACAACGCACGAGAATGGGAGTGAAGGAAGTTGTGCCGCAGAGGCTGAGACCGACAGCCTGGTCGTCTTTGTTGAAACGAGCGAGTCATCCGATGGGATTTGAACGAAACTACTTTACCTACAAGTTCGTCCACGACCACGTGGAACTTCTGGGAGCGAACGACGACATTCGGGCGGCCAAGAAGAAGGCGGAACGGCGGTACCAGGACCGTGACGTTGCCGTCAACACGCTGGTCTGCCTGTGGCCCCGCGACCTGATCCGCCTGGTTGGCGAGATCGCCAGCCGTCAGGAAGAATATGCCGCCAACCCGACGGGACTGTTTACCTCCGAGGCCGTCTACAGCTACTACGAGCGCGAGGGCAAGCGCGCCAAGCGTTATTCCCCGCGGCGATTCAAATACGGCGTCAGGCGGGAAGACGGATCGACCACCTACAAGATGCACCACCTGCACCACATGATCTAGAACTCCGGCGGCAGCGCAAACGCCTCGGTCAGGTTCTCGCCCAGGGCGAGCAGCCAACGCTGGCCGTCGGACTCGATAATCACGTCCCGGTCGTCCAGGTTGATCTCGGTGACCGTGCCCGTGCATCGGCCGATCTGGAGGCTTTCGCCTTCGTACAACTCTCTCTTCTCGCCGCTGGCTCGCAGGCCGAACCACGCCTGCGGGCGTCCGTCGGCAGAAACCACGCCGACCAGATACGTGTGTTCGACCGCGTCCAGGCTGCCGCCGCCGGTAAACAGGTTCCGCTGGGCAATTACGTCGTAATCGGCCAAATCGTCGGAAGCCAGCCGGGCGGAGTAGCCGGTGGTCAACCGATCCGCGCGATCGGCGCCGGGCAGAACCAGGGCCTCGATCGAGAACGACAGATCGAACTGATTGCCTCCGGCCAACGGCGTGATGCCGATCGTTCCCATCTGGTGCAGGTGCCCGGCACGGTAGAACTCGAAGAGGAACTGCATCAACTGTTCGAGCGTGCCGCGTCCCCGCACCGTAAACGGGAGCATCCAGTAGAGGCCCTCCCGCGCCTGGGGTTCGCCCGACTGAACGCTGTGCCCCGATAGCTCCACGAAACGGACCAGTTCCAGCAGCCACGCCCGATACAGCGAGCGGGCCACCTCGGTGTTGGAGGGCAACGATTGCCTCTGCAACAGTAGCACGTGGCGTCCGATCCGCCGGGCGGCGTCCAATTGTCTCTCGCGCGCCGCGATCCCTTCTTCCAGTTGGGCCGTTCTGGCGCGGCGACTGTCCAACGGGCCGCGCAAGGCGTTCTCCAGCAGCCAGTCGCCGCCGTAGAACAGCAGCATCAGGCAGAAGAGTGCGGCGAGGATGTGCTTGCGGTATTTCATCGCGGCGGACTGGGCAGATGGCGCGTGTACTGGCCTTTGTGACGTTTCAGGACGAACACCGAGGCGTCGAACGACCATGTTTCGTTCGGGGGCTGCCCGTGCTGGCTGACGCTGGGGCTGCGGATTCGGTGATAGCCGTCGCGGAGTCCGTGTTCCAGACGGACCACGGTGGAAGAATCCTGCACGACGCCCTGGAGACGGATGACTCCCCCGTTGCCGGTCTGCGCCGGCGAGAGCGACATCCGCTGGATCACCATGTCCTGCCCGCCGGGCAGGATCAGCGACAGCTCGCGCAGTTCTTCCAGCCAGAGCACGTTTCGTGCCTCCCACTGGCGGACCGCTGCGTAGACCTGCGTCTCCTTGGCGGTCCGCTGCAACAGGCCGTTGAGGTGGCGCAGCCTGGCTTCGAGATCGCGATTCCGGCCGTCGACCTCGGCGAGCGTGCTCGATACGTAGTATCCAATTCCCACGGCCAGGGCCGCGACCGCGGCCACGGCCACCGCCGCGACGCGCCGGCGGTCGAGGGGCTTGGGTTTCTTGCGGGGATGCAAGAAATCGATCGCGTGCGAGTCGTGCGCCTCGTCCAGCGCCATCCCCAGCAAGCCGGCGAAACGTCCGGGATGGCTGGGGATCGAGACGCTCTTGGCCCCGACGGCCTCGAAAGGATCCAGCGCATCGGCCCGCAGGGAGAGTTCGTCGCGAATCTGCTGAAGCAGGTCCTCGTGCTCTTCCAGGCTTCCGAAAACGTAGACCTGCTGCACCGGCTCCTCGTCGAGTCGACTCGGCAACGCCACCGCCAAGGTCCGCCGGATTTCGGCCACGATGCGCCGATGCGTCTGCTGCGGATCCGCCAGGTGAGGAAGACGGACGGTCCGCGAATAGATCGCTTTGCCCTCCTCCAGGACGGTCAAATCGACTTCGTCGGCCACCACGTTGATCAGCAGGCAAGCCTCATCGGTCTCGGCGGCCGTTTGCGAGAACAGCGAGGCGGACGCATACGGCCGCAACAGCAACCGCTGCGGCTTTACCCCGGCGACCGAGCAGGTGGCGTTAATCTGCTTAAGCTGTTCGGGCGACAGCGCGGCGGCGGTCACGCTGCGGGGCTTGGCCGGGTTGTCGTCCAGCGGCAGGAAGTCGATCACCGAGTCTTCCGTGACCGTTTGCGACTCGCGCAGCGCCTGGTTCAGCACCAGTTCCGGCAACTCGTCGTCCCGGGCCGGGGGTAGCGTGAAGTGGAGCAACTCGATGCTGGCCCGGTCCACTCCCACCAGGGCCACGGCCCGGCTCGACTTCTCCCGTGCCAGGGCGGCCCGCAAGGAATTGGCCAGATCCGGATGGGGCTCACCGCCGCCTTCGACCACGTCGACCAACGGGACCGCCGCCGCAGCGCGGACCGTGAGTTTCCCGCCGGCGGTGGTGGCCAGCACGTAGCGCGCTTCGCGTCGGTCCCAGTCGAGGGCCAGGATTCTGGGCATGGGGAGGTAGTGGTTGGTGGATAGTGGTTAGTGGTTAGCGGTGGGCCGATGTTGTATAAAGCCGCGACCGGTGGTCGCGCCTGGGGGTGGTGAAATCGCTCGGTTGGTGCTGGCGGTGTGACTGCTGATGCCGGCGCGACCACCGGTCGCGGCTTTATATGGACGACCGCTCCCGGCGTGATCACGGCCAAGGTCGCGCTTGGATGGACTCAAAACCGCGATGTCGGCGGGGCGGCGCCGAGCGCCTCGAGCGGGTAGCCCAGCCCCAGCAGTCGCAAGTCCTTGTAGTATACCTGTCGCGGCGGCGTGCGGGTAGCGTCGAGGACCAGTTCCGCCCGGGCGGTGGGGCCCGGCTCGTCGAAGAATCCCACGATTTGCGCCCGATACACGTCGCCGTCGGTGGTCAGGTACGGCATCACGGCTTTCATCTGCGGCAGGTCGACCAGGCCCTCGGTCAACAACCAGGTGGCGTGCCGCCGATTGGGGTCGTCCCGGCCGACCGCCGACCGCCGGGCGGCGACGATCTGTTCGACTATCGCCCCGTCCAGCCCCGGCACCGCCAAGAGCACCGCCCGAGGCGCCAGGTTCACGTTGATCCGCCCGCGTATCACCGGCGCACGATCGACCGTTGCATGGTCGAGCAAATCGGGCAGGTATCTCCGCATGGCGATGCGGTCGTTGGCCAGCGGACTTTCGACGATCTGATACGTCTGGTCGTTCGGGTCGGGGGCTTCTTCCGGAGACAAGTCGCCCTCCGGCGCGAACTCGGCTTCGAGCGCGAGGCCGTCGTTCGGATCGGTGACACGGTCGGGCTCCGGCGCCTCAGGTACTCGAACGCGGCCGCCGATCAGGTCCAGCACAGAGGCAATCTCAAATCGGCCGGGCACGGAGAAGTCGGGCGTAGGGGCCGCCTGTGGAATGGCATCGGGCGGCCCGGCGATTGCCGTCGGTTCTCCCGTATTTTCCTCTGGACGATCCTGGTCGGGACCGAACTGGCGGTAGAAGACGATGTAATCGGCCCACGTTTGGTCGAACACCTCTGAGAGCTGCTGATGCAATTGCTCCAGGTTATCATCGTTGAGATCGATCCGCGGCCGGCCTTGATGGTTGAGGTTTCGTTCCGCGCTGTAGACGGTCAGCAACGACGCCCAGGTCAACCGGGCGCCGAACAGCGAAGCGCCCCGGCTGGCCCGGGCGTCGCTGGCCTCTTCGGGTTCGAGCTGATGATTGAAATTGGCGTCGGCCCCCAGCAGCAGCGCCCGGGTCACGCCCCGGACCAGCATCAGCTCCTCCAGCGACGCCGGAGCCGCGTTGCGCGGCGCATAGGGGACGCGCAGCCCGGCGTAGTAGCCGGCCTCGGCGCCGAATTGCCGCCCGTCCGGATCGGCGTCGATCCAATCGAGCATGGCGTCGGCGATCGAGTCGGTCATGCCGGGCAGGTTCATCAGCGCATCGCGGGCGGCGCCCGGATGCTGCCGTTCCCACTGCGGCAACACGGCCAGATTCAGCCGTGCCGACTCGTTGGCGGCCCCGAAACGCATGCCGGTGATCTCGTCGTTCTCGATCTGCGGCGACACCACGCTGAACCGGCCGTGGCGCCCGGTCTGCTCGTCGGCAAACACCAGCACGCCGCGGAACCGCTGGTGGTTGTCGAGCAATCCGCCGGCCCGTTGCCGAGTTTCGGGCGACTGCTCCAGCAGCGCCGCGAGCGCCTCCGCACCGGACCCAATCAGCCCGGCCAATTGCAGCTCGCTGCCTTGCGCGTGCACGGCCTTGTGCTCGGTCGACATCGTGGTCACGAAGCCCAGCCCGGCCAGGCTGATCATCAGGATGGCGACCGTAACCACGATCAACACGATGCCGCGGCGTTTGGTGCTCGCAGGGAAGCTCGCTGGGGACTGTCCCAGTTTTCGCGGAGCGAAAATGGGACTGTCCCCCTCCGCACACCGGAGATTATTCCTGTACGAGTGCTTGGGTGGGGTGTGGCTCATGACGGTCCGGTCCTGATCCACTGGTCGGGTTGGGGGGCGTCGATCGGATCGGCGAACGTCGGTTTGATCGTCAGCGGGCCGGGCACGCGAAGCCGCGGCGGAACGAGCGGACGTGGCGTTTGGGGAGCTGCCGGAGGGCGGCGCGCGGTTCTTTGCGCGGCGGCCACGTCGGGACGCTGCCTGGCCGACGGAAGATTGACCACGAGCCGATAGGTTGCACTCTGGCGTTCGCCGTAAGCACGCATCTGCACGATCGCCTCGATCGCCACGGGCAACGACTCGCGTTTCAGGCTGTCCCACTGGCTGCTCCAGCCGCGGCCGTCGAAGTAGCGGAACTGAAGCCCCACGACTTCGGGCGCCCAGGTGATCGACGGGTCCGCGGAAAACGTGTCGGGAACAGCCGACGATTCGGTGGCCGGTACGTCTTCCGTGTCTGACGAGGGCGAACGCACTGTCAAAACCCGTCCCGGGGCACGACGGGCATTTTCCTGGTACGGCGTCTCGAAGTCGCGCTCACTGCGCGTCAGACCCGGTCGGACGTTCGGCTCTTCCGGAGACAACTCGCTCTGCTCGCCCTCTTCCCGTTCATCCGCACGCTGAAACCGGTAGTAGATAGTCCGCAGTTCGGGGACCTGTGAAGTATGGGACCCCCAGAGCGCCTCGGAAACGTCCGTATCCAGCGACGGGGCCCGCTCCAAGGGCACGGCTTGCAACACGTCGAATCGCAGCCACTGCGACGAGCCCAACAGGCCAAATCGCCGCACGGAAGTCGCCGCGCCGGCCGAGCCGGCTGGTGCATCGGCCGGATCGTCGCCCGGGCTGTCCTCGATCGCGCTGTGCAGGTCGTCGGCGAGCTGTTGCAGCAGCACCCGAGCGAGTTGGGCCTGCTCGGTGCGGGCTTGACCCGTTTCAAACAGACGCAGGTAGATGCCGAACAGACCCCACAGCACGGCCAGCAACGTGGCGGAAAGGGCCGTCGCCACCAGCACTTCCAATAGCGTGAATCCACCTGCACGATCCGGCCGGCAATGCCTGCCGCGGTGTGCCACTGCTTCGCAGAAGCAGTGTTTCTCCGAGGCGGTGCTCCCGGCACTGCTTCTGCGAAGCAGTGGCACACTGCCAGAATTCTTCCCCAAACAGTGAGAAATACAGCCGGCCATTAGGGAAACTCGCGTCCGTCAAGGAGTAGGTCGATGGCGTCCTCTGCCGGTTCGGTTGGCTCGAAATCCGTAGCGCTCGCGGTGCCCGGATGGCGTATCCAGCGGGCCAGCGTGAATTCTCTCCGCCGCCGACTACCGCCGGCCGTGCCGGCGTCATCGAGGACTTGCCGTACGGTAACCCGCAACGACGCTACTCCCTGCGGTTGCCCCGACTCCTCGATCGGATCGATCTCGACTGAGTAAACCCAACCCGGCGCTTCGACCAGCGGCTGATCCTGCACGCCCGCGGCCGGCGCCGCGCCGGCCAGAATCTCGCTCAGCTTCGATTGGCAGATCAACTGGGCGGTGGCCAGGTCTTCGGCCGAAGTGGCATGTTCCCGGCCGACGGCCGCCAGTTCGGCCAGCACGACTGCGGACCCCAGCAGGATCGCGGTGGCCAGGATCACTTCCAGCAGGGAGAACCCGGCGCGGCGGGGCCGTTTCATGGCGACGGCTCCCTTCTGACCAACTCGCCGATCGTGGCCGAGCCGGTCACGCCCCGCAAGGTCACGTCAACGTAGAACTCGCGTCCGCCGCCGAGCCGAATCCGCCCGTTGGTCGTGCGGCCGTTGGGATAGAAGACAATCGGCGCAGACCACTCGCCAGCAGCGGAAGGCGTGGAGCGGACGGTGGGGACCGACCGGTCGGAATCGATCGGGGGCTCGGCCGTCTGCTGCGCGAGAAAGCGGATCCCGGAGGGCAGTGATTCCTCTGCCGGTTCGTTCTGGGTGGTGGGAGGAGGGGCGGTCGTGCGCCGGGTCGCCCGGCCGGAACTGAAAGGCAACCCCGCACCGGCCGTAGGTTGCACTCGGGCCATCGTCTCGAACTGTCCCGTGCCGGGTTGGAAACGGAACTGCTGTGCGACGCCGGTCTCGATCGCCCGCAGCCGCGTCCGGGCCAGGGCGGTGCGCAGTCGCCGCGCGCCCTCACGCAGTTCGCTCCGATCCAACGGCCCTCGCAACGAAGGCAAGGTCCAGGCCACCGCCATCGCCAGGATTGCCACGACGATGAGCATCTCGACCAGAGTGAAGCCGCGGGCTGGACGATTGGGGAGGACCATGGGGAGTCAATCCTAACGTGGGGCACGTTTCCAACGCGCCTCTAAACCGAGAGGAGCGTCAAAAACGTGCCCCACAAGAGGGCACACGAACGCCGTATCCAAAGGCTCTAGAATCCGCCCGGTGCGGTCGTGCCCGGATCGGGACCCAGGCCGCCGCCCATCGGAGGATTCGCTCCGGGATTCATGCCAGGATTCATACCGGGGTTCATGCCGGGCCCCGGCGTGCGGCCGGGATTGAGGCCGGGATCGAGGCCGGGGGCCGGTGCGCCTCGCGGATCGAGTCCCGGATCGAGCCCCGGGTCCAGCAGCGGGTCCGTGTCCTGCGGCATTTCCTGATTCGGGTCCAAGTTTCCGTCGAGCCCCTCTTCGCCGGTCGCGGTGGCTTGATTCCAGCTGACCACGTCGTCTTCGGTGTTGTCCATCCCGTCGGGACCGAACGACCAGAGGTCCGGCCGATCCCCTCGACCTCGCGTAGGCGGATACTGGTACTGGAAGTCGTTCCCCCAGGCGTCCTTGGGCAGGTCGCCCGTCTTGGTGTAGGTGCCGGCCCAGCGCGCGGCCGCGTTCGCGTCGAGCCCGGCGGGCGGCGAGATCAGAGCCGTCAGCCCCTGTTCGGTGGTGGGAAAGCTCTTCATGTCGAGGCTGTAGTACTCCAGGCATCCCTGGAGCATCTCGATCTGCGCCTTGGTGGCGGAGATGTCGGCCTTCTTCTGGCTGCCGAGGATCTTCGGCATCACCATGGCCAGCAACAGCACCAGAATGCCCAGCACGATCAACATTTCCATCAAGGTGAAACCTCGGCGTCTTTCACGCCGATTCGTAGCACGTGTCATGCTTGCGTCCTCCAAAAAAAGTCGTGTTCAAGTGCCCGCAAAAGCGGACGATCAACGCTCCGTATTGTCAATGTCTTTAACCCAGGGCCGCGCTCATGTCGAACACCGGCAGCAGCAGCGCGGCGATCACGAACATGATCGCGCCGCCCATCACCAGCAGCATCATCGGCTCGACCAGGCGGACCATCATGTCGATCCGCCGGGCGTTGGCGCGATCGATGCGGTCGGCCACGCCGGTCAGCACCTCCTCGAGATTGTTCGACTCCTCGGCAACCGTGATCATGGCCATCACCGGCCGGGGGATCAGCCCGCACTCGGCCAGCGGTCGCGCCAGCGTATCGCCCGAGGAGATGTTCTCGGCCGACCGGCGGATCGCCCCGGCCAACACCGTGTTACCGGCCGAGTCGCTGCTGATTTCCAGTGCCCGCAACAGCGGGACGCCGTTTTGCAGCAAGGTCCCCAGCACGCGGCAGAAGCGGGAGACGGCATAGCCGAGGAAGATCTTCCCCACGATGGGAATCCGCAGCTTCCAGCGATCGACCAGCAGGCGTCTGCGCTGGGAGCCGGCCATGCGTCGCAGCCAAATACCCAAGCTCCCCACTGCGACCGCAATCAACAGGCCGTAGCGCCCCAGCACGTCGCTGAGTCCCAGCAAGGCGATCGTCGGCATGGGCAGCCCGCCGCCTTCGCGTTCCAGCCGGGCGAAGAGTTCGGCGAATTTCGGCACCATGACCACGATCAGCCCGGTGATAATCACGACGCCTACCCCCGCCAGGAAGGCCGGATAGGTCATGGCCCCGACCAGTCGCCCCTTCAATTCTTCCTGCATTTCCAGGAAGTCGGCCGTCCGCCGCAGCGCATCTTCGAGGAAGGCGCCTTCGGAGCCGGCCCGTACGATGCTGACGGTCAATTCGCCGAAGACGTGCGGGTGTCGGGCAAAGGCCTGGTCGAGCGGCGCTCCATCGGAAACCTGTTGGCCGACGTCGGTGAGCACTTCGGCCAGGGCGGGATGGGCGGCCTGCTCGGCGAGAATCTCTAGCGCGCCCAACAGCGGCACGCCGTTTTCCAGCAGGTCGGCCAGTTGCATCAGGTTGGTGGCCAACAGCTGCGTCTTGACGCGCTTCGATTTCCGCCAGAGGGCCCGGGGTGGCCGCCGGCACTCGACGTGCAGGGCAAACAGCGATCGCTCGGCCAGCGCCAGCAGCGTCTCCCGCTTGCTCCCGGCGTTGATCGTGCCGACCACGTCTTCCCCCGAGACGGTTCGGGCCGTGTAGGCGAATTCCGGCATCATGCCCCCCCAGCAGTTCTTTCAATCGGCCTCGTGTTCTCAGAACGTGTTTTGGCAGTAGGTACGACCGCTCTTGGAAGCCGTCGATGGGCCGGGTGACCGCTGGAAATCGACGGGCTCGGAGGCCCGTCGTACGAGCGGATTCCCGCCGGACTTGGATTTCAAAACACGTTCTCAGTCGGCTCTTGTTACGCGCAACACTTCATCTACGGTCGTCAATCCGCGGCGGACCTTTCGCCAGCCGTCTTGTCTGAGGGTCCGCATTCCGGCCTGCACGGCCGCCTGGTGAATCACGTTGGTCGGCACCCGCTCGCTGGCCAGGCGGCGAATCTCGTCGTCGGCCACCAGCAGCTCGTACAGCCCGCTGCGCCCCGAATACCCGGTTCCCCGGCACTGGCGGCATCCCACCGCCCGGTACAGCGCGCGGCCGTTGTCGAGGCACTCGGCCAGCGGGAAGTCCTCGGGAACGTTGTCGGCATCGGGCGTGTATCGCTGGCGGCACTCTAAGCAGAGTGTTCGCACCAGACGCTGAGCCATCACGCCCTCGACCGTGCTGCAGACCAGAAACGGCTCTACGCCCATGTCGACCATCCGCATGAAGGCCCCGGCGGCGTCGTTGGTGTGCAGCGTGCTGAACACCAGATGGCCGGTCAGCGAAGCCTGCACCGCGTTTTCGGCCGTTTCCAGGTCGCGAATCTCGCCCACCAGCACCACGTCGGGGTCGTGCCGCAGGATGCTCCGCAGGCTCGCGGCGAACGTCAGCCCGACCTTGGTATGCACCTGGATCTGGTTGATGCCGTCCAAATGGTACTCGATCGGATCCTCGGTCGTGATGATCTTGGTCTCTTCGTCCTTGATTTCGCTCAGCGCGCTGTAGAGCGTGGTCGTCTTTCCGGAGCCGGTGGGTCCCGTGACCAGGATGATCCCGTGCGGCTGCTTGATCAGTTGGCCGAACCGCCGGTAGACGTCGCCGTCCATCCCCAACCCGCGAAGCGAAAACTGCATGCGGTCCTTGTCCAGCACCCGCATCACGATCCCCTCGCCGTGCAACATGGGGATCATGGAGACGCGGATGTCGACCTCGCGGCCCGACACCTTCAGCTTGATCCGCCCGTCTTGCGGGACGCGTTTTTCGGCGATGTTCAATCGGGCCATGATTTTCAGCCGGCTGATAATGGCCGCCTGAAACCGGTTGATCTCCGGCGGCATGGGCTGCTTCTGCAGCACGCCGTCGATCCGGTAGCGAATCTTCATGCCGCCGGCCTGGGCCTCCAGGTGGATGTCGCTGGCCCGGGCTTCCACCGCTTCGACCAGGATCTCGTTGACCAGCCGGACGACCGAGGCCTCTTGGGCCATCTCCGACGCCTCGGAGCGGTCCCACTCGAGTTCATCGAGCACCTCGACCCCGTAGCGCTCGTCGTCCTGAGCCAGCAGGCCGTCGATCGTCTCCGCCCCGACGCCCAAATGGGTCTTGACCAGTTTCTCCAACTCGCCGGGCAGGGCCAGCACGGGCAGCACGCTGGTTCCGGTGGCCGCGCTGACGGCGTCGACGGCGTGTAGATCGAACGGATTGCCCGTGGCCACCACCAGCGAGTCGCCCTCGCGCCGCAGCGGAAACACGCCGTAGCGGTGAATCAGCTTGATGGGAAAGTCTTCCAGCAGCGTCAGGTCGATCTTGGCGGCTGCCAGATCGACCAACTCCAGCCCCAGCGTCTTGCCGACGGCTCGCAGCGCTTCTTCCTCGCTGGCGAATCCGAGTTGCAGTGCGACCTGGTCGAGGCGTCCGTCGGCCGCCTGGGCCTCGTGGGCGAGTCTCATCTGCTGGGGACCGAGCAGCCCGGTCCTCGTATCAAGCGGCCCTGGCTTCAGGAGGGTGTGTGCTTTGATCATAGAGTGCCAAGGTGTGTGCCAAGCGGTCGCAGCGGATACAAACCGTGCGTCTACACTGCGCGACCGGCGGGTGATGAACCGTCCTTGATTCTGGTTTGGCTTCCCGACGGCCGTCCTGGCGATCGGGAATTGTTCGGGTGGGTTGCCGAAGGCAAGTTTGTCGGTGGGAGGGTTGACCGAACGTCACTATCCTATGTTACAATGAACGTCATCATTATACGGTCGGCGAGTGACTCGTCAATACAGGTGTGGCCGGGGGCGTCGGGCAGTGGAACGATCGAAGTCGACATTTCCGCCTATGAGATTCCGCATCGTCTTTACGGTCGTTGCGTCGGGGGCCTGTTGGCTCAGCGTAGGTATGCCCTGTTCTGCGGCAGGCAAACAGAGCCCGGAGTCCACCCCTCCAACAAAGGTAAAACGCTACCTCCAACGGTTGATGAGAAAGCACGATCACAACGGCGATCAGCGGCTGCAGCCCAGCGAATGGGCCCAAATGGGCGGCGATCCCCGCCTGGCCGACCTCGACGGAGACGGCTTGATTACGCAGGATGAGATGATTCAAAGAGCAGCCGAATACGGTCGGGACCGCAGAATTCGCCCACAGAGACCGCTCCTTGGAGGGGGAGGCGAATTCTTGCCGTTGCTTCGGCCCGCCACAGAACCGAGATCTTCCGACGCGCCGACGGTCGGGACGCCGCCAGAGGATCGAAACGCATCCCCGCTCGCCGAAGGTGTCCCCGACGCCGGGACCGATCGCCCGCGCGATCCCCGCCGCGATCGGAAATTCGCCGCACGCTACCGGGGCATGCCCGAGTGGTTCATCGACCGCGACGCCAACGGCGACGGGCAATTGACGATGGCCGAGTTCGCACCCAAGGCAACGCGTTCGGAACTTGACCGCTTCACCCGGTACGACGCGGACCGCAACGGAGTGATCACCGCCGCCGAATACCGCCGCATCGCCAAACCGAGTGCAGGAGCGACTTCGCCGTAGACCGCCCGGCGTGGAGGGCCGTATCGGACAACGGAAGGTTCCCTTTTCCCCGAGAGTCACCATGGCCGAGCATTCCATGACTACCGACCCGACCTGTAAGCACCAGCGTAAGCCTCACCGCGATGACCTGAAGCCGGGCGAGGTCCTTTGCACCCATTGCGCCGCCAAGTGTTGCTGCTACTTTGCCCTGCCGATCGATACGCCTGTCGATTGGGAGGATTTCGAGTATATCCGGTGGTATCTGCTGCACGATCGGGCGACGGTGTTCATCGAAGAAGACAGTTGGTACCTGCTGGTCCACAATCGCTGCAAGCACCTGCGAGACGACAATCTCTGCAGCAACTACGAGACCCGTCCCCAGATCTGTCGCGACTACACCACCAAGAACTGCGAATACGAAGACGAGTGGGTCTACGACCATTACTGGGAGACCCCCGAGCAGGTCGCCGAATACGCCGAAGCCGTGCTTGGGCCGCGGAAGGGACAAGGCTTTCGCAGTCCGAAGCCCGCGTGAGGATCGGGGCCACCACAAGAATATAAAGCCGCGACCGTCGGTCGCGCCTCCCACGCAAGAAACGTAAACGACGTTCGCCGGTCCGCCCGGCGCGACCACCGGTCACGGCTTTATAGACCGGCGGCCGCCGCTCGACCAACCACCGCCCGAAGCTCCTCAATTCCCTACGACCGTGAGCAAACGCCAACTGATTACTCCCCGAACCCTCAAGGGCTTTCGCGACTATCCTCCCGAGGCGATGATCCCGCGGGAGCGGCTGATCGACACGGCCCGCCGCGTCTATCGTTCCTACGGCTTCAGCCCCATCGACACGCCGGCGCTGGAGTACCTCGAGATTCTTGCCGGCAAGGGCGGCGAGGAGACCGACAAGCAGCTCTACAAGTTCGAGGACCACGGCGGGCGGCAGGTCGGGTTGCGGTTCGATCTGACGGTGCCGCTGGCCCGGTTTGCCGCCCAGCACGTCAACAAGCTGGGCACTCCCTTGAAGCGGTATCAAATCGCCGCGGTATGGAGAGGCGAAAACACCCAGCGGGGCCGTTACCGCGAGTTCATGCAGTGCGACTTCGACACCATCGGCACCCGCTCGATCGCGGCCGACGTCGAAACCGTGCTGGTGGTCCACGACCTGTTCCGTGCCATCGGCTTCAGCGAGTTTACCATCCGCATGAACAATCGCATGGTGCTCGGGGGCTTGCTGGAGCGTCTCGATCTGGCCGATCGGGCCACGCCCGTGCTGCGGACACTGGATAAACTGGGCAAGATCGGGCCACAGCGCGTCGCCGACGAAATGACCGAAATCGCCGCCATCACGCGGCAACAGGCCGAACAGATCGTAAAGCTCTCGGAGATCGCCGGCAGCAACGACGACGTGCTGCGGCAAATCGAGCCCTTGGTGGCCGGCAGCGAGACGGGTGAAGCGGGCCTGGGCAAGCTGGAAGCGGTCGTGGGCGGCGTGCGGGCCGCCGGCGTGCCCGACCGGCGACTGGTGCTCGATGTCTCGATCGCCCGCGGCTTGGACTACTACACGGGCACGGTCGTGGAGACGTTTCTCGACGCCTTGCCCGAAATCGGCAGCGTCTGTTCCGGCGGCCGCTACGACAATCTGGCTGAGCTGTACACCAAACAAGAGTTACCCGGCATCGGGGCCTCGCTGGGGCTGGATCGTCTCCTGGCCGCCATGGAAGAGTTGAACATGGTGGAGAAGGTGGCCACGCTGGCGCCGGTGTTCATTCCTTACTTCGACAAAGACCGGCTGCACGACTATTTGAAGCTGGCCGCGGCATTGCGGGCCGCCGGGATCGGCGTGGAGATCTTTCCCGAGCCGAAGAAACTCGGTGGGCAACTGAAATATGCCGACCGCCGCGGATACCGCATCGCGCTGATCGCCGGCGCCGACGAATTCGACCGCGGCACGTGTCAGGTCAAGGACCTGGCCGCGGCCAAGCAGCAGGACGTTCCGCTGGAAGACGATGCGGCCAGCGTGATCGCGGCGGTGGAAGCGATTCTGGGCAACCACGGCTAAACGGGGTGAGATTCCGCGAAAAACCGCCTCGTTTCGCCGTTCCGCTTAAACTCCCAACCGTCGGAAACCGACATTAAGTTGGCCTTCCCCGTTTTCCCCGCCCCAGTGACCTTGACCCCATGTTGCCCGGCGGTTACTCTGCGGCCCGGTCGGGCTGCGCGCCGGCAGCAGTTGTCCGTAGTCTCATGGAGGTTGACTTGGGCGGAAGTATGGAAACGTGGGGGCTGGTTGCCTTCCTGACCCTGGCCGGCCTGGCCGTCGTACACTCGTTGGTTCTCTCGTTGCAGACGTGGGAACATCGCCGGTACGTGCGCAACTGCATGCGCGGGCTGGGCCGCCATGACCCGGCCGGCCACGCGGCCGTATTCGTACCCTGTAAGGGGATTGATGTCAGTCTGGAGGGTAATCTGCGGGCGTTGCTGTGCCAGGATTACCCCGACTATGACGTGACGTTCATTGTGGAAAGTGCGGACGATCCGGCTTGTGAAGTGATTCAGCGGCTGATGGCCCAGGGGCCGGCGGTGGCCTCCCGACTGATCATCGCCGGCGAAGCCACCCGCAGCGGGCAGAAGGTGCACAACCTCCGCGCGGCGACGGCCCGGCTTTCCCCGCACGTAGAATACCTGGCCTTCCTCGATTCGGATGCCCGGCCGCGGCGCGAGTGGCTGAGTGAGTTGATCGGGAATCTGAACAAACCGAACGTTGACGCGGTCACCGGGTACCGCTGGTTTTCTCCTGCGCGGCCTTCCGCCGCCAATCATCTCCTCTACGGCATCAACTGCGACGTGATGTCGTTGCTGGACCGCAACAGCCATCATTTCGTGTGGGGAGGCTCGTGGGGAATTCGCAGAGAAGCATTCGACTCCGGCGGGCTGCACGAACTTTGGAAGGGCACGCTCAGCGACGATCTGGTGGCCGGCCGGATGCTGCGGGACGCGGGACGGGCGGTGCGATTCGTGCCGGGGTGCGTGGTGGCCTCTCCGCTAAACTGCACGATGCCGCAAATGTTCGAGTTCATCCGCCGGCAGTACCTGGTGGGAAAAATGTATGCCCGCCGCTGGTGGACGTTTGCACTGCTGGCAACGACGTTCACCAACCTGGCATGGTGGGCCAGTCTGGCCGTGCTGGCGTGCGGTGTAGTGGTCGGGGTACCCCCAGTGTGGATTCCCGCCGCGGTGTGCGCGACGCTCTACCTGCTCTCCGTTCATCGCGGCCTGGTTCGCCAGGACCTGGTGCACACGTATTTCCCGGATCATCAACCGGCGTTGCGCAAGGCGGGGCGTCTCGACGTTTGGGCCAGCCCTCTGGTGGGACTGGTCAACTGGCTGGGCGTGTTCGGTTCGATGTTCGGCTGGCAGATCACATGGCGCGGCATCCGTTATCACGTGTCGCCGGGTGGCCGGATCCGTGCGATCCAACGCCAAGAAAGACCGCTGCACGTCTTTGAGGCCTGGAGAGAAGAGCACACGCAGGACGATGGCCCCGAACGGGAGTTCATTCCCTACAAGAGAGCCGGCTGAGACAAAACCCGGATGAACGGCCTCCAAGGCCTCCCCGGATCGAACGTACGGCGGGGCAGAGGTCGCGTAAGAAAGGAGTCTTCCATGCACGTCGTTTTATGGGATACAAAGAAGCTGGACGCGTCGAAGGACTTTGCAGGCGGGTTCGGGGT
>Ga0180437_10005354_pt1 | contig 17603 bp, 34 predicted proteins | sample SS_ome_4_FD_132410 | JGI IMG/M metagenome (GOLD analysis project Ga0180437, IMG submission 132410) | Hypersaline lake sediment archaeal communities from the Salton Sea, California, USA - SS_3_D_1 metaG | ecosystem: Environmental > Aquatic > Non-marine Saline and Alkaline > Hypersaline >... | reverse complement strand
CATACGTTTGCGGAACTCATTTAATCTATCTCTTTGTTCAAGAAGGGCAGAGAGTTCAGCTTCACGCCGAACTCTCAGATCCCTATGTGTAAACATCTCGTACTCGAGCTTGTGAATCAAACGTCGGATACGATTATTGAGCCACTCCCCTATATGGTTCAATAGAGTCTACCTCCTCTTAGCCAAACGGAATGTTTTGCTTCTGATCGGAAGGACCGTCAGCCTCACCCTGAGGGGTGGGACCGTTCCCAACTTCCTCATTGTAGGCCTTGATCACAGTCTTGGTCAACTCCTGGCGAGCTTCTTTGCTCACGCAGGCGACATCGTCGAACCAAGTCTGCTTTCCGTCCTTCTCTCCGTAGTGACCAGGGAGTGCCACCCACAGACCCTTTTCACCCTTCCTGACAGAAGCTGAGATCGAGTACTTCTCATCGATCACGATTCTGCAGTTGGCTTTGATCTTTGGATGGTCTTTCTTCAGAGGCCAGACCTTTACGGAACTGATAGGCATTGTTTTCTCCTTGCTTGTTACCTCTAGGGCTTATATCCCACCAACAGACGCCGTCGAATTATGGCATTAGTGATGTACGAATAGTCGTCTTCTGAGTTACCGCTGACTGTGTTCACAATCAATTCTGGAGCAATAGGGGTCTCGTCCAGATGGTCCATAACCCATTCAACTGTATTCAGTTCATCCCTAAGTCTGTACTTAAATGGTGGAATTCTTTTTCTTCGTCGCTCGCGTATTCTTTTGCGTAGCTCTTTGGGCTCACCAACTATTAGGACAGTAAAGACATGCCTGTCTTTATTCTTGCGAAATATGCCCTTCAATTGGTAATTCAACCCACATGTTTCTAGTACTACATCACGATTCAGTGCCACATCTCTTTCTAGCCTTTCCCACGCTTCTTTCTCTGTCGAGCTCTCTGCTCTATAGCCAGCTATGTCACAGAGAGTGAAGTGGGGATGCTCGAGCACAAATCTTGATGCAAACGTTGATTTTCCGGCTCCTGGTGGGCCGATTAGGTTGACGATCACTAGTGTATTGTTTCTCGCTGCTCTTTTGTCATGGTAGACAAATGATACTGTTGTATCTGCTGGAAAGCCATGGCTCTTGCGTGCATGCTTTCGAATTTTTCAGCTGGAACAGTCACTTGAGGATATACACTCTTTGCCCATTCCAGGAACTCTTCAGCCGTGCACTCTACCAGGTCCTTAGAGACGTAGCCCTTTCCTTTGCGGATAGTAAGCATGAGTCCCGAGAGCTTCTTCTCTTTCTTGGCTTTCTTCTTTTTCTTCTTTGGCTTCTCAGACAGGACATCTGCTGGTCGAGACTTCGACTTCTTCTCTCCCTCGACGTCGCTGAAGTCCAGGTCAAGCGGCTTGTTCTTGGGAGTCTTCTGTTCCTCTGCCATCAGTTTGCTCCTGTTTGAGTTCAGCCAGGAAGGTGTCCAGCTCCTTCTTCAGAAGATGGTAGTATGCCCAGATGGGAGACCAGTTGATCTTCCCACCAGCCTTGTTTCGCTGAGCATCAATCATCTTACCACGGTAGGAGTTGAAAATCCTAGCACTTTTGCGCTCCTTCGACATCTCGAGGGCCTTTTCCATCCCCTGCATGATGCGCTCAGAGCGTTCGTCGACAGCAAATGCCCGTCTGGTGATGAGACCCTGATCATGTGCCTGCTCCAGGCTGTAAAAGGGTCGCTTTACCCAGATTTTGCGTGCGAGACTGTCGCCAAAGATGGACTTCAGCTTCGTCATGTCGCACTTGTTGATGTCTATGCCTCTGACATAGACTTTCGGGCAGTGCTTGTCGCGGATCTTGCGATACAAGCTCCAGTGATGAGTCTTCATCTTGTCCTTATGGTCTCTCCACAGGATCTGACCAAAGGCACGGATTTTGTTGTGCAGAGTCTGTCCCTGCTTTGCTTCATGATCCCAGAGCTTTTCGTTTCTCTTGAGCATCATGTACAGCGCATCCTTCTGCAGTCGCTCCCTAGCTTTCTGGTGCCACTGCTCTGCCCACACTCTGTCGATGGCCTCGAGCACAGCCTCAGTCATAACAACTGGGCTCTTCTCAGTCTCAGCTATGGCATAGCAGAGCTTGCTGAGCAGACTGGAGACATAGCGTCTCATGGGCGCATTGTTGGCCCAGTTCGAGAACCACTCGGCATAGTCAGTAGTGATGTCGTCCCACTCTTTGTTGAGCATGCCCAGAGCAGCATTGATCATGCCGGCATTGGGGTGACCCTCAGGGAACTCGTCGTAGAACATCTGACCACTGTTTCCCATGTAGATCATCATGTCACGAGGAGTTTTGGGCATGTCGATGTGCTTCTCCATGCCTGGAAACTTCTCGAGCTGACTGTAGGGAAGTGTGTCTGCATGGTCATATGCATCCTCAGACTGCATACGACGCTCTTGTTCGACCTCGACTGCCTCTCGATAGGCCTCCATCTCGCTTTTGGTGGGAGGTCTGTACTCGACTACCTCACCAGCCTCGTTCCACTTCGTGGGGATCTTGGCATAGCGAGAGAGCCACTCGCCCAGATCCTCTCCACGGAGATTCATGGGGTCTTTGTCGAACATGGTGGTTGAGGGTTCCGCACGGAAGATCTTGCCACTTCTGGTGTGGATGAGAGCTTCCCACAGCTGTCTGTCTCCATCGGACAGACGGCTGACGTGGCGCATGGTGGCATCACCAATGGAGCCAAAGTAATTGTCGTCTTCTGCTCCACCCTCCTGCTGGGGAACAACGAGAGCTCGTTCGTTAACATTCATGACACTGTCATAGATTTTGTTAGTCACCGCACATCTCCTTGTTGTTTTTGATAGGGACAGGCTTTCACCCGCCCTTATCACTGGCTCCGCATAGGTCCAACTATTGGGTCCAGTTGCTGATTACGCCTCAGCAGGGGTGTCCTGCGAACTGTCGCTCGCAGTGTCTTCGATCGGAACGTCCGGAGCCTGATCAGCCTCAGTCTCGGGCTGAGCGGCTGGGGCGTTCTTCCTGCGGACCAGGTTGACCTTGCAGTTGTCGAGCTTCATTCGACCTCTGGTCATCTGACCGTCGTTGTTCTTGTCCTCGTAGTTGTCGTCTACGAGCTGACCTTCGACGATCACGTGGTCACCCTTGTCGAGCGTGCTGACGAACTCAGCAATCTTGCTCCACGCGGTGCACTTCGGGAAGGTGGTCTTCTCGACGCCTGCACGCCTGCGCAGGTTGTTCGCGATGGTGAACTCCACCACCGGGACACCAGAGGGGGTCTCCCTCAGGATGGGCTTTCTCGTGAGTCGACCGGACATCAGGGTGTAATTTGCATCACTCATCTTTTCTCTCCTTGGTTTACCCGAAAACGTTTCCTGTGTCGGGCGTTACATTGAACAAACTCAAACACTTTGAGTCTGTAAAGTCCTTTAATCTTTTTGGTACGGTAGAGCATTCGATACTGCTCGTTGCACTCTATGCATCTACCTATACTCTCTAGCCTCGGAACTGTCCCTTTCAGAAGAAAGGCGGGAATGAACATTAAGCTAGTGTTTAGTCTTGTGCCGCAGTTAGCACATGTAAAGGATACAGAAACTGGCTCTATCCCTCTTGAGTCTCTGTCCTTAGACATCTTTCTAGCCCGTCTTGCCATCCTGCGATGAATTCCTCAATAACATGGAATAAACTTCCAATCTTATCGAGCTTCTCAGCCATCCTTCTCCCCAGAAGGTACATCAGGTTTGCCACAATTCGTAGCAATTTCTGGACTAGCGTTAGTTCCATTGTTCATTATCCCTGAGATTCCATTGAGCTGCGTCAATAGAGCTTGGACCTGGCTGATTCTTTCTGTGATACCAGCCATGTCAATCTGGCCACTCTTGAACTCACCAATTAGCTGATCTGCCATTTGGTTTGGGTTCACGCTTGGTTGTGGCGCTGGTGCTGCTGGCTTTTGAGAGTCCATGAATCTCTCTTCGATGGCTCGCGTAAAGCCTGAAGAAGCCATACTCGAGGCCATTTGATTTACAGTCTCTTCATCCAGTCCTAGTCTCTCACACGCTCTCCTGATCGCTCTCAGCATAGCTGCTGGAAGTTCTACATCTACCCTGATCGTTTCCATAGGGATCTTAGTCCCTAGAACCTTAGCAGAGATCACAGCCTTAGCTGCTCCCTCTAGCTCTTCCTTCCAGATTCTCGTTACCTCATCCGACATGCTTTCTCCTTACGATCTCCAAGAGCTCTTCTTTCGTGTTTCTATGAGGCTCGTTGATGACCAAAGCCCATGCATCTTGGAATATCTGCTGGTAGATTGGTCCAGGCTTGATGCCTAGTGCCTTCAAATCGTTGCCATTTATAGCAAGGTCTGAATTGAAGATGGGATCACCCTTCTGAAGGATGTTCTCGGCTCTCTCAATCAGCTCTCGCATGTGCTTAGTGACTGCAGACTTCCCAGCCTTAGCTAGGTTACCCTTTCTGTCACATGCACGAAGAGTGACGAGATCTCTCCAGTCCTCACCCACATCTCTTAGCCACTTCCTGATGGTTTTGTCCTTGCTGTCGGCTTGGAAGCGCCACTGATGATTTCTGACGAGTCTGGTGACGTACTCTCGTTCTTTATTGGAGAACTTGAGTGACTTCATCCAGTTGTCAGCAATGATCATTCCCTGAACTTCGTGCTTGTAGAAGTGAACTCTTCCATCTTCGCCAGTACTCTTCGTACCAGGTTTCCCCACATCATGTAGAAGAGCCGCCAACCGGAGGAGTACATTATCGGTGAACTCAACGGATGCGTCGACTGTGAACATGAGGTGGTCAAAGACGGTCTCTGCGTGGTACTCATTCTGTTCTACACCAACAGTGTCTGCAACAGGTCTGCAGATATGGCCAAGAAGTTTGCCAGCGTGGAGGGTTCTAAAGAACTGACTCGGCATAGGGTACTGTAGAGCTTTAACGATTTCATCCCTGATCCTTTCTTGGGAGACCTCATTGATGTGCTCATTTAGTTCCCTAATTGCACGGAGACTAAGACTCTCGGTATGCCACTTTTTACCGAGCGCCGTAAAACGAGCCGCTCTGACCATCCGCAGGAAATCTTCGTTAATCCTTTCCGTTGGTTCCCCGACGAAGCGGATCGTACTATTGCGAATGTCTTGCAGCCCTCCTGATACATCGATGATCTCACCTAGGTTTCCCTCCTCGTCTATCTCAGCAGCAAGTGCGTTGATAGTCAAGTCCCTACGCCAAAGATCTTCCTCAATAGAATCAGCGAACTCTACCTCAGCATGCCTGCCATCACAGCAAGTATCCTTCCTGAGGGTAGCTAGGTCAATGATTCCTTGGTAAGTGGCGATCCGGATAATGCCATGTGACCACGCGGTCTTGTCGTCAATGACTTTGAGACCACGCTCAGCCATAGCTCCGGATGACAGTGGAGGGGGTAGATCTGTTACCAGATCAATGTCCTTGGGTTTCTGTTGGAGCAGTAGATCGCGAATGCAGCCACCGACTGCCCATACTCTTCCACCTTTTCTTGCGACTGCACGGATGACCAGAGCCTCCGTGTCAGTCAGATTGAGCATTCCGCTCATCTTTTCACCTCGTTAGAGCATCTTCTCGAGTGCTCTGTGCAGTGCCTTGTTTCGGCCTGCCTTTGCGTTGAACTTTGTTTCGATCTTGAAGTGTGTCTTGCCTCTTTTGCTGGTCTGTCTGAGCTTCTTGACATCGTTCGGGTTGAACTTGGCCCAACCGACGAACTCATTACTCCCGCTCTTTACCACAACTACCGTCAAATTACCATCCTCGATGTATTTGACGTCGTCGATCATTGGAACGATGCCATGCTTCTTGCGTCGCTCCATCATGGTGTTGAGCTTGGTTCTTGCAATGAAGCTCTCCAGCTCGGCTGGGGTCTCAAACAGACCCATCTCTTGCTGTTCCATCTTTTCTCCTTGGCTTACTCAGCCATGATTTGAGCAATCCTACTCTGATAGTTGTCGAAGAGACCCGTCATCCTTCCTGCTGCCTGCTCCAGCGGTGTTCTCTGGAACAGTGGCAGGCTCTTCGCCAACTCCATGATCTTCTTTGCTGCCTCGATCTTAGCGATCGTCTCATCTCTCGACCACTCTTCCTCGAGGATGTCGTACAGCCTCTTGGGCATCGAGTCGATGTCTTTTGCGTAGCTGAGAGCCTGAGCCATAGGAACTCTGTTGTCCCACGCCTCGGCTAGCTGAACCACGCCGACCTGAGAGATCTCTCTGGCTTGTCTGACCAGCTCCTGGACTCTCTCTGGGTTGAACTCGCCTCTGTGGATGATGCGCAGATTGACTCCCTGAGCTGCCAGTGAGCGTCTGTCTGCGAAGTGAGCAGCTGGAATGTTGACGATTGGCTCGATCCAGATAGCTCCCTGACCCACCTCGCTGTTGGATATGAGGACACCAGCCACGTGCTCAGTGTTGTTGTACGTACGTCTGCAGTCCTCGAACTCTACGAACAGTCTGGTGATGTTGTCATCCACAGCGAACGTAGCGAAGTTCAGGTGACCTTCGTGCTCCTTCTGGAGCTCCTCGATCACAACAGGGAAGACCTCATGGTCATCCATGATGCCGTACCTGTCACTCAGTACGGCGCGAACTATGTGGTGATCATCTGTGATATGTGGCACGAATCGATAGAGGAGCTTCCTCTCGATCTTTCTTTTGCCAGTGACATGCCTGGATGTGATGTGCTCGGAAAAGATTCTGTTCTTCAGACCCGGGCTACTCCTATCATAGAAGTGCACGGGAATGCTGAACCTGTTGAGCAGCTGAGTGAATGCCCATCTGCTGTAGTGAGCAGTGGCAGTTTTCCCAGCCTTCTTGCCAGCGACCGTGTAGACCATCAGGTCATCAGCTACATGAGCTCTGACATCTTTTACTTTGATGACGTCGTCGAAGTTCTCTTGTCTTCTGAGCTCGATCACATCTAGGATCTCTTGAGGTTCCATCTCTCTCTCCTTTTGCAAACATGCAGAACTAGAAGGTAGGCTGCTAATCAACGTTTAGAAATTCACCTTCACTGTTGCGATGGTGTTGTGGGTAGCGGCCTCGAGGGCCTCTTGCTGGGTGTGGTACAGAGTGCCACAAGTTACGCTGGCGCCTTTGTAGCGCCTGACGTTGGTCCAGCCTGCTCCGTTGTAGGAGGCGAGCTCCTGCTCGACGGATGGGACTGGTACCAAGAATGGAGTGTCCTTCTTCATCGTACCATCAGCACGAACCTGAACAGACTTCCACTCGTACTTCTTATCTCTCACCTTAGCCAGGATCGGACGATCCCCTGACATGTTGCGGTCGAGAATGACCGCCTCGTGACCATCGTATGTACGGACAGCTCCGTCGTACGTTCTGAGATCAACTGCCATTTTGTTTGCCTTCTTTCTGTTGGCTAGGCTGCTACCTTCTTGGGTTCTGCATGCAGCATGATCCAGCTATTACCGCTGGAATTGAATTTCTGGACGATTGTGACATTGAAGTCCTCTGGGTTCGTCCTTAGGCAATCAATCAGCTCTTTCTGTTTGATATACCTTGGATCGTACCATTTGTCTGTGAGGATCTTCTGGAGTGCCCTATCAGAGATCAGGATGTACCTCATCTTGACAGTGTATTCCTTCCCAGCTGCGTTGAGCAGCTTGAACTCTTTCCAGTTCATCTTTGAATTATAGATCAGCCTGCGCCAGGTATTGTAGGTCTTCTGGGCTAGCTGAATGAGATTTCCTTCGTCATCTCTGCTTCTCAGTGGAATGGCCTGAGGCTGGATGATGTCGGTCTGTTGAATGTACTGCTTCGAGGTCACACGCTCGAGCAGTTCTTCTTTTGTGCCTTCTGTGCTGAGCTCTAGCCCCTCACAGATAGCTCTGAGTTCGGTTTCGCTTTTCTGCTGGAGAACGAGATACTGTTGGATTTGCTCTGCTGTCTCAATAGCCATGTCTCTCTCTCTAGTTAGAGTCCTTGGTTGATACTTTTATTCCTCCCAACTTATAAGTCCTTTGTTCTTTCGCTAGGTGATCAATTGCTCCTTGTTGATGTTGAACGGCATCTCTGAGCATGTCAGCTTTTTGATCGAGCCCGTGAATCGCGTTTTCCACCGCGCTTCTCCACTCTGCTCTAGTGTACTTATCATCTAGCTCTACCATAGCCTTAGCTAAGAGGTTAAGCTTCTGAGTCTGTACTTCGAGCTTATGCTCAAGATCCTCTAGTTCGCACAGAAAAAAGTTCTGGCCAAACAGAGCAATCCTGATGCGAAGAAGAGCCCTCCGAAAAACTTTCCTAACAAAACTAAGTAGTGCCATGTACTTAGCTTAGCACATGGACTAGTCGATCTCTAGCAGGTCAAATCTATCTTTCTTTTCAGCCTTCTCTGGCTCCTTCTTAGGCTGATCAACTACGACCGTTCGAACGTGTGGGTTAGCAGGCACGAGCGCGGGAGGCAGGGCGCGTTGTTGGTGATTGAGCATTGCTCTATCTAGCTCCTGTCGCAGTTCCCTATCTCCGGCCATTTGCTGAGCTGCCCTTACAGTTTCATAAAATTCTTCTCTGGACATGCCGTGGATATCTGTCGAAGAGAGCAGATCTATTGCCGCACGCTGCATTGTTTCTTGCCTATGAATCAGTATTGCTTCGTAGACAGCTTTAGCTGCTCTTTCTGCACTCCTGTCCATATTGTAGTTGTAGCGAATTACACTTGATGCCTCACTATCTGATAGGCGAAGCTCATTAGATAGATAGGGCATACGGAACTGTCCAGCACTTGGAATAATAGAGTAGTGATACACAAGCGCCGCAAGTGCCCTACGATAGTAAGCATCGTAGGTATGCAGCTCGTTTGCTTCTCTGGGTTGCTTAGGCTTGCGGTATATAAAATAGTTCCATAGCACTATAAGAAGTGCTGCTATGATTATTACTATGGCTATCCACACAGTTCTCTCCAAACAGTTCAGGCCAAACGGCTAAAATACCCCGTCCTTAATCCTCCGGTAGCGCTCGTCCCCGCCGAAGCAGCCCCTAACGGGGCTTAGCCTCAGCTACCTGGCCATCGATTGTGTACGGGATTCTGATATCCTTCAGCGTTCTTCTCTTGCAGGCTGCCTTCAACCACCCAGCAAACTGTGCACTTATCGGCAGAGCAATCTGCTGTGACATAGTACTCCAGGTCACCTGTAAAGTAGTCGCTGCCATCAGGAATCAGCTTCATCTCCGTCCTTATCGTGTAGCGGCACAGCTCGTCCTCTTCCCACTCAGTCTTGCTGAAGAAGATCACACTATCAGCAGCGTAGCCTGAGATGGTAGAGCCGTTCCGGTGTCTGATGCCGTACTTATCACCGATGTGGTCAACGTACCACACGGGAAAGTTGAGGTCAGCTTGGTTGTACCCACATGTGTCCTCAACCTGAATGGTGGTGACATCGTAGACACCTTCCTCAAGGAGTGGACCGCCACAGGCACAGAGGCAGAGGAGTAGCCAAATAACTCTCATGTCGTCACGCTCGCTAGGAATAGGGCTGTCATAACCATGAATAAGATGAAACTGGTTTGGCGTAAGCCAAACCAGTCTCCTTCATGGTTGGACTGAAAATAGAACATCTGGGCCGCAGCAATCAACATGCCGAGGCCCAGAAGCCCTTGGGTAGTAAGGAGAGGCGCTACCAGATCATGAAGCATCGGCTTCTACTGGTTCGCGCTTGATGCCCTTCTTCTCTCGGTAGCGATTGCCGTACTCGGTAAGCGCTTCCTTGAGCACAGCGGCCTGCTCTACAATGAAGTCCTTCATATCATAGAGATAGAGGAAGTCCTCCTTGTGGTTGGCCACATGCAGGAGAATGCTGACGAAGACACATACCATCGCACCAGCCATCAGAGCTGTGAGCGTGCCGCCCAGCAGAGCATAGACAGCGATGGCAGCGAGCAGGTCAGTCAGCAGACTGAACTTCTCGAGATATTTCCTTATCTTGCGCGGCAGCTTCTGATAAATCAGAATGAAGCCGCCAGTGGAGACAACTGCGAGTGCGAAGGCATTGCCGATCATCTTAGCTCTCCTGTGGCTGAGGTTCCTGGGGCTCTGCGGCATTCATCATCGACTTGACCTGATCGGTCAGTTCGGCGACTTGGGCCTTGAGCTGCTCCTTGGTCTCGTCGCGCTCTTTCTTCTGCTCGTCAGTGAGCTCAGGACGCAGGCGCTCGATGTGGCCTTTGAGTGTGTTTGCCATGAGGTTACCCTCATCCCACTCTTTGCGCATCATCTCGACCTCGAGCTCCATCTGCATAGCAGCAGCGCGGACAGCCATTGCCTTGGCCTTGCTGCTCTTGTTGTCCTCGATTTCCTCGCATGCATCGAGGATCTTCTCGCCCTTCTCGAGCAGGTCCATGCGACGCAGCTCTTGCGGGTCATCGAGAGCGAGCTCAGCACGGCGATTGAGGCTGCGCAGAGGATTCGTGAGGAACTTCACAGTCTGGAAGTACCCACGAGCAATGACAGTCTCAGAGAATGGCTTGCTATCAGCATTCTTGAGCTGAGCGATCATGAATCTGGCGGCTTTGATCGACTTCTTGTAGTCTTCGATCTGCTTCTCGAGCTGCTCGATAGCGATCTGGTTCTCGGTCTTGGCCTCGTCCTTACTCATAACTCTACTCCTTGGAGCTTTCGTTGTTTTCTTCTCTCATCCCAAAGGATAAGATAGTAATCGGCTACGCCGGTCAGCTTCTTGCTCATCCAGAATCCTACACCTAGGCAGGTTCCGGCAGCTACTAGCTTTCCGACTGTGAGTGCGACGCTGGTCATCAGTTCACGAAGTAGTCTTCTTGGAGACCGTGGCTTTTGTTGTCGTTCTGTTCGAACGTCTCCTCTACTGTGATCCGAGCCCTTGCTCCGTCTGGGCCCTCAGTCTCATAGACTGCTGGAATCTTTCGGTCTTTTGCGACTCTGGTCAGTAGAGCGTTGACAGCTGCTGGAATCCAGCCAGCTTCTTCGCTCTCTACTACGATTGTCACCTTGAAAGCCATCGCTTGTTATCCTCCGTAGAGTTTGGTGTTGATTTTGCCTGCGATCTTGGTCGCTGCATCGACTCCCAGTCCTCGTGTGACTCTGAGTTTGTCTACGAGGAACTGAAAATCTCCTTGACCTCTACCGGCTTCACCGGGCACCAGGGGCTTGCCTTTATAGGCTCCGGTGCACTTCGCCCCGTACTTGGTCTTCATGGCATCGGTGATCTGAGTCTTGGCGTAAGGATCCATGATTTCCTTCCACCAGAGCTTGGCCTTGGGTGTACCATGCTCGTACGGACAGTCTCTGATATCTAGTACACCATCTCCATTGGTGTCTAGCTTTCCGAAGTCTTTTTCGAAGTCAATCTCGTCATCATCGACGTCACCGTCGTTGAAGATCCCGTCGAGCCAGCTGATGTCGAGGAACAGCATTGATCTCTCCTCTCCCGTAGCCTTTCAACGATGTAAGTTAGACGAGATAGGCAGTCTTCCAGGCTCCCTAGCTGACCTAGGGTCATAGTGGGATCCTGGTTGTAGATGGTGTCGAGACAGTCGATGCTGTGTCGAAGGTCTAAGCTGGCCATAGCCAGCTCAAACATTCTCTCTTGCTCCAGGGGTAGTCGACTCATCGCACGCTCCTGAGATGTCTTCGCTTTCGAAGAGACGGACTTCTTCTTGCCCCTTGGTGAAGACCACGGGCCAGCGTTCGTTTGTCTTCTTCTCGGTCTGCGTTCGAGGGGAGCGCGTCAGGAAGAACAGCTCGCCTTTTCGTCCGACGATCTTGCCATTCATCTCGACGTCTTGTCCGAGGAGGATGCCGAAGATGCGGGAATCCTTGCAGAGTTTGAACTCCACCTTGCGTCCACGGAATGCATCGGCGTTGGTCCAGACGAGGTCGTACCTCGCATGTTCCTTCCACCAGTCGATGTATTCTCGCTTTGCTTGACCTGCCCAGACCACCTTGGTCTTGGCGTTGGTCCTGGTGTTGCGCACGGTGAGGGTATCTCCTCTCCGCTTCCAGCTCTTCCCAATCTTGACGGCCTTACACATCACTTACTCCTCTGTTGCGCTGTTCGTTAGCCACTCCCCAAGCTCTTTAATGTTGTAGAAGACGGGAACACCCCTCCGTGTTGCGTCTCTGATCTCACCTTTAGTACCAGCCGAATTCTGTGAACCTGGGACAACCAGAAGCGCGTCACATCGTCTGGAAAGCTCTAGTGTCCCGGCGATGAAGTATGTTCCAGGTCTCGTGCCCTCATGATGCGCAGTGTTAGTGTGAGGGCAGATGGGGAACGCTTCTAGGCCCAGGAGTTCCACGTCCATGGCTAGAAGGTCGGCCTTCATGATGTTCATCTTGACCACGTATGGGTCCTTTGCGGTATAGCTACCCGCGATGTAGATCAACTTCATTAGGCTTTCCCTGTTCCGTCAGGGTCTAGCTCAGCGAAGCTCTTGCCCTGTGCTTGTTCGAGATCTGTTGGAACATGTCCGGATGGGTCAACCCATCTGTCGTCCTCTCCTAGACCCAGTAGCTGATAGCTCAGTAGGAATAGAGCATTACAGGCTAGCTGTGCTGTATGGTACAGCCCTGTCTCTGGATCGAAGTCTTCGCCTGCGGCAAAGCGCTCATAGTGTCGAAGTAGGGAGTCTTGAACTCTACTCCACTTCATCCCCTTGCGCCAGTTGTGCGCGGCGTACTTCTTTGCACCGTAGGTGAGTACGTTGCCTACCTCTCTGAGTGCCTCAAAGGGCAGCAGGCTCATCATACTCTTGCCTACGTCGTATCTTTTCGCTCCTAGCTCTTCGCTCATCTAGCTCCTAGAAGCCAAGGAACATCCTTCGCAGGATGGAGGCAGTGATGAACAGTGCTGCCTTCGCTACATCCTTGGCTATGCTTGTGCCTGAGTCCATCTCAGCCACAGTCTGTGGGGATGGCCTGGTAGCAGAGCGTTCTTTGCTTCGTTTAGCCATCCTCCGAACCTTACTCCAAAGCACTTCTCGCAGGCAGGGTTGCCGCATCGACCGTCAGGATGACTAGTCATGCGTGCTGTCTTCTTTCCCTTTCTGCGAGCTCGTTTGCTCTTGGTGTTCTGGCCCATCTCGGCGTACTTTTTATAACGCTCTTTCTGGGCCTGTTTCTTTCTTCTCTTAGCTGCCAGTCTTTTATTCTTGGCTGCCTTCTTTGTCTTCTTGCTCATCTATTCTAGTCTCCTGTTCGAACTGCTTAGCCCATTTCCTGATGGTGGCTGAGGTAATGCCGTGGGCTCGAGCTAGCTCGCATACTTCGCGGGCAGCGCTAGCATTCCTGCGTTTTCTGTACCCACTGCCAGCATCAACGGCCTCATTCACCAAATCATGATATGCCTTCACAATCCTTCGTCTTTTCTCGATTGGATGTGGGCTCTTTTTGGGCATCTTGCTGTCCTTGTGCACGGAGGGAGATTCGAACTCGCCAACCTGTCGGTTATAAGCCAACTGCTCTGCCCTTGAGCTATCCGTGCTCTTCCAGCTCTTTGAGCTTCCTGATGTTCTCTCTAGCTTTCTCGAGCTTCTCAGCTGCTAGTCTGTAGTTACCCTTCTTGTGGGCATTGACAGAGAAGATCATGAAGAACCTGATGGCTGCTCTGAGCGCAAGTCTCTTGTTTTCTAGATCAGTGAGGTCCATCCGAACAGCCTCACCGCTAACCAAGAGTAAGCTGCTCTGAACCATGGCATCTTGTCCTCTCTGAGGATATTGAAGAACAGCTGGTCCGCGTGTTTTCTGAACTTCTTGCTGATGTACCCCTCGCTCATGAGCTGATACAGCGCATCATGTACGAGTGATGCTCGCATGAAGTCTGGAGTATCTATGGTTGGTCCTGATGGACCATCCCAAGCGTAGTCCTTGCTGACGTGCAGGACTCCGTCAACTCCTATCCAGACGTAGTCATTACCAACTGACGTTGCTGGATAGATGTCTGTTAGATGCCTGTAGAGACTAGCAGTTATATATCTCCACTGCGCCTTCTCGATTCTGAATGCGAACATGGTTTGCCTCCCTACGACTCTGCTCTCTGAGCAGGCGACTCCGGGCCTTTCTGTGCTTTACCATGCCAGAGATCTCGATGTACTTCAAGCAGAAGTCGATAGTTTCATCTGCCCAGAAGAAGATGCTCTTGTGGGGCATCTCGAGGAGACCACGCTCAACCTCCAGTACTGCATGTTTGAGTACTGTAATAGGGAACTGTGGATTGAAGGTCTGCCCTCTCATTATATACTCGTCGCGCATGACGCTGACGATGTAGGGGAATGGCCTGTCTCTAAAGCGTTGCATGTTGTCTCCTAGATGGCCGGTGCCCTCGACGTTTTCTTGGCGCTCCCAAGAGGATTCGAACCTCTGACTTCTCGCTTAGGAGGCGAACGCTCTATCCAGCTGAGCTATGGGAGCTTGAGCTTACCCATGTGGGCTGCTCTGCGAACGTAGGCCATGATGAGTTCTCTTTCGAACTCTGACCTTCTGTTCATCATGTTAACGAACTGATCGATGATCTTTTCGTCTCCACTCTTTTTGAGATCATCTGCCAAGCGATCCTGTTCGTCTGGCTCGCTTACCCAGTCAGGGTCATGGATGTCACTCATTAGAATGCTGCCTCAACGATCATTGGTTTGATCATTGCCATGTCTCTGGTGGTCCGAACCAGCAGTCTGGCGTAAGCCAGATCATACAGGTACTTGACTCCCCAGTAGACACCTACGACTACAAGGGTAAGACCAGCGGCCTTGAGGAACATCATGAGCTTCTCCTACGAGATGAGTTGTTCGAGGTCGTACTTGGCTTGGGCATATGCCTTCAGCTTCGTGGTTCTGTATTCGTTATTGAGGTGCTCTTGCTCCTTGAACTGTACTCTCGTCTGTGCTGCGTCAGCTAGCAGATCAACCAACTCCTTTATGTCGTTGGCCTCGCGCACAGTATCTGTTCTGTCGATTTCTTTCAGCAGAAACGCTAGTGCCTCTTTCCTGGTCATTAATTCCTCCTGTGGCGCGCCTGGCAGGATTCGAACCTGCTACCCTCGGCTTAGAAGGCCGATGCTCTGTCCTGATGAGCTACAGGCGCTGAATTGCTATGCAGTGCTTTCCGGGCTGCCACCAGGCAGATGGTTTTACCTGTACCCTGGCAGGAGCACAGTTTGTCCACCTCTACTTTGATCTACTGTCACTCAGCGGGCCGACTTGGCGAGCCGACTGACTGAGCCACAGGCCCTACACAGCAAACTTAGCACAGGGGAAGGGGAGGGTCCAGGCTTCAGGAGGGGGCACCGTCCACCTGGACCCTCTTGCTGGGGTTCACCCAGCTTTCTGATCAGTCTTCGAGGGCGCCATCGAGGTAGGCTTCGGCGCGTTGTGCCATCTCCTCATCCTCGATGTCACCCACGGGACCAGTGTACTCGTCAGCGACGTCAGATGCCTTCGAGGGGGCATTCTGGTCCTTGTTCTGGGTACTGGACTGACCAGAGTTCTTTTGGCGGCTCTTGTCACGGGGCCCGATCAGCTCGAGCTCACGGACATGAACCTCAGTGGTGTACCGCTTGATGCCATCACGGTCTTCCCACTGGCGCGTCTTCAGGCGACCCACTACGAGGACCTCACGGCCCTTGTAGGTGTAGTTGCCGACCGACTCAGCGAGTGGTCCCCAGGCCACGAGCCTGTGCCACTCGGTGCGGGACTGGCGGTTGCCCTGCTTGTCCTTCCACACCTCTTCGGTAGCGATGCGGAAGTTGGCAACGGGCGTGCCATCCGGGGTCATTCTCAGCTCGGGGTCTGCTCCGAGGCGTCCGCAAAGAATCGTCTTGTTCATCTCAATCTCCTCTTGGTTTACGCTGGGCTTCGTGCCCAGGTGTAAAAGCTCAGATACTGCTCAGGAAGTCAGGATCTACATAGTTAGCATGATCTAGTAGGTCCATTGACTCTTGTTTCTCGTACTCCACTTCTTTGTATCGCTTCTTGTCTCCGATCAGTTTGTTCAAGCGGTTCCTCAGCTTGACCCAGCGCGTTTTACTGATGTAGATCCCGTCCTTGTGCATGGACGTGATTGTTTCTTGGTGCACTCGGACTGCGATTTTGGGATCTGTATTGCTTCGTGCGAGATATTTCCTCCTCTTTACACTGCCGAATCTCAGCAGATTGAGTTCAACGATCAGCTCTTTTACGAGCTTCTTCTCGTGATTCGTCAATCCACCCTGAGAATCGCTGATGGTCTCCAACAGCTCCAGCTTGTTCTCGAGATCTTCGAGGTGATGGAGTGCCTGCTTCCACCGATCCCAGTTCTTGTTGCTTTCTGCACAGGCCTCAGCGATCTTAGCCAGTCGACGACGGAACTCCTGTTCCTCTTCGAACTCCTGGGTTAGAATCGCTTGAGGATCTGTTCCCTCCTTCGACATGATGTCGATTTCTGTTGAACTGTTTTCCCGCTGCACGTCGATTACGAACGCATCTTGCCAGTGCTGCTCGAGGTCCTTGCGAGTGCGCTCAATGATGTTGTTGATGACCTCACGTGCCTGCCACTCGTACATCTTCTTGCACAAGTGGAGATAGAACTCTTTCGCCTTCCTCTTGAGGAAGTTTACCTTGGCTTCGTCAAAGTTCTGAAAGCCCATTTGATCCTCGAGGAGAAGAATCAGTGCTTCCTTGCCTGTTACTCTGCGTGCCATGCGGCCCCCTGGCTAAAGGTTTCTCGCTCCCAGCTCTAGGCGAACATGCTTAGAGCTGCGATTAGTCCTAGAAGGACTACTATCGCGGCCATCCTATTCCTCCATTGGCTGTACTGCGGTTGATGTTTGACTTGTGTGAACACACGCCTCAAATCCTAACCACAGTAAATATATCTTGCTGCTCAGCCTAGCAGGGCTGTACTTACTGATCTCTCCTGAGACCCCTGAGCTCCATCAGCGCTTCTGCTGTTCTTACTACATCTTGCGCTGCTCTGACGACATTGTTCATGTCTCTGGTTAGCTCTTTTATCTTATGCTTGTCCTCGAACTTGGCCTGAACAGCCATGATGTACCCCATCAGGACACCAAAGCTTTCAGAGAGGCTAGTGATGCCGACTGAGAATTGTCTGGAGGTCAGCATGTGTGGCGGATCTTGCTTGTTAGCCATCACTTCTCCTCCGGGAAGGTAATGCAGTAGAAGCGATCATCGAGAATCTTCTCGAGCTCAGGCTTCACCTGCTCCCAGCTCAGCTCTCCAGCTCCACAGCCAGGACGAGGCAGAACTACTTGCTGCCAGCCATGCTTATCAGCTAGCTCTACGAGCTGACGAGCAGACTTTCGGATGATGTCCAGACGAGCAACACAGGCCCAGCCTGGCACACGCTGTCCAGTATGGAAGCGAGACTGCATATGCCCAACAACGTTGCTCTTGTCGGACTTACAGTCTGCATGCACAGGCTTGACAGGGAAGGCAACCAGTGCCCAGCTCTCGTCACCACGGGTGATGGTGGCGATACTCTGAGTCACATTGCCATTCTTACGGATTAGCTTACCGAGATCGAAGGGGACCTTGGGCCATTTCTCTTTGGCCTGCTTAGCACAGCCACGACCCATTACACAATCACCATTGCTCTT
>Ga0180437_10005353_pt1 | contig 17604 bp, 17 predicted proteins | sample SS_ome_4_FD_132410 | JGI IMG/M metagenome (GOLD analysis project Ga0180437, IMG submission 132410) | Hypersaline lake sediment archaeal communities from the Salton Sea, California, USA - SS_3_D_1 metaG | ecosystem: Environmental > Aquatic > Non-marine Saline and Alkaline > Hypersaline >... | reverse complement strand
TCACCAGCCTCACCAGATAGCCATTGTAGTCCTGTGGCCGGCGCCCTGCCAAGTCTTGTGCCGTGACAGATGCGGCGAGGGCCACGAGGTCGACCGCGTGCGGCTGATCAGACGTCGCACGTCGTGGAAGGCGTGATCCGGGAGGAGCCCTGCTGTTGCTGTTTGGGGTCGTCATCGAGGCTTGGCAATACTGTTCCGTCACGCATCCGAATCTCTCTCTTCGCATAGGGGAGGACAATCGGATCGTGTGTGACGACGAGGATCGTCTTGGCAGCGTCATTCAGGCACCGGATCTGTGCCATGACGACGTGGCCCGATTCGGTGTCAAGACTCCCCGTCGGCTCATCGGCCAGGATGAGTTTCGGATCGATCACCAGCGATCGCGCGATGGCGACGCGTTGCTCCTCGCCGCCCGAGAGCTCCGAAGGGAGGTGATCCGCACGGTTCTGCAGATTCACTGAAGCGAGCGCGGTGAGGGCGCGCCGCCTGCGCTCGCCTCTTCTGACGCCAGCGTACTGTAGGGGGAGCGCGACGTTCCGCCATGCGTTGAGGCTGGGAATCAGGTTGAAGCTCTGGAAGACGAATCCGATGGAGCGGCTGCGCAACCGCGCCTGGTCACGCCCACTGAGCGGAGCGGTGTCGCGGCCGAACAAGCGGATGCTGCCGAACGTCGGCTCGTCCAGCAGTCCGATCATGTTGAGGAGGGTCGTCTTGCCTGAGCCGGACGGCCCCTGAACGGAGACGAAATCGCCCTCGGAAATCCGAATGGTGATTCCACGCAGCGCGTTCACGACGTGGCGTCCTCTCGCGTATGCCTTCACCACATCGATGAGCTCGATCATGTTCGCCCCCTACGTAGCACAGCCGCCGGTGTTCCACAGGCGGCGAGCCAGCCGGCGGCGGCACCGGCCGCGCCGCCGAGCAGAAGCTGAGCGGCACAGGTGATGATCATGCGCGAGACGGAGATCGGAGCGACGTCCACCTTCATCGCGTCGGCCAGCGGCTCGACGACAGCGACCCCGCAGGCCAACCCGATGACCGTTGCTGCGGCCGCAACGCAGAGGCCGCGCTCGACACCGAACCGAACGATGGCCATCCCGTTGGCGCCGACCGCGCGGCGGATCCCGAGTTCCCGGCTGCGGTGTGCGAGATAAAGGCGAACCAGGCTGTTGGTGTTCGCTCCACCAAGGAGCAACGCCGCCGCGATCAGCAGAGTCAGGCGGTGGCTGATCGCGGCGAGGTCGGTCCGGAAGGCCGCGATCGTCGCCGCAGGGGCCACGATTGCCACGTCAGCCCGTCCCTGATACCGGCTTCTGAATGCGTCGACGATCCGATCAGCCGTGACGGTCGGATCGGCGTTCGAGGCGGCTCGCACCCAGAATGCGGCTTCGCGGGGGGCGCCCGGCCATAGGGCCAAGCAGCCGTAGGGAGCGACCATCTGGGTCGGCCACGTGAGCGCCGTGAGCGCTGACGAGAAGACGCCGACAACCTGAAACTCGTTCCCGTCGGCCTGGATCGATCGCCCGATCGCGTCCTCGGTTCCGAACAGCTCGGTGGCGGCCGTCTGGGACAACACGATAGCCTGGGTCCCGGTCGCGATTTCCTCGGCAGTCAAGTCGCGCCCGGCGACGATGTGGAACAGATTGAGCCTGTCGTAGCCAGGGCCCACGCCAGTGAGGGCGATCCCCGGTTTGTCCCATTCGGATAGCGAATCGACGGAAGCATCCCCGGTGACGACGACCAGCTCGAGGTCGGGAATCCCGTCCAATACGTCGCGATCGTCCTCGATCAGGTTCGGCGGGAAGAGGATGCTGTTTCGCGGTGCGGATACAAGCAGCGTCCGCTCATCGATCTCTCCCCACAGCGTGTCGAGCGACCGGAGCGTTTGAGCTCCGATGAGGAGAAAGGCATACAGCGCACAGGCGCCGATCGCTGCGGATGCGGCGACGACGACGAAGCCTCCTCTGCTCAGGCATCTGGGACCAAACAGCAGTTCGCGCGCGGCCAGCGCGCGGACCGGCGTTATACGCAGGCTTCGCACGGCGGGGAGTAGACTTGATCCGATGCCGAGCACAACGAGTAGTGGTAAGACGCTGAGATGGAGGGGGCCGAGGTCGAGGGAGATCCCGAATCGACCGGCGATAGGGAACGCGGCGAGCGAGATGAGAATCCCGATCAGACCTGCGCCAAGAGTGAGCGCGATGGCGTCGCGAACGACGAGCCAGGCGATGTTCGCCCCCCGCGCACCGACCGCTCGGCGAACGCCGATTTCCCGCCGCCGCGAAAGGGATGAGAGGAACAGCGTGGCAGCGACGATCGTCCCGGCGAGCGCAAACAGGCCGCCCGTCGCGAAGAGGAGGAGGCGGTTGGCCATCTGCTGAGCGGAGAACGTCCAGCTGTAGCGCTTCGATAGGCGGACGACTCGCAGGTCGGGGATCTCGTTGGCAACCGCTCGAACGGCGGCGCCGATCGAGCCCGAAGGCCGGATCCACAGCGCCCAATAGGTGCTGTCACGACGGGGCACCCGGACGGGAGAGGCTCCGAGAGGGACGAGGATGCGCCGATTCAGCCGGCCGCGCACCGTGTCATCCTCGGGGACGGGTGGGAGGACGCCGACGATTCGGAGACCCTCCAATTGCTGGCCGACCGGATTCACGTTGCCGAACACCACGCGGGCGACCTCGGCACCGAGGACGGCGACGTGACGCTCGTCGCCTTGGAATCCCCCTCCGTAGGCAAACGGGAGGCGCATCAAATCCAGGTACTCAGCACTCGCCTCGAAGAACGTCAACGCGTAGGCTGCGCCGGGCAGGTAGGCGGTGCTTGTTGCGCCCTCGCCGGCGGCTGTGGCGACCTCAGGAAGCGCTGATACCCGCGCCAGGTCCTCCGCGGTGAATCCCGCGTTCCTGTGGTCCTCGTGGTGGACGTAGAAGACGTTTGCGCCGATCCGGTTGAGCAGGACGACGATTTGGCCTTGGATCGCGTAGTGTAGTCCGAAGGCAACCCAGAGGACCGCGGCGGCGAGGGCGACCGCTATCGTCGCGATCCACGTGCCGGAACGAACCGGTTGGCGCCTCACCGCCCAAGCATCCCGTCGAGGATCCGGGCCAGTTCCTCGACGGCACCCTCTTCGGACACGGCGAGACCGGTCTCCGGATCCGTGTGCACCGGATAGAGGGTGAACGGAAAGACGACGGTTCCGTGTTCATCGAGGAGCATCACGCCGGGTGTGGCATACAGGAGCCAGTGGGCGATGAGCTTGTTGTTCTCGTCGTACGCGACCTCCCAACCTGCTTCCCCGACCCTCCGAGCCGACTCGGCGAGCCGGGCCGCCCTGCCGGGAAGGTCGGACTTGGCGAGGAACTCCTCCAGGCTCAGCGCGTACCACTCCGGATGCACCGACTCCAGGCCGATCATCCGACCGAATTCCCAGATCGACGCCACGACATCCGAGGTTTTGTACGCGAGCAGGCAGACGAAGCGGACCTCGGGGTACTCAGCGATCAACGGGGTCAAGTCCGCGTGCACCGCAGCGCCCAGTCCTGCATCCGCGCCGGTGAGCAGCAGAAGAGGACGGCTGGCGCCGAGTGCGATCGGTGCTCCTGAGCGGTCGTACAGGTCGAAGCTGGGCCAGGGGACCATGTCGCCGTACCAGAGTACGTGTTGCTGCAGGACGTAGGCCGGCAGCGCCTCGGTCGCGGCGAACTCGCGGACCATCCGATCGAGATCCAACGCAGCGTAGTTCGGGAACCCTCGGCGACGGTAGACGATGGTCCCGTCGGTATCGATCAGGAACGTCACCGAGGATGCCATTCTGCCGACCCGGTACGTTGCGCAGACCGGAATGGCCTCAGGATCCCGGATGACGCGGGCTGCGTCCCCCAGCCCGTCCATCGCCGACGCGACGGTCGACGCGGTCATCCCCGTGAACGCGACGACCACCCGCAGCTCGGGGATGTGGCTCCATAGCTGCAGTAGCTGAAGGTACTCGGAATTGCAGTGGCCGTTGACGGCCGCGAGGAGCGTTGGGCCAGCGTCGAAGTCGTGCCCTTCCAGCGCTGGCGCCTCCGCTCCCACCGGAAGGCCGAGGGTGTAGGGGTTGAGGAGTGAGTGGCCCAGCTCGAACGGGTCGGTCTCGCTGACCCCACAAGCGGTGCACTCTCCCTGTGCCGAACCGATCTGCACCACGAGGACAACGCAAGCGAGGGTCACGAGTGACGTGCGAAGCGACGATCGAGGCATCGGCGGCTACGGCGTGAAGCAGGACTCGACGATCTTCGTCACTTCGTTGCATTCCATCGGTGGCCAAAGCGGAGGGAATATGCACATCAGCGTGTCCCACTCGCAGTAGTACTGGCAGCTGTCGGCGTAGGGATCGTAGCTTCCGCACTCCCCGTCGTCGCAGCGGTGGTCGTAGTTCTGGACGCACGAGCCGTCTCCGATCTCCCAACAGTCTTCGCCCCCTCCGCAATTGCTCCGGCAGCACGACGGGAGTGCGGAGGCGTGGAGCAGGATCAGTGAGAGAGCACCGACGACGACGAGAAACACCACGACGAAGCGTCGAAGAGACATCACCGTACCTCCAATAGCAGATGAATGCAGAAATGATAGCACAAACAATGGCAGATGTCAAACCGGCATTGGAGAATGTCCGATGCGATCAATCGAGGCGGGATGGGCTTCTTCCCACTGCCCCGACGCAACCGGAACTCAGGCACGGTCGCAAACGAGGACCTCCGGTCGCAACGACGCCGGCGGATGAGCCGGTGCAACGGAAGGTTTAGCCGCCTGTCTCGGTCACTGGTCCTCTTCGGCCCGGGCTGTCGGTCGTATCGACCGGCGCAATCCTGGCGGAGGGCCGAGGATCTCGTGGAGGAGAATCGCCGAGCGCGGGTCCTCCTTCACGAGCGTCCGGAGCCGTCCGAGTGGCGGGGTCGGCGCGCTCATCTACTCTCCCTCGATCCGACCCTGTGTGGAGGACTGATCGTCGGCGGCGAACCCCTCGCGCATCTTCGTGTCGGCCTGAACGTTCTTCATCCGGTAGTAGTCCATAATCCCGAGGTTCCCTTCGCGGAACGCCTCGGCCATCGCGCGTGGGATCTCGGCCTCCGCCTCGACGACCGCGGCACGACGTTCCTGGACTAGTGCCGTCATCTCCTGCTCGCGGGCGACGGCCATCGCGCGGCGCTCCTCCGCCTTGGCGCGAGCGACCTTCAAGTCGGCCTCGGCCTGATCCGTCTGCAGCTGCGCGCCGATGTTCTTTCCAACGTCGACGTCGGCGATGTCGATCGACAGAAGTTCGAACGCGGTCCCCGCGTCGAGGCCCTTCTCCAGGACGAGCTTGGAGATCTTGTCCGGATTCTCCAGGACCTCCTTGTGCGACGTGGCCGAACCGATGGCGGACACGATTCCCTCACCGACGCGGGCGATGATCGTCTCTTCCGTTGCGCCTCCGACGAGCCGATCGATGTTCGCGCGCACGGTTACCTTGGCGATTGCGAACAGCTGGATCCCGTTCGCGGCGACGGCGCCGACCTTTGGCGTTTCGATGACGCGTGGATTGACCGACATCGCCACGGCATCGAGGACATCGCGCCCGGCCAGATCGATCGCTGCGGCCCGCTGGAAGTCGAGGGCGATGTTCGCCTTGTCGGCACTGATCAGGGCGCGTGCGACGCGATCCACGTTTCCACCGGCGAGGTAGTGCGCCTCGAGGTCCGAGATCGAGAGCTGCAGTCCCGCCTTCCACGCGGCGATCATCGGGAGGATCACGCGATGCGGATTCACCTTCCGCAGCCGCATGCCGATCAGCGTCATCGGGCCGACCGGGACGCCGGCGGCGAGGGCGGAGACCCACAGCCCCACCGGAACGAAATAGAAGAACAACCACAGCAACAGCACCACGGCGACGGCCAATACAATGTAACCAGTCATCTTCAATCCTCCTTTTGTTTGCGTCGAACGACCTTACGATAGACGTCGTCCTGGATCACGACGATCGGTGTCCCCTGCGGGAGGAAGCCCTCCTCGCAGACGATGTCGATTCGCTCTTCATCGAAGATTCCACTGCCGACCGGATGGAGGTCGGTTGCCGCGATGCCGAGTCGGCCGACCCAATCGCTGGCCGTGGCCTGAGCGCCTTCGTCCTTCTCGTGTGAGCGGCCGGTGATCGCGGACGAGAGGATGATCCCCCCGAGGCGCAGGCGCGTGCGCGGGAGTCTGGTCAGCAGGACAATCGCTGCCACGACGCTGACGATCAGCCCAACGGCGACGATCGCGATCGCCTGCACGACCTGCTCGCGCCCCGTGAATGGACCGACCATGGCCGTGTAGAAGCCGAGCCCGATCAGGATCAGGCCGAGCAATCCGCTCAGGCCGAAGTCGACGGCGGTGAACGCGAAAATCTCCAGCGCGACGGCGACGATCCCGCCGAACAGAAACGCGATCGATTCCCAGCCGGCGAGCCCGACCAGGAAGTGTGTCCAGAAGAAGGCGCCGAGGCAGACGATCCCGATCAAGCCGGGAATCCCGAAGCCGGGGACGAGCATCTCAACGATCAGCCCGAGGAGCCCCACGGTGATCAGCAGTCCGACGGCCACCGGAGAGGTCAGCGCCTCGACGAGTTCGTCGATCCAGCGGACTTGGAATCCGATCGTCTGGCCGTAGCCTTGCTCGGCGAGCCACGACTCGATCGATGCGGTCTCTCCGTCGGAGTAGCCCCACTCGGCCGCCTCCTGGGCGGTCAGCGTCAGCAGCTTCCCCGCCTCGACCAGGCCGGGGATCGAGACGTCCCGGTCGACCATCGCCTCGGCGACCTCGGGCGGACGCCCGCGGATCTCGGCGGTTGCGCGGAACAGCTTTCGGGTCGCGCTGATCACCTTCTCCGGGGCCTCGCGCATGTCCTCTCCGACCAACGTCACCGGAGTCGCCGCCCCCATGACGCCTCCCGGCGAGAAGAGGATCGTCTCGCAGGCAATGGCGATGGCGGCGCCGGCGGAGAACGCCTCACGCGAGACGTATGCGACGGTTGGGATCGCTGCGTCGAGAAGGATCCCTCTCGACGCGACCGCCGCGTCGAGGGTCCCACCCGGCGTCGAGAGCACCAGGACGACGACACCGGCACCGGCTTCGGTCGCCTCCCGAATGCCGCGCCGTAGGTAGGTCACCGTCCCCGAGTGGATCTCGCCGTCGAGTGTGAGGATCCACGCCTCTCCGTCGGCAAACGCGAGGAGCGAGCACAGGAAGAGGCTCAACAGTCCGATCAACGGCACATAGCGCTTCATGCATCGATTCTATGTTGACATGAAGGCTTGCTGCAAGTTCGCGGAGAGCACCGATTGGTTTCGGATCCTGTCGAAGCTAGAATGGATCGAAGTGATTCGGTTTCACATGAATCCGGGGGCGCAAAGAGGGCAAGAAGCGGAAGGGAGGTTGTGGGATGAAGAACGCGCTTCTCCTGTTGTCACTTTGGGTCGGAATCATCGTCGCGGCGTACGCGATGGTCTACTGGGATCGAGGGATCGAGCCGCCACTGCCGATCTCCATGCTCGAGCCTGCGGGCTCTACGTACGCCGATCCGGACGGTCGGTTCAGCCTGGCCGTCCCTTCCACCTGGAGTCTCGAGGAGACGGAAACGCTCGTTCTCCTCACCGATCCGTCGGGGAAGATCGAAGTGACGGCCTTCACCGTCGAGGAGTCGATTCCGGAGGCGGCTCTCCTCGTTGCGTTGGGGATCGTCGATGCCGATCCGGCATCCGAGGCGGTGGCGGTTGAAGAGATCCCTGCGGTGGGCGCATCCGAGCGGGCGGTGAAGATCGCCGTCCCGGCGAGCGGCAACGAGGTGAGCTACGGACTTGCGTACCTTCACAACGGGGAGTCGATCGTTTTCCTCGTACGCGGCGACGGGAAGGCACTCGAGACCCGTGCGGAGGATCTGGAGTTCATCGAAGCGGGGATCATGGTTCCCGCCGCGGCCGGTGAAGAGACGTCACCCGCTGAGGAGGCCTCACCGGTCGTCGAGCTGTAGGTTTCGCCAGGCGGGACGAAAGCGGGCGGCGATTGTCTGCCGCCCTCGCTTCAACCGTCTTGCCTATTCGGCCGTGATCGAGATCCCCTCGAGGCGGAGGTAGGGTAGCGTGTAGTTGAACACGCGCTCCGTCTCCCGCGAGATGCCCGACAACACTTTTATCGCCTCGAAGACGTTCCCGGCGATCAGTGTGCCGGCGACCGCGCGATCGATCTTGCCATCCACGATCAAGTGGGCGGCCTTGGCCACGCCGGAGAAGTCGCCGGAGATCGGATCCGCGTTCCCCGAGAAGCGGCTGACAAGTAGCCCGTGCGTCATCTCCGAGATCAGATCCTCCTTCGCAACGTCGCCTGGGAGGATCATGAAGTTGGTCGGTCCGATCGCGGGGAGAGAGCCGGCCGACCCGGTTGCGTGACCGGTGTTCGGGACGCCGAACGCATCAGCCGTGTAGGCGTTGTGCATGAAAGAACGGAGAACGCCTCCCTCGATCAGGGGAAGCCGCTTGTGAGGGATCCCCTCGCGGTCGAACGAGGCGGTCGCGACGCCGCCGCTGAGCCGGCCGTCGTCGACCAGATTGAGTGCCGACACGGCGACCGGCTCGCCGAGCCTGTCCTTCCAGCGAGTCATCCCGCGTAGCGCGTTCCGCGCGTTCAACTGGAACTGGAGCGGGGCAAACAGCGTCGCCACGGCGTACGGATCGAGCAGGACCGGGCCGTTGAAGCTCTCGCCCTTCTCGGCACCGAGCGACCGGAGCGCGTCCTCGCTCGAGCGGCGGGCGGCCGGCTCGACGTCGATCGCATCGACGCTGCGCGTCGCGCCGAACCTGAACGCCATGTTGGAAACCACCTCGCCGTCCCGGGCCGTCGTCAGCACAAAGTGCGTGAAGAGGCTGCTCCGTTCGCGCGCCTCGGCGCCCAAGGAGTTGACGAGGACGCGGTCGCGGATCTCGGCGGAGAACTCCCCCTCGCCGACGATGACCCGGGGGTCGACCGACTTTGCGATCTCCAGCATCCGGATCGCTTGGTTCACCGCATCTTCCGTGTTGAACGACTCGGCGGCCGGATCGTACGTCCCGTCGACCGGCTCGCCGGCAATCGGCTCCGGGAGAACGTTGTGCGAATCCCCGGGGGAGGCCTTGGCCAGCGTGACGGCGTCGGCCACGGCGGCCTCCAGCTTGGTCAGATCGTTCGTGCTGGCGAAGCCGACCTGCGACCCGACGAACGCACGAACGCCAATCCGCGTTTCCTGGCGGCTCTTCGAGATCTGTAGGTCGTCTTTCTCCACGGCGGACGTGATCGTTCGCGTCGTCTGGCCGAAGACTTCGCCCTGGTCGCCGCCGTGCTTCCGCACGAGGTCGAGCGTCTGCTGGCAGCGATCGAGAAGCTCGTGAGTGCTCATTCCTGTCGCCCTCCAATCGTCAGCGTGCAGCGAAGGTGCGGGCCGCCGGCGTCGACCTTGGCCGCCTGGCCCTTGCCACAGGCCCCGGCGCCGTGCTCCCACGCGAAGTCGTCCCCGACCACGTCAACCGACTTGAGTACGTCGAACGCATTCCCGGAGATCGTCGCGCCGCGTACGAGCTCACCGATCTTCCCATCCACGATCCGGTGAGCCTCCCTGACGCCGAACATGAACTCGGCGTTCGAGTCGGCCTGCCCGCTCATCCCGAGTTCGCGGAGGTAGTATCCCTCCTTGACCCCGCCGATCACCTCGTCGAGCGGTGTGTCCCCCGGCTCGATGTACGTGTTTCTCATCCGGATGATCGGGTCGTCGCTGTATACGTAGGCACGGGCGTTCCCGGTCGCGGCGACGCCGTAGTGCGCGGCCGTCTCCCGGTTGTGCAGGAACGAGCGGAGGACGCCGTTCTCGATGATGACGATCCGTTGGGTCAACACCCCTTCGTCGTCGACCGGAAGGATCCCAACAGCGTGCGGAGAGTACTCGGTCGCTCCGCTGTCGCAGAGCGTGACCAGCTCGGACGCGACGACCTGACCGATCTTGTCGTGTGTGATGGCGCCGCCGAGGACGATGTCTGCCTCGACGGTGTGACCGATCGCCTCGTGGCAGAGAATCCCGACGAGTCCGGGATCGAGGACGACGACGCTTGCCCCGCCCTTCGGATGAGGAGCGGAGAGCTGATCGACGGCGACTTGGACTGCCTTATCGGCGAGCTGCTCCGGGGCGACGATCCCGAGCAGATCGGACCATCCGCCGGTGACGCCAGAGCTCTCGTGCCCCATCGTCTGATCTCCGTTCCGCTTTGCGACGGCGATCGCGCGCAGCTCGGGCTTCGAGTCGAAGACGTGGGCCGACGCGCCGTCGGACGTGACGATGATCTTCTCGTCCTGGATCTCCCCGTAGGAGGCCGTGCTCGACACGATCTCCCTTGCCCCGGATCGGATCCACTCGTCGAGGCGAACGGCAAGCGCGAGTTTCTCCTCCAGCGAGTGCGCGTCGAGCGGGTCGTCGGTCACGACGGCGAACGTGCCGGTCGCCATGGCGCACTCGGCGAGTCCCTCGATCCGGTCCTTCTTCGCTCCGGCCGACGTCTTGGCGGCACTCTGCGCCGCCTCGATTGCTGCCAGGACCCCACGCTCGGAGACGTCGGTCGTGCTGGCGAATCCGAACACCCCGTCGACGAGCACTCGGACTCCCAGACCGGCGAGGAGCGCGCTCGACGACTCTTCAAGGCTACCGTTGCGAACGGTGATCCGCCTCGTGCTCCGCGCTTGGTAGCGAAGCTCGATCCAGCCGCTCGCGTCGGCCACGATCTTCTCGAGTAGCTTCTGCATTCCGCCTCCTTCGCGGGCCTGAGACGTGTCGGATGATCATCGTGTAAGTATGGCATTCGGTGGTGGAAGTTCAACGCGACCGTCTGGGCGGCTTGCCACGCCGGTCAAGATCGGGTACGAAGGAACGTCCGTGAGTGCCTGAGGATACGAGCATACGTGGGGAGACGGTTGCCGCGGCGGGTTGTGGCATTCGGCCGGCGTCGGGACAGTGGAGGGAGGATCCCGGCAAGCCGCTCCGCGCGCTCAAGGTGCGCGGATTGGACATCGGGGGGGACGATCGGCGGGTCCGCGGGCGACGAGGGTTCGATCGGGTGTGGGGATTCCTTGACAGGGAGGCGGATCGCCCCATATCCTCCATCCCGGAAGAAGGGTCCATAGCTCAGTGGCAGAGCAACCGGCTCATAACCGGTCGGTCCCAGGTTCGAACCCTGGTGGGCCCACACGATGAAGAAGCTCTTTGTGTACATCGACGGAGCGGCCAAGGGAGAGCCGGGAGAGGCGGGGATCGGGATTGCGGTCACCGACCAGAACGGGATTCTGATCGAGGAGATCTCGCGGCTGATCGGCCGGGCGACGACGGAGGTCGCCGAGTATCGCGCGCTGATCGAAGCCGCCCGCCACGTCGTGTCTCACAATCCGGATTCGGTGATCTTCTTCACCGACAATCAGCGCATTGCGAACTACGTCAACCGAGTGTTCGAGACCCGCGAACCGCACATCAAGCGGCTGATCGAGATCGCGTTGGGGCTTCTGAACCGGCTCCCCCAATGGCGGGTGAACTACGTCGATCCAGACGCCAACGTGCGCGCGCCGCGCCTCGTCGAACAGGCGTTCCATCAAAGCATCCAGGCGCAAGTGATGCGAGAGCGGATGGAGCTCGTCCTCCTCGCCCGGGCATCGACGCTGGGCGACGAGGCGATGCAGCGGCTGGTGGACTACGCCGAGCGGTTGCAGGAAGAGGGTTGACCAATGCGGCTGGTCGTGCAACGGGTGCAGCGCGCCTCGGTCGACGTCGGTGGAGAATGCGTCGCACAGATCGAGCAAGGGGTTCTGCTTCTGATCGGGATTGCACCTGACGATGTCGACGTGGACCTTCGGAAGGCCGCGGGGAAGATCGTCGACCTGCGCATCTTCGAGGACGACGCGGGGAAGATGAACCGCTCCCTCCGCGACATCGAGGGAAAGGTTCTCGCCGTGTCGCAGTTCACACTGTACGGCGACACGCGGAAGGGGCGCCGCCCGAGCTTCGTCGGAGCGGCCGCCCCCGAGATTGCAGAGCCGCTGTTCGACGCGTTTGTCGACGCGATCCGGGAACAGGGCGTCGATGTTGAGGCCGGGTGGTTCGGCGCGAAGATGGCGGTGGAACTGGTCAACGACGGCCCGGTGACCCTTGTGATTGAGGTTGCGCCGCCGTCCCCGGTCGGCTAAACTGCGGCCCTCAGTGAGCCTCCGAACGTCGTGTGGGCTTGCCTGTAGGAGGAGCCATGGCGGTCCCCAAGTACAGAACGTCCAGAGCGAAGGGGCGTGCACGTCGCAACCATTGGCGCAAGATGGCATCGGTTGCGGCGAGTGAGTGCCCGCACTGCCACGAGACGAAACTGCCTCACCGCGCGTGCCCGCACTGTGGGCACTACAACGGGATGGAGATCGTCTCGCACGCCAAAGAGGAGGCGTAGACCGCCCCACTATCCGGTCGGTCGGGAGTCATCGGCCGACTGATCCTTGTCGGCCTTTTTCGCCCGTTTGACCTGGGCCTTGCCCCTCTTCTTCTCAATCTTCACCTGAGCTTCGAGTCGTGGCTTCTCGATTTCGATCTCCGACGCGAGACGATGCGGCGAGGAGGCCGAATCGGAGTCGCACTTCTTCTGCCGTCGGCGTTCGATGAGCTTCAGCGCGAACGATCTGCCAAACTGACCGATGAACCCGGCGGCAAGCACCAACAGAACCCACTTGAGAACGTCCCAAACCGCTTCGAGCGTCACGTCCGGCATGGTAGATGAACGGAGACCGAGTGACAAGCACGCATCGCGGGGGACGATCCGGGTGGGATCACTGTTGACATGTGCGAGATTTGCGTACAGAATGGCACAGGGAGCGATGCGATGTCTGATCTGAATGCGGGTCACACGACGGACGGAGGGGTTCGAGACCGTTGGCGCGACGTGCTGGGGGCGATTGACGATCGCATCCTGCGCGCGTGCCTGCCGACGGACGCGGGGGCGGTCTCGCTGGACGAAGATCAGTTGTTCGTCTCTGTTGATAGCGAGTTCAAGAAGGAGTATTGCCTCCGCAAGCTGGAGAAGCTTCAGGAGGCGGTCACGAGAACGCTCGGCCCACACGAGGTGGTGATCGGCGAACCGCCGCTCGTTGAGCAAGCACGAGAACAGGAGCCACAACACGGCGCCAACGCACGGATCTTAGTGCTGGGCGTCGGCGACGGCGGCGTGAATGCCGTCGTGCGGATGCGTGAAGAGCGGCTGCAGGGTGTGCGCTTGGTGGCGGTGGATACCGATCGCCAGGTTCTCGACGCGTCACCGATCGGGGAGACGGTGCAATTGGGGATGGATATCACGAGCGGGCGCGGGACCGGCGGAGATCTTGAGAAAGGCCGCCGCGCAGCGATCGAGTCGCGTTGGGAGATCGCGAACCTCGTGCGCGAGATGGATCTGGTGTTCATCACCGCCGGTCTCGGCGGCGGGACGGGGAGCGGCGCCGCACCGGTAATCGCGGAGATCGCCAAGGAGAGCGAGGCCTTGACGGTCGGCGTCGTGACGAAGCCGTTCTCGTTCGAGGGGACCGTCCGGATGAACCACGCCGAGGCAGGACTGGCGGAGCTTCGGACGGCGGCCGACGTGCTGATCGTCATCTCCAACGATCGGCTTCTGGAGACAAACGCCCGCGGCCTACCGATGACCAAAGCATTCGAGCTGGCCGACGAGATCCTTCACGAGGGCGTGCGCGGGATCTCCGATCTGATCACGATCCGCGGCCTGATCAACCTTGACTTCGCTGACATCCGGAGCGTTCTGGCCGGAGCCGGCGACGCGATGATGGGCATGGGCCAGGCGACCGGGGATCAACGGGCCGTCAGCGCGGCGAAGTTCGCCAGCAGCAATCCTCTCCTTGAGGGGGATTCGATCCGCGGCGCGCGCAAGATGATCATGAACGTGACCGGCGGCGAGGACCTGACGCTCGGGGAGGTCACTGCCGCGGCCGACCACATCCGAAAGGCGGCAGCGACGGAGTGTGACCTCGTGTTCGGCGCCGTTGTCCAGCCGGACTTCGAGGGTGGGATTCAGATCACGGTGATCGCGGCCGACTTCCAGGAGGCCGATATGATCGGCCGTGAGCGGCGGCACCCGTCTCAGCGCGAGCGCATCACGGTAGGTAAGGACCTTGACGTCCCCACGTTTCTTCGACGGGAGCGCGAGACACAGGACGACCAGGAGGCAGGGACATAGGCGGGCCTCCTCGGCGAAACCCTGCGTGGGGTTCCGGGTAAGAAGTAGTGGCGAGTGGTGAACATGGGATCCGCAAACATTCTGGTCTGTGAGGACGAGCCGCGCATTGCCGCCCTCCTTGACGAGGCGCTCCGCGACGAGGGGTACCGAGTGCGCGTCGTCACGAACAAGACGGACGCCGAGGATCTTTTGGCGAAGTGGACGCCGGACCTGATTCTTCTCGATGTGATTCTGCCCGAGTCAAAGACGGCCGGCTGGGAACTGCTGGCCGAGATTCGCAAGAAGAGCTCGGTTCCGATCATCATGGTCACGGCGTTGAGCCGCGCCGACGACCGCGTGCGCGGGCTGCGCGAGGGGGCCGACGACTTCATCTCCAAACCGTTTCACCTCGAGGAGGTCCTGGCGCGGATCGAGGCGGTCCTTCGAAGGACGCAGCCGGGCATCGGCGCGCTCGATCTCATCATCGACGATGTCCGCAAGGAGGTTCGTCTCGAAGCTCGGACCGTGTCCCTGTCTCCGAAGGAGTATCGGCTGCTGAAGCTGCTTGCCTCGTCGCCCGGCCGCGTCTTCACCACGCGCGAAATTCTGACCGAGTTGTGGCCCGGGAGCCCGTACGCGACGGGGCAGGACGTGCAGAAGTACGTTTATCTCCTGCGCCGGAAGCTTGAGCGCAACCCGAAGAAGCCGCGACTCATCCTGACATCGCGTGGATTCGGCTATCGCCTCGCCGTGTGAAGCACGACTAGATGTCCCTGACGTCCAAATAGAGCGGCCGTTCCGGAAGCTCGTTCGATCGGCAGGGTCGGACCATCGTGTGGTAGTGCAGCACCTTCTGCGGGTAGAACCGCGGCATGTGCGGAAGGAGGGGATCGTCCTGGTAGACGAACAGGGTAAGGATATCGATTCCGTCGGCAAACGCCTTCCTGCGCAGCCGCTGGATCAGTGTCTTCAGGAGCGCGCCCCCGGCCTTCCCCTCGCAGATCGGGTCGAACAGCTGCAGGTAGGTGAGTTGCTCTCCGACCTTCGGGATCTTTGGCACGGGGAGGAACGCCGCGAGAGGATTGAGGAAAACGCCCAGTGCGACGAGAGACGGCGGCATCCGGAGGACGCGGCCGCGGTAGATCTTCGATAGGTCCCACGCGCTGACCTGAGCGGCGGAATCGCCCTTCTCGATCCGAAAGACCCCGCGGAGATACCCGAGTTCCGCGCCTCGCCGGTAGGCGGCGCCGAAGTCACAGGGGCGGAGCGAGCGGATCCCCACGCGGTGATCCAAACGCGCGATCTCCTCCTCGAGGTCGTCCAAATGGTCCTCGAGGTCGCCGGGGTGTCCAGGAAGACCGGGCAGGCTGAGAATGTCAAACGTCGCACCGATCTTCGCATCCATTTTCGTCGCGATTCTCATGGAGTCTTTGTTATCGAACTTGACGTTCCCGTAGATGAACGCGGCACCCTCCCCTTCGATTTCGGCGAGGCAGGCCTTCCACAAGCGGAACAGCCCACGCTTCATGCTTCGACGATAGGACGCCTCACCGCGAAGGTCGTAGAAGTAGGCGACCCGGTCCTTCTCGCCGTGGAGGAGGACCTCCTTGATCGCGAAGGCCATGATCCCAACGAGTTCGCCGTTCTCCTCAGCGATGAGGACCTTGGTACGGTCATGGAGGCGCGAGCGATAGAAGTAGTCCTCCCGGTCGATGAGGATGGAAATCCCCGTCCCTTGGGGACTTTGGTTCTCCAACTGCAGCAACGCCTCGTTGTCGGCGGGGGTCGCCTCGCGGATGCGCAACATGCCGGTCCTTTCTACTCCGGGATGAGGATGCTCTTCACGCTGCGGGCGAGGGCGCCCTGCTCGTCGATCACGACGAGGGTGACGTCGTACGTTCCGGGCTCGGCATAGCAATGGCCGGGCGCCCAACGGTCTCCTCCTCCGCAACCGTTTGGGCCTCCCGGGCAGCTCGTCCCGTCGCCGAAGTCCCACGCGATGTGGACGAGCTTGCCGGTTGGGCTCAGATCGCGCGATCCGTGAGCGTCGAAGACGATGCAACGTCCGGCGAGGGTCGCCACGGCGAACTCGGCAACGGGAGGAGCGTTCTCGACGATCACCTCGACGGAGAACGGATCGGAGCGCGCCCCGTCGTTGTCCTGCACCGTCAGGAGGACCGTGTACCGCCCGTCATCCGGAAACTCAGCCGCGGGGCTCGATCCGGTCACGACGGTCCCGTTGCCGAGGTCCCAGCACCACTGAGTGATCTCCCCGTCCGGATCGCTGGCCGTTGCGGTGAAGCGTACTTCTACATCGTCGGTCGGGGCTTCTGGTGTCCACGTGATGCGGTGGATCCGCGGCGGGCGATTGGTGACGGTGATGGAGAGTGGATCTGAGACGACGGCGCCGCCGTCGTCGTCGATGACGCGAACCAGGATCTCGTGGGTGCCGTCGTCGTCGTACACGCGCCAGAGCGTCGGGGAGGTCGTCGTCTCGTCGAACGCCCCGTCCCCTTCGAGATCCCACTCGTACCGGGTAATCGAGCCGCCGGGGCTCGGGTCGGTCGAGCCGGAGGCGTCGAGCCGGAACGCCTCTCCGGTCGGCAGCGTTGTCTTCTCCGTGGACAGCTGGACGATCGGGAGGAGGTTGGCGATCACGACCTCCGAGATCGTCGTGCGTTGCGCACCGTTGTCGTCCGTTACCGTCAGCGAGACGGCGAACATCCCGTCGTCCTCGAACGCGTGTTCCGGATTCGCGCCCTCGGCCGTGGTCCCGTCGCCGAAGTCCCACAGCCGGCACGTGATCGCTCCATCCTCGTCGTACGATAGGTCGACGAAGTAGACCGGTGCGAGCTCCTCGGACTCGAAGGCCGATAGCTGGAACACTGCGAGCGGAGGGCGATTGACGTGCACGGTCTCCACGAAGGTGGCCGATCGGTCGCCCCAGCTGTCGACGACGGACAGCCCGACGTCGTAGTCACCACCGACGGAGAAAGCGTGCTCAAGGATGGGATCGGATGCCTCCACTTCGTACGTTCCGTTGCCGTCCAAGTCCCACCGATAGGTCTCGATTTGGCCGTCTGGATCGTACGACGCAGACGCGTCGAACCGGACCGGATCGTCCACGTTCGGCAGTTCGGGGATTCGGGCGAACAGGGCGACCGGTAGGCGGCTTGCGATCGTTATGGACTGCGTTTGAAGGGCTTCCTGTCCTTGGTTGTCGTAGATCTGCAGGTGGACATCATAGGCACCCGGCCGATCGTAGGTGTGGAGGACCGCCGCCTCGCTGGCGGTCGCGCCGTCTCCGAACCACCAGCTCCATGACACGATCTGTCTGTCGCTGTCGCTG
>Ga0180437_10005352_pt1 | contig 17606 bp, 14 predicted proteins | sample SS_ome_4_FD_132410 | JGI IMG/M metagenome (GOLD analysis project Ga0180437, IMG submission 132410) | Hypersaline lake sediment archaeal communities from the Salton Sea, California, USA - SS_3_D_1 metaG | ecosystem: Environmental > Aquatic > Non-marine Saline and Alkaline > Hypersaline >... | reverse complement strand
GGCCTGCGTTAGCCAAAGGGCTGCCCCCCCGCGTTGAGGCAAGGGGCTGCAGCCCCTTGTCTGGACTGGAGGGCCGGTGACGAAGGTAACAAACCCGACGTGTTCCTCGTCGCCATACATTATTGGCCGGCTCTACCCACGAAAAAAGCTCTATCGCAAAACTCTCATACCGGTTGGGACTTGCCCTTAGGCAGCCACGCAGGGTATAGTAGGCGTCATCATTGGCAGAAACAACACACTTCGACCGTAAGGAACTGGTTTGCGATATATAGTGCTCAGAACTCTTGCGCTGATTGTTGGATCGATCTTCCTTCTGCTCGGCATTATTGGGTTACTCCTGCCTATCGTGCCGCAAATCCCTTTTATTGTCCCCGGACTCGTTCTGTTGGGCTACGCAAGTCCCAGGGTCCGAAAGGCGCTCGAACCCATTCTCAGACGGTTGGAACAGCGCGTGCGAACGCACAGCGCACGTCTGTGGCAACGCATACGACGGCGTTAGGGCGATGTACGAGAGGCGCTTCAAGCGAGTTCAGAATAGCGTGGAGATCTGATTATGCTTGTCTGCAAGCTCCTCACCTGATATAATCCTCAAAGCAGTGGTGTGGGAGTTTCGTGGTGCGGTCCAAAACTCGACTTTCGCAAGGAGGATTGCGTTTCCCGTCATGTTACGCGGCATACAGCAGGTCCATTTTGTTGGTATAGGCGGTATCGGCATGAGCGGTCTCGCGGAGATATTGCTCAGTCTCGGGTACACCGTCACGGGTTCGGACCTCAAACGGAGCGACATTACCGACAGACTCGTCCAACTCGGCGCGACGTTTTTCGAGGGCCACAAGCCGCGAAACGTCGGCAGCGCCGGTGTCGTGGTGAGGTCGGCGGCCATCTCGGACAGCAACGTCGAGATTGAAGCTGCGCGCCGACGACGCATTCCCGTTATACCTCGGTCGCAGCTTCTCGCGGACCTGATGCGTCTAAAACCGCACGCGATAGCGGTCGGCGGCACGCACGGCAAGACCACCACAACCTCGATGATCTCCGCTATCCTGGAGAAGGCGGATATCGAGTCCACGGCCATCGTGGGAGGCATACTTACCAGGAAGAACAGTAACGTGGCGTGGGGTACGGGCGACTATCTCGTCGCCGAAACCGACGAACACGACGGCTCGTTCCTGAAACTCTACCCGACAGTTACCGTGGTAACGAACATTGACCCGGAGCACATGGAGTATTACGGGACGCTCGACTCGCTAAAATCGGCTTTCCTCGACTTTGTCAACAGGGTGCCGTTCTACGGTTTTTCAGTGGTTTGTAAAGACGATAAGAACGTGCGCTCTATCATCCCGGAGATTACGGCGACCTACGTCACTTATGCTATGCGGCGTGCGGCGGATATCGTGGCGAAAGACGTCAAAATCGCATCCACGGCAAGACCTGCGGCGGGCGCTGGCCGCTTTCATTCGAGTTTCACGGTGTCCAACCACAATGAGCGGCTGGGTAAGATCGGCAAGCTCGGGACAGTCAGCGTCCAGGCAATTGGCAACCACAACGTGCTCAACGCGCTTGCCGCGATAGCCGTTGGGTTGGGCCTCGGCATGAAGTTCTCGCAGATCCGGGCCGGGCTGAAACTGTTTCACGGTGTGCGCAGACGCTTTCAGCTCAAGGGGACGGTCTCGGGCATCACCGTGGTCGAAGATTACGCCCATCATCCGACAGAGATCGAGGCGACTCTCCGTGCGTTGCGATCGCTTCGTCCGCGCCGTATCGTAGCTGTGTTTCAACCGCACCTTTACAGCCGCACGAAATTCTTCTGCAACGATTTCGGACAGGTGCTCTCGAAGACGGACCATCTTTGTGTCACCAGCATTTATGGAACCGCGCGAGAAGAACCGATGCCGGGTGTCTCCGCGATGAATATCGTGAAGGCAGCGCGGAAAGCGGGTCACAAACATGTCGATTACGTCGAGAGTAAAGAGGAAATACCGAGCGTTCTCCTGGAACACCTGCGCCCGGGCGACGCCGTTGTTTTTCTTGGCGCAGGCGACATCGGGAAGGTGAGCGATATGATGGTGGACGCGCTCAAGAAACAGGAAGGAACACCGGGAAATTGAACCGCGGAGGGCAAACAGCGCAGGATCGCGACCTCGCCCCGGCTTACAGGCAAATTGAACGTATCGCGCAGCAAGCTGCGAGACCTGACGAGCCTCTGTCTCGTCACACCACCATGCGTGTCGGCGGTCCGGCCGACCTGTGGGTCAAACCGCGCACCGTGACGTCGGCGCTCGATGTCCTATCATTCTGCCAGCGCGAATCTGTGCCGCACATAGTGCTCGGCAAAGGCTCGAACGTCATTGTGTCTGATTCGGGATACAGAGGCGCGGTCATTAATTTAGCCGGCTGTTTTTGCCGGTACAGGCGCCTTCGGGAAGGTGTAAGGTGCGGTGGGGGACTGAGCCTGTCCAGCCTCGTCCGCAAGCTCGCGGGGGATGGTTTTTCAGGTCTTGAGTGGGCCGTGGGAATACCGGGGACCGTCGGTGGGGCGGTTGCCACAAACGCCGGAGCTCACGGCGCTGAGATGTCAGGCGCGTTGAAGAGAACCGTCGTGATGACGGAAGGGGAGCAGCGCGTGCGGACAGGCGACGCGATCCCTTTCTCGTACCGCGAAGCGGAGCTGCCCGGTGTCGTGCTCGAGGTCGAACTCAGTCTGGAGGAAGCCCCATCGGACCGCGTGCTAGAGACGATGGACCGGTTCATGGATATGCGGAAAGAGACGCAACCTATACGGGAACGGACCGCCGGGTGCGTATTCAAGAACCCGCCTGGCGATAGTGCCGGTCGAATCATTGACTCTATGGGTTTGAAAGGCACTACGGTCGGCGGTGCGAAGGTTTCGGAACTGCACGCCAATTTCATTGTCAACTCCGGCGGCGCAACCGCGGCCGGCGTGGTCGCGCTCATTGAACTCATAAGGGAACGCGTCGCAGAGAGAACCGGTACCCAGCTCGAACTCGAGGTACAGCTTGTGGGAGACTTTGTGCGGTGAGTCGGTCACGCAAGAAGAAGGTCTCGCGGAAAGCTGTTCGTCGCCGCAGGCTGCGCATGCTCTGGGGGATAATGAAGATTGGAGGTCCGCTGCTTGCGGTCGTATTCGTCGGATACCTCCTTTACTTAGACGTGAGTAACTACCTGAACCGCGCCGAACGATACCGTGTGAATCGCATAGAAGTCAGTGGCACGAACCGCACCTCTGAGAGTGAAATTGTCGCTTATTCCGGCATTGTGTTCGGCAGTCCCACATTCTCGGTTGATCGCGAGCTTGCTGCGGCGGGGGTCACCGGGCATCACCGGATAAGCGAGGCGCTCGTCGCAGTGACACTGCCGGACCGTGTATCTATAAAGGTTGTGGAGAGGGAGCCGGTTGCCCTGGTGGTGTTCAACAAGCCGTACGAGATTGATGCCACCGGTCTCCTGCTGGGACAATATGAGAAAGGGCTCTCGCCGGAAGGACCGATAATCAGCGGCGTCAAAAGACCTGAGTCTCTCAAAGACGGTGTTAAGCTCAGAGACGACGGACTCAGTGAAGCGCTTGAGTTGTGGCGCATCCTTTCGGCCGAGCCGATCGCCAAAGAGCTTACCGTCTCCGAGATCGATATCAGCGACTCGAACTCGCTTATCATGTTATTCGCAAACAAGAGATACGAAATGCGGTGGCCGCGGGAAGGCTTCACCGCTTGTATGCACAGACTGAAAGCCGCGTGGGAGAAAACGGGCGGATTTCCCGGCGTTCGCAACTACATCGATCTCCGGTTCATCGAGCTTAGGTTCGATGACACCGTCCCGACGAAGTAATCTTGCACCATCGGCTACGACGAGACCCAATCTGTGACAACAATGATCCAGAAGTGCTAGTATAATAGAAGAACGGTTGTGACAAACTCTATTCTGTCGATCGTATCGGTCTAGGACCTATAGCAACTGCAAGGAGGGAAGGCAATGCAAGACGTCTTCTTCGAATCTTCGAAGCAGATGACAATGATGGAGCGCGACAATCGCGGCGGCCTTTTACAGAAATGTCGCAAGCTGGCCAAGTTGATAAATATGGAGAGCTCTATCGAAAAGGGCGACACAGTCGCGATCAAGCTTCACCTTGGCGAACGGTACAACCCGAGCTATCTGAGCCCGGCCATAGCCGGTTTCTTCGTGGATCTGGTGAAAGAGTATGGTGGGCGACCGTTTGTAACGGATACGACGACTTTGTACCGTCGTGCGCGCCACACAATGTTTGACTACCTAGAAACCGCGGCCCGAAACGGGTTCACTTCACAGACAATGGGATGTCCAGTGATAATAGCGGACGGGCTGAAGGGCCAGAGCGGTACTGTAGTGCAGGTTGAATCGGCACAGCTTCTCAGAGAAGTATGCGTCGCCGAGTACATACACGACGCTGACGTGCTGGTAAGCCTTGCCCACGTGACTATGCACATCACCGTCCCTCTCGGAGCGTCTGTGAAAAACGTGGGTATGGGATGTGCTACGAAAAGCAGCAAGATAGCAATGCATACAGTAGGGAACAAGCCGACGCTCGACCCGCAGAAGTGCATCAAGTGCGGCGCCTGTATCAAGATGTGTCCGGGCGAGGCATACTCGTTCAAGAACGGTGTTATAACCGTAGACCCGAGAAAGTGTGTTGGTTGCGCAGGCTGTATAGCGGTCTGCGAAGGAGGTGCAATTCAAATACCCTGGGACGCCGGCAAGGTCCAGGCAACACTTCTTGACGGGTACAAGGCTGTGGTGAGCACTTTCTCGCCGGACAAACTGTTCTTTTTCAACTTCGCGATAAACGTCAGGGAAACCTGCGACTGCATGGGTGAAGCTCTCTCGAACATCGTACCCGACATCGGCGTACTCGCGTCGCGCGACGCAATAGCCGTGGACAAGGCGGCAGACGACCTTATTGTCGCCGCTCCGGGAAATCCGAATTCAATACTGGCATCGGTAGGGGCTATGGAACCGGGTGCGCGCAAGGCTGACGCCATAAGTGACACTGCTCGGTCGGAAGCATACTGGGAAGCTGTCGCCAAGAGCGATCCGCAAAGCATCAACTACAAGCTCATTACGGGATAGGGCAGCGCCTGCGAATTGTTGGGAAATGGACACGGTATTCTGCCCGTCGGTTGAGGCTAGACTGTTTTGTTCTTTAGTTCAGCTATGATTTTCAGGGCAATATCGTTGTTGCGCACGGCCTGATCCTCGCTGGAGGATTCGGTATAGCACCTGAACTCGGGCGCATTACCTGAAGGGCGCAAATGAACAATGTCGCCTGACTGCAACGATATTCGGGCGCCGTCGGTAAAGTCGATGGAGTCAACCGCGCCGAAATCGGCCGAAAAGGTTGCGGTTGCGAACTCGGTTCCTTCCTTGCGGAACTTTTCCACCAGCGCCTTGCCCGACTCGTTTGGAAAACCTCTCAGTAGCCCGCTGGCTGTGAATCTAGGCGGCAGTTCGCTGACGAGCTCTGATAGAGTCCCGCCACTTCGCGAGGACGCTACCAGAACGGCGATTATCGGCAGTGCGGCATCTCTTGTAGGCAGTTTCGGCAGGACCGCCCCTGTATCCGTATTGGTGATATCTGTTCCTGTTAGGAAACCGCCGTTAGCTTCATAGCCCACGACATTCTGGTATCCTGCACCGATCGCTTCATTCATGGATTCAATTACATATGGTGAACCGATCCTCGTTCTCGAGACATTGGCAAATAGCCCGCTTCCCTCCAGCGCGCTGTTGCAACTCACCGGAACAGAAACGGAATCTGCACCGAGGAATTCAGATACAAGGATTCCAAGGACGTCTCCCCGGACTACCTTACCTCGCTCGTCGACCACCAATGGCCGATCCGCATCGCCGTCCGCGGACGCGAGCGCATCTGCCGCGTACTCCCCGACCCAGCTTGCCAGCCGTTCAGGTTCGTCGACAGCCTCGGTATCGACCGGCACGAAGCTTTCTGATAAGCCGACAAGAATGACCTCTGCGCCCAGCTGTTCCAGTATGTTCGGCAGGATGTCCCTGGTGACGGTCGAATGCTGGTAGAAAACCACTTTCATCCCGGCGAGACATTCAGCAGGAAAAAATCGCGTGTAACGCTGGAAGTATCTCTCTTCAGCTGCGCGGTTGGTCTCTCCCGGATCGACAGCGGTTCCCGGCGTGAACATTCCGTCGTCGTCGAACACCGGGTCGCTGACATCGTTCTCCTGCTGGTGGGTCTTCAGGATGTCGTACCGTGCGGAAATCTCGCGTTCATCCGCCTTCAAGACCTCTCCCCACGGCATATTGAACTTTATGCCGTTGCGATCGTCGGGAATATGGCTGCCGGTCACCATGATACTGGCCATATTGTTGCGAATGCCGTAGTCAATCACAGCCGGTGTGGGGATGCAGCCGCAAAAGTCGACGCGGCACCCCTCTTCTCGAATCGCACATGCAACCGCCTTCATGATCCTCGGAGTGCTGCTCCTGTAGTCCCCGGCTAGAGCGATCGAAGTGATCGTCGTTCGTTCCTTCAAGTAATGCACGAACGCAGTCGCGTAAATATAGCACTCCCGGTCTGTCATCTCCGTTACCAGGCCCCGGACACCGCTCGTTCCAAATTTCAGCGCCACGACAATCCTCCTCCTTGCACCAACAGGATCCAACCTCAATATCGCACAAAGTGATTCAACCAACACCGGTATTATTATACGCCCTGGTGAGAAAGTGCAAGGCGGATGGGCCTCAGTCAATGAGACACCGTTTTGTGAAGCCGCTGCTTCGTACTTCAACCGCTCTTAGCGCGTCCGCATTCCTGCACGGCTTGGCCTGCTGTCCGGGCTCGCGGCGGACGGTTTCGGGAAGTGCGAAAGACGCTGGCAAGGGCCAGGAAGTGGCAAGCATAACTTGACGCTCAACTCCGTGTTAATAAAGCTTGAATATATGCTTGACAAATCCCGTCGAACGGGATAATATATTCATACAGCACACAAGCAGTGACGGGGACGCCTAATCCACGATTGTTGGGCATGACTCCTTTTAGGGGGACGCAGTTGCAGTTCTGAAGTAGTGTGCGGGGCAGTCGGTCCATACTTCATGAGGTGGCGGTGCGCCGTCGTGATGCAAACAGGTTTAACTGTAGGGGTAGGGACGATGACCGGGCAGACGAGAACGGGTACTTCGAGAGCGGATGCTAGAGCGACAAGATCGCCGGTGTCCCACGGAACAAAAGTCAGACGTGGACAACTTAATGCCGTCCAGCGTGGATGCTACGGCACGGGTCCAGCCCCTTTCGGGTACCGCAGGACCACGGACGGCAAACGGACACTCGAGGTGGACGAGAAAGAGGCAGCAATAGTCAGGCGGATTTTTCAGGAATATCTCAGAACCAGGAGCACTGGTAAGGTAGTCAACATACTCAACTTGGAGGAGATACCAACCCGCAAGGGAAAAAAGTGGTCGCGTCAGGCGATCTCAATAATTCTTACAAACCGTACGTACCGCGGACGAGTACGATACGGCGACCTGGATATTCACGGGCAGCACGAACCGATAATCGAAGCCTCTCTTTTTTACAAGGCAAACGCTCTCAAGCGGAGGAGGAGCCGAGCGCGCAAACGCACGGAGGCAGCGGAGGCAGCGAAAAGGTAGGCGGCACGTGGTCGACAGATCGCGACCCGTGTGCCGCCGTCCAGCGCCAGATCGAGGTGGTAGGGGCGAGCATCCTCGACGAGTGGCGACCGTGCTGACGCGCGGAGACAATTGAATGCCCAAGAAACCGTCCAATGAACGCGCGCTTCTTTACCTGAAGTCTCATCTATGGGTGGAGGGCTGCATCCACATCGCGTCGAATCAGGGGTTCCTCGATTACGCCAACGACCGGGACTGCAATTTCATACCGCTGACCGACGTGACGGTTTTCGGCGGTTCCGAAGAGGAAACTGTCACGATAGATTTTCTTGCCATAAACGTGGAAGAGATAGGTTTCATGACGACGTATCTCGGCAAGAGCGACCCTGTTTTCAGAGAACGGATCGCGGAAATGATTGCCAGCCGGAGTGAACAACCACAGGGAGAGGCGTTGCAGTCAGCCGTGCATGATCTGGTCGGGTGGCTGGGGGACGACGTCGTCGGAAGGCTCAACACCTGTCTAGCTCTTCTCGGTAACGGCAGAGCCGATGACAGGATCACTGGTGTGAAGCTCGTCGTGAATCAACTTGTTTCCGATATACAGGAACGTACGGGACAGTTCGATAATGAGCAAGGCGATCTGTCCGGGGAGAAAGAGCTGCCGGAACCGGATTCCAAGGTGCCGGAAGACGAGCTGGAATAGCCGCCGCTCTCCTTCCCGCCTACCACCGAAGAGGGTTGTCCTCTCCCACCAGCTCTTTAAACCGTCCGGTTACAATAAGCTCCTTGTTGGTCTTGCGTTCCTCGACTTTCTCGCGCAACGTCTCGAGCTCACGTTCAATAGCGCCCATTTTCGCGGTATATCCTTTGAGTTTCAGATCGAACAGTTCATTGAGGTTCGCCTTGATTTTGGTAGCCAACTCGTCTCTTTCGGCTTGATCGCTTGTGCGCACATACTGGCGGGCAAGATCGTAGTTATCACGCTCAAGTTCGGCGGCGCGCTCACGATCGTCTTGGGCGTAAGCGTAGTGGTCAAAAGGAAACGGGCCGAAACCGCCCATGACACCCATACCGCCGTCCATGCCGCTCATGCGGCGCAGGCCACTTATGCCGCCGCCCATACCCATGCCGCCTAGGCCCCTCGCACGGAGATAATGTGATACAACGGGTAGTCGATCTTCAAAATCGGCCGCGATCAGTTCAGCGGCTCTCTTTGGGAAGTTCCCATCATGCAGGTTCCGCATTTCCAAGGCGATCTGGACAGATCCTTCTCCGTTACCCTGGATGACTTGGATCCCTCCAGGGTGCTTGCCCATGAGCGCCCGGGCTCTCTCCAGAAGTTCGGTAAGCTCATCGGCCATTCTATCCGAGGTAAGGACGAGCACATCGGCGTCTTTTTGGATCACAACGCCCACCTTCCTCAGCGGTTCAAGCTCGCCCTCAAGCTCCTTCAGGATCTCTTTCCCGCAGACAGTGACCCTTATCTTGCTAGGTTGTTTCGCTTCTAGCAAACTAGGTCGCTTTCCTTGTAGCAACGTTTTGCTGACAGTCTCGCCTGACTGCGCTTTCTGTTCCGCGCTGACGCAGTATGCTGTTACGAGAAGTCCTGCCAGTATGATTGTGGTCGTGATTGATTTGATCGCAAGTCTCATGATTCTTATCCTCCTTACCCGTTACCACTCCCATTCCAGACCCAGCCTTACAACGCCATCTTCAAGTGATTGAAAACGTCTGTCAAGCGCCGGCGCAGTCTCCAGCGCCAGCTCGCGTCCCATGTAGAACGTGTCGGCTTCGAGGTTCGCCAGCCTCGTTTCTAAGCCCGCGGGAACAATCACCGGCTGCATCAAGCTGTCCGGTTGGCGAGGCAGGTCGCCTGCACCTATTTGTCCCTCGTCCGGGTTCGGGGAAAGCTCCGGAGGCTCCGCCAAAATTACCGGCGGCTGGGATTCGGGCCCGGTGGGACCGCGTCCCATACGAATGACGAGGGTGGCCACCGCGGCAATCATGAGGACAGAGGCCGCCACGGCCAATACGCCTGCTCGTGCACCGTAGAATCGGCGTCCCCACCCGGCGTCTTCAATTGACACCCGTGCGGCATGCCGTATCTCGTCAATCGCTCGTGTTGACGGCCCCGCAGGCTTCTTCTGCGCCGCGCGGTTGCGCACGGTCCGAAACGCTTCCAGTTCCCTCCTGCACGCCGCACATCGGCCGAGATGTTGTTCGAGCCGACGGCGCTTCTCATCTTCCAGCTCACCATATAGATGAAGCACGATCAACTTCCTGCAATCATAGCATCTCATCAATACGACTCCCTTTCTTCATGCAGTTCAGTCCGCAGTTTGTCGAGCGCATAGTGCATTCTGGCAAGAACGGTACCGATAGGACGCCGCTGAAGTGCGGCGATCTCTTTGAAAGGCATACCGACGTACTCTCTGAGCACAAACACTTCCTTCTGGGCCTCGGGCAAGTCCTGAATGGCGCTCTCAATCCAGTCCCGTTTCTCGTGCATCATAGCGACGTCGCGCGGGCTTGGAGCGGTATCAGGCAGGTCGAATACGACGTTTCCTGACTCAGCCTCGGCGGAATTGCACGTCGCCAACTTTAACGGCGCGCCCGCCACCATGAGCTTTCTGGCCCTGTCGTGTGCCAGGTTTCTGGCGATCCTGTAGATCCACGCTCGGAACTTGCCCTTCGCACGGTATCGAGGCAACGCTGCGATAACTCTCAGGAACGTTTCCTGAAGCAGGTCCTCAGCGTCCTCTTTCGAGCCCACCATCGAGCGCAAGTAGGAGAACAGACCTATCCTGTGACGCGCAAGCAGCTCCTCAAATGCCGCAAGGTCTCCAGCGAGATACCCGGCGACCAGCTTGTCGTCGTGACTGGGCTCCATATCACTCCTTCTACAGCTACATAACGCGAAACCGCCGGTATTATTGTACGCGTTTGTAAAGAATTGATCAAAAGGTTGATGTTAACCCGGCACGTGGTAGGGCTCAATTCCAGGCCGGATTGACACTGCAACGTGTGGGTTGCTAGACTTGTCGCGGGGCCTGGAACGAGGAGGTTGTCAAATGCCACTCAAAACCGGAGACGAGTACGTCGATTCCATAAAATCTTTAGGGCTGGAAGCGCATGTTATGGGCAAGCGCACGGGCAACTTACCGGAGCATCCGCTTGTCAGACCCTCCATTCGCGCGGTGGCCAGGACGTTCGATTGTGCCCACGACGAGGAGACGAAGCTCCTGTTCCGCGTGAAGTCCTCCTTGACCGGCGAGGAGATCAACCGGTTCACACACCTTCACCAGAGCACCGACGATCTGATGAACAAAGTGCGTATGCAGCGCGTTTGCGGCCAGATGACGTGCTGCTGTTTTCAGCGATGTGTCGGGTTGGATGCGGCGAACGCCATATTCAGCGTGACTTACGAGTGCGACCAGGCGCACGGAACCCAGTACCATCAACGGTTCCGCGATTACTGGGGCAGGATACAGTCCGAGGACCTGGTCGTGGACGGTGCGATGACCGATCCGAAGGGTGACCGAGGCAAACGGCCTAAGGATCAGGCGGACCCGGACCTGTTCCTCCGTGTCGTGGAACGTAAGGCGGACGGGATCGTGATACGCGGTGCCAAATTTCACCAGACCGGTATGCTGAACTCGCACGAGATACTGGTCATGCCGACGCTGGCCATGCGCGAGGGGGAGGAAGATTGGGCGGTATGTTGTGCCGTGCCGACCAACGCAAAGGGTATCCACTACATTTACGGCAGGCAGTCGAGCGATACGCGCAAACTCGAGGAGTCCGACCAGGACGTCGGCAACCCATGTTTTGGCGGGCAGGAAGTGATGACGGTGTTCGATGACGTTTTCGTGCCCAACGAGCGTGTGTTTCTGGACGGCGAGATCGACCAGTCGGGCAAACTGGTCGAACGGTTCGCGGGCTACCACCGCCAGAGCTACGGCGGGTGCAAGGTGGGCGTCGGCGACGTTCTCATCGGCGCGACGGCGCTCATTGCTCGTATGAACGGTGTCGACCGCGCGTCGCATATACGCGACAAGATCGTCGAGATGATCCATCTCAACGAGACCATGTTCGCCTGCGGTATCGCTTGCTCGACATTGGGGCACGAAACCGCTGCCGGCAACTACGAGATCGACATGCTGTTGGCCAACGTGTGCAAACTGAACGTGACGAGGTTCCCGTACGAGCTGGCGCGGCTGGCCACGGACATCGCGGGCGGGCTGCTGGGTACGCTGCCGTCGGCGAAAGATTACGACGATCCGGTGGCGGGACCGTATATCAAGAAATACCTTGCGGCTGCCGAAGGGGTGGACACCTTGGACCGGGTAAAGGTGCTGCGACTGATTGAAAACATGACAACCGGCGCGGGTTCCGTGGCATATCTTATCGAGTCGGTGCACGGCGCGGGTCCGCCGATGGCGCAGCGCATCATGATCAGCCGCCAGGCCGATCTTGAAGCCAAAATCGCGCTGGTGAAACGTCTCTTGAACATCAGTTGAACCTGCCATCCGTTCCCTGATCTACAGTTCCGGCTCGACCGACCTGTCTTAGCGGCAAGGTGCGACCACATGGGGAGGGTAGGGGAGGTGCAACTGGGTTACGTTCGCGTCCCCCAGGGGAAACAGTCTTAGTGCGGGGTACAACTCTACAGAGTGGCTCTATCCGGCAGCTGGGAGGCCCGCGCCTCGAAATCAACCCTGTTATTCAGCTCATAGATTTCCTTGACAGCATCGTCCGGGTCTATCGCGACGGTAAGACGGTAAGTTCGGGCGAGATCCGGCTTCCAATTCAGATCTACTCGCGCGATCTTAGGTTCCAGATCGTTCGGCGGATCAAGATTCTCCAGAACCCGTTCATCGAGCCGTTCGCCCGCCTCCATGAGTGCGACAACAAGTTTCTCAGCAGGCGCGGAACCTATGTTGTGCACCGCGACACGGATGACGGCGTCCTCTCCGACACGGGGCTCGGCGGGAGGCAGCATCACGTCAGCTTCCGTCAGTGCGAGATCCGGCAACTCGCGCGAACGTGGTCTACCTTCCTGCGTTTGGACGATCTCTATGAGAAGCTGTTTGCGCCCGGCCAATTTCACGTCCAGCGGCATTCCTCTCTCAGTTACACGAATGGTCTGCTCGGTGAAATCCAGGTCGTGCTCGCCGTCAGCGTCTGCATCCGGTCCGACACGCATCCGGTAGATCCCCGGTTCCAACCTCCACAATGTCATCGTGACCTGGCGGTCAAGCGGGTGGAAACTGTATACCAGCACTTTCAGGAGTCTCCGTCCGGCTGACGTGACAAGGGCGGCAAAGTTACGTGTCGTCCCCGACCAAGTGACCGCATAATAGGGGTACTCGGTTCCCGATCCGCAGCCGCCGGTGTACATGGAGAGCAGCTCGTCGGCTCCCCGGACAGCCACACGGTCGGTAAACTTGACCTCGGTCGTCAACAGCGGGAAGTTGTACTTTGTGCTGTTTATCGAATCCTGGCAGGCCTCGATCAGGAACGAGTGCGAGCCTGTGAGAAGGAACTTGGTGTACGCCGTACCGTGTTCTTTGAGGTAATCGTCGAATCTTGTGGTCCGTCTCAGGGTCCGTAACTGGCATCCATAGCCGGCCAACCCGGTCTCATGAAGCGTTTTCGCCGCCCAGACCGCGCTTCCCTCCTGCGGGTCGGACGTCGGGTCGAGCCAGAAATCCCGCGCCATCTCCAACCCTTTCTCCAGCGGATACAGCAGCCGATCATCATCGGTCAAATCGCATGTGGCAAGAAGCTGATTGCAGATCTGGTTGGTCGCGCCCGATTCCCAGTTGTAGTAGTCCCAGTAGAGGTTCGGATGGTACCAGTTATCCGAGTAGCCGCCGATGCCGTCGTCTGCGAACGATACGGCCGCCGGCACGATGCCCGCCGGTTTACCTTTATCCGTTCGCTCGGCGTCTTCGACCCACGATCGACCCCAGTCGGCGAACAGCTTGATCAGATCGGGATTGTTATTGTACCAGCACAACCATCGACCCGGCTTGGCCGCACGAGCGTTCATGGGAACATCAACACCGTAAGGCTGGGCTTCGGCATACCGGGTTGCGGACAACCACGCCGACTTGAAATGGAGATGCCCGCGCGCGTTAACACCGGTCCACACGTCACGCATACATTTCATGGTTTGCATACATCGTTCGATGTATACCGGGTTGCCGTAATTCATGCCGATCATCAGGGGCAGGGTGTCGCTCGTTGGCTCGGCGCTGTGTTCGACGTCCTCCAGGGCGGCGCTGTAACCGTTCTCGATCATACCCGAATTCCAGATCCCCTCAGCGAGCCTGCTAATCGCGCTCCGGGCGACTTCATCGTCTGCCGCAAACACCGCGACCGGCCACCAGCGGAGTATCTCACAGTCGTCACCGTACCCGCCGCCGAGCTCGCCGTTCTCATTCTGGACGCCGGCCCAATGGTCGATCACCTCCATCAGCCTGCCGAGCGCTTCCCTCTGCGCGGCCGCCCAGGAAGGCGCTCCTTCAGTTCCAGCCGCATAGTCCGTAAGGTTGGCTATCTTTTTGCCACGGTACATCGAAAGAAGGTCAAATTCGGGATAATCTTCCGCGAGAAGATCGAACACTCCGTCGGCCTCCCGGCGCTGGTACCCGCCACCCTGTTCCCGCCACATCCAGTACCATATTCTGCCAAGGTACCACAACGCTTGATGGTAAAGCGGGTCCTGCGGGTCAGCGGCTATCTGGGCCATAATGTCCGCGGCTATCGGGAACCGCTGCCAGACCGACAGACCGGTCTGCTCATCCGCATAACTCCATCCGCCGAGGTCGTAGTAGTACACGGCGAGCAGGTACTTCTGGACAAGATCCACCCGGTTGCGGATCTGGGCGTCCCCCGACGCGGGATACTGCATAAGCGTTTTTGCGGCCTCTCTGACCGACCTTTTCGCGTTCCGAGCCTCGAGTCTGCCGCCGATGGCAAGCATGCAGTAAGCGCGCAGCAGGTCATCCGGAATATATCCGAACTGTTTCGCGGCCATCTCGTATTCGCCGACACCGAACATGTTGTTGCCCCTCGTAAAGCTTCGAAACGCTGCCGGCATTTGCGAGACGATCTTTCCTTTCTCGACCTTGAGAGGAGTGTGAGGAGGAACTTTGAACTGGATGGCGTTGAGCTCGACCGGCCCGGAGGTGCTGCTGACGCGCACAATAACCGTATCGCCTTTGACGTCGACGGGAAACCGCAGCGTCCTCCTCGGCATGCCGGCGTGAGCGTCAACGAACCGGCCGGATCTGGCGAGAAGAACGCCGTCAACGTAAACGCGCGCTTCCGGGTCTCTCCCGCCGCCTTTTCCAATGGTGACTTCCGCAAAGTAGGAACCAGACGGGATGTCGGCTCGAAATTCCATCTCGCGCGGCGCGACAACTCCGTCGCGGGTTACCTCGTCCGCTGTCGGATCGGTTTTGACAGTGACCTCATCGTTGGGAGCTTTCAGCCAACCGTACCCCTTCTGTTCTTCGTAGAGGTCGTCCTTGGTTATACGGATGTGGCCTTCCCTCAGAAGGCTGCCGACTCCCCCCATATCGAAACACTCATTGCGGCTCGCGGCAAAGCTCGAGAAGTGGATCGACAGGACAGCCAGGAAAACGCACACGCCGGCGCAACGAAACCGGGAAGTTGACGAGATTGGCTGCATTGTTCGCCTCCGTAACCGACGCCCACCATTGCGCGTAAGACATCGTAAATTCTACCAGAACGTCGCGGCAATGTGCAACGAGCCGGTTTTGGGAGGGCGAGGCTCCTGCCGAGCCGGGGGATTGGGACGGCTCACCTTCCGCTCCGCCAAGATTTTGGGAGGGCGAGGCTCCTGCCGAGCCAAGTCGCAAGTGCACCCCTTTTTTTCTACACTTCATTCGACAGGATTAACAGGATGGACGGGATGTGCAAGACAGGTAGACAGTAGACGGTAGACAGTAGACGGGGGAAACCAGCCTATTAGAATCCTGCTTAATCCTGTTATCCCGTGCGCCTGCCTTCTGGCGAGTTGGGAGGCCTTTTGGAATACGCCACTACTCGGATGACGGAAGAGAAGTTCACACAGACAATAACTTGCGCTTTTACTTGAAAAAATCATTGATCTAATTCAATATTTATGCTAAAATATTCTTGATATATCGAGGTTAGGCACAAAAGTTATGCGCGAAATTGCAGCCAGCGGGGCGAGACTCAAGGTTAGAAGGAGCGGACGGTGAGCCCAAATCCTGTAAATGCAGGCGCCCAGCCAGAGCATCCAGCTGACCGCAGACGGGCCGCAGACGAAGCACGTCGGGACTTAGACAAATCGCCATATCAACTGCTTGCGGACGTCCATGAAGAACTTCTGCGAGGCGACCGGCCTGTCGAACAAAACATCGTGCATGCATGGAAACGCATTGCGTCACTCATGGCGCGCACGGCCGAGTCTAACGAACAAACGACCCGGAGGATAATCAGACTAACACGCGTAATCATCTTCTTGACAGTAGTTCTGGTGTTTCTGACGGTCATCATGATTGTGGCGAACTAGTCTCCCGCGGAGCACGGCAGCAACGGCACTGTGTGCTGGTTTAGCTTCACCGGATCCTCGAAGGTGCAACTATGGTACCCGCAGGACAACATCCAATTTTTCCCCAACCTGGAAGCCTGGACGCCAAAATCTGGCGTTACATGGGTTTCACGAAGTTTATCTCAATGCTCGAACACAAAGCACTTTACTTCTGTAGAGACGATAGATTGGGCGATCCGTTCGAAGGCTCGGTGCCTCGCGCTAATTGGGAAGAGCGCAAGTCCATGCTGGAGGAGAAGGGCCAAAAGCCCTTCTTTCATGAGCTCGCTGCGAAGGTCAGGAAGTCTGAACGCAAACTGCGGTTTGTAAGTTGCTGGCACATGAACGAGCAGGAGTCGGCGGCAATGTGGAAGCTCTACGCCGATACTGATGACGCCATCGCTATTCAGTCGACTTACCGCCGTTTGCTTACTGCTACAGGGGACACGGCGCACGTGGGCCTAGTCAGGTATATCGACTACGAAACGGACCGTATGCCGAAAGATTACCAGCTTAACGTATTCATGCATAAAAGAAAATCCTTCGAACATGAGCAGGAGGTTCGCGCTTTGATTGTGAAGCAACCGAAGGCTGGAACACGCGTTTTGGATGAAGAGGCCTACGAGGACGAGATCTGGCACGACGTGAATGTCGAGCAATTAATAGAGACCGTGTACGTTGCTCCGTCTTCCCCCGCGTGGTTTAAGGATCTGATGGAAAGAGTTATCTCGACCTATGGGTTGAGTATTCCCGTGGCACAATCTTTGTTGAACAGAGATCCGCTTTACTAGAAGATGACGGGATAGCGCGCCTCTGTGCCACAGGTGTTGGAGTCACCTGGTTCACAACGCTCGGGGGCTGAGAGCTAGTAGGTAGCTTTGCTTCGGAAAGGAGAGCAAAGTCATGGCAGACGAATGTCCGGTATGCTCATGCGAACTGAACAGCGATCCCACAGACGACTCGAAAGTACAAGCTAAACATTACGACTGCCCCAACTGCGGCAAATTCGCTGTAAGCTTGGACGCACAGTTAACCATGTTCCCGCTGACACGCCCCGCAGTCGTGAGCCACGTGATTTGGAAAAGACAAGCGGGCGGGCAAGAGTGTCGGCTGGACCCGAAGACGATCAACGGAATCCTTGAGACCGAAACGCTTCCCACGCCCGTCGAGGGCGGTGAACGCGCGATACTCTACCTTGGAGCCGAGACAAAGGAGAATCCTGGACGCTTTCAGGAAGCTAAGCCTGCTCACCTCCAGGCCAAATTCGGCGCAAATGACGCTAGCGATGTCTTGTATATTCTTGAGAATCTGAGGGACCGCAGCCTATTGGAGTTACGAGGCGATTCAACGTTGGCGATCTGCAGGC
>Ga0180437_10005351_pt1 | contig 17607 bp, 15 predicted proteins | sample SS_ome_4_FD_132410 | JGI IMG/M metagenome (GOLD analysis project Ga0180437, IMG submission 132410) | Hypersaline lake sediment archaeal communities from the Salton Sea, California, USA - SS_3_D_1 metaG | ecosystem: Environmental > Aquatic > Non-marine Saline and Alkaline > Hypersaline >... | reverse complement strand
TGGAACGCGACTGTATCGCGCGGCCAGCAGCAGCCGGCAGATCGTATGATGACGTGAGGGGAGACGCGCACGTTGACGTCTCGCATGCTGTGCGCATAGGCCTGATACGGATCCTGGCCGGCGCCGATCAAGTTCTTGCCCTTCCTGATGGCGCGCTCCAGGTCCTCATCGTCAACCCGCAGCGCTGGATGCAGGCTCTCCCTACTGCTGCATCCCAATGCACACACGACCAGAGCTGCAACCGCGACGATGAATGCCACCCACCGGACCACGTCCGGGGTACATTGCGGGAAACGCCGAACCCCCCTCTTCCCGGCCCCGCCGGCACCCAACGATGTCACCATTACGCTCACGAGCCCCGCCTCAACGCATCAGGCTCTCTCGTTTTGGGATAACGGACGTACGCTAGCACAAATCGCCTGGTCGGTCAACAAGGTCGGGACAGCCCGTGTGAGCAGGGGAGCCATCCTCTGAGAACCGCTCTAAGCAGCGTACTTGGCACTGTACGGCCGATGGGATATCGGCGCCACGCGGATGAAGTCGTCTTCGATTAGCGCGGTGGCATCGAGAGAAAATGCCTCACAGAAGGCATTGAGGTGTGGGCGCATTTCGTCTCGATCGTCGTCGTTGACGGGTCGCACTGCCACCGACTGCGCCGCCAGACGCCAAGAAGCCGCCTCGCCCCGCAGATAGAGTGCACCACCGTGCATGCCAGTGCCGCACCACTCCCCCACCAGCGGGGCGGCCGGGTCTCGGTCCAGGCCGAGGATGATGAGCATGCCGCCCGCCATGTACTCGGCGAGGAAGTCGCCCGCCGTTCCGCCGGCGACGAGCACCGGTCGCCGGCCGCGATAGGCCTTCATGTGGATGCCGACGCGATAGCCGACATCGCCTCGCACGAACAGCTCGCCCCCGCGCATACCGTATCCGAGAACGTCGCCGGCGTGTCCCTCGATCACGATGCGACCGGCGTTCATGGTGTTGGCCACCGCGTCCTGCGCGTTCCCGCGCACACGGACACTGGGACCGTCCATGAAGGCTCCCAGGTCGTTGCCCGGCACCCCCTGGATGTCGATATCCAGGGCGCCTTTGAGCCCGTCGGCGATATACCGATGTCCGTTCACATTGGCCAGCTCGAACGAGGTCTCTCCCGCCGCCGCGGCCTCGCGGATCCGGCGGTTCAGCTCCCGGTAATGCAGCTGAGCGGCATCAATGCGCATCTCCCACCCCCCTACGCGCCGATGCCTGCGGGCTTGATGCCCAGAATGTCCATCGTGGTGCGGTCGAGTCCCACCGCACGCAGCCGCTCCCGGCTGCCGCGAAGGCTCTCGATCGCGTTCACACCCATGGCGCCGAGTATCTCCTGTATCTCCTCGCTCCAGGCCTGCACGAGGTTGATCAGACGCCGCGAGCCGAGATAGGGGTCGAGCCGTCTGGTCAATGCCGGATCCTGGGTTGTGATCCCCCAGGAGCAGCGCCCCGTGAAGCACCGCTGGCAGAGCGTGCATCCCAGAGCTAGGAGCGCTGCCGTCCCGACGCCCACGGCGTCGGCGCCGAGCGCAATCGCCTTCGCCACATCCGCGCTCGACCGGATTCCGCCGGCCGCGATGATGGACGCCTGGTTGCGGATCCCTTCGTCGCGGAGCTGCTGGTCGACGACCGCGATGGCGATCTCGATGGGAATGCCGAGATGGTCCCGGATGATGGTGGGCGCGGCGCCCGTGCCTCCGCGGAAGCCGTCGAGGTATACGATGTCCGCGCCGGCCCGCACGATGCCGCTCGCGATGGCGGCGACATTGTGCACGGCGGCGATCTTCACCGAGACAGGCTTCTCGTAGTTCGTCGCCTCCTTCAGCGCGTAGATCAGCTGGCGCAGGTCTTCGATCGAGTAGATGTCATGCTGTGGAGCCGGTGAGAGCGCGTCGCTGCCGACCGGAATCATCCGCGTCTCCGATACCTGCGGGGATACCTTCTCCCCGGGCAAGTGGCCGCCGATGCCCGGCTTTGCGCCTTGTCCGATCTTGATCTCTATCGCGGCGCCCGCGTTGAGGTAATCCGCTGTGACCCCGAATCGTCCGGACGCGCACTGCACGAAGCAGCGATGGGCGTAGGGTTTCAGGTCGCCGTGCAATCCGCCCTCGCCCGTGTTCCACATGATGCCACACTCGTCGGCCGCGATGGCAATCGCCTTCTGGGCGTTGAGGCTGATGGACCCATACGACATAGCGGCAAACACGACGGGCGTCTCGAGCTCGAGCGTCGGCGCCAGCTCGAGATCTCCGTCGCTCGTCGCGACGGCAAGCTCGTCCGGCTGCCGGCCGAGATAGGTCCGCAGTTCCATCGGCTCTCGCAGCGGGTCTATGGATGGATTCGTAACCTGGCAGGCGTCCAGGAGCAGGTTGTCCCACAGCACGGGGTAGGGGAGGTCGTTGCCCATTCCGGTCAGGAGCACCCCACCCGTCTCCGCCTGGAGCCAGAGGTTCCTGCGGTGAGCGTCGCTCCACAAGGGATGGGGCCGCAGGTACTGAGGGTTGGCCTGTATCGTGATGGCCGTCTGCGGGCAGAATGCCTCGCAGCGGTGGCACCCCACGCACTTCGTCTGATCTACCACCGGTCCGTCTTCCCAGGAGATGGCCTTGAAGCCGCACTGCTGGAGACACCGCTTGCAGCGGGCACAGCGCTCCGGATCGTGGGTCCACAGGAACTCGGGGGGACGGTAGATGGGCGCCCGCGCGCTTCGACTTGGGCTCGCCGAGACCGCGCTCGGCCGCGCTCTGGAGCTGTTCTCGCCGTTCTTGATAGGTGTGTTACTCACGTACCACCTCCTGCGCCAGGGGCTGACTCACGCCGACCGGCTGCTCGCGACGCGGCTCCCCCACGACGTCATCGCTGCCCAGGCGTCCGATCACCGGCTGTCCCGCGCGGGGCGTCCACACGAGGTCGGGGCCGGAGCACATGGCCCGGATTCCGGCCTCCTCGCTCGAAAGGTAGAGCCAACTGTCCTTCCGGGCGGCGACCAGCGGGCGCAGCTTGATGCGATCGTTGACCCCCACCATCTCGCCCTGTCTGCCGAAGATGATTGCGAATGGGCCGTTGACCAGAGCGCTGCCGTAGATCTGCCGTAACGCCGTGTACAGGCGGCGCTTCCTCTCGGGCATGCGCTCGATCTGCGCCCAGAAGGGAGCGGCAAGCACGTCGCAGGCAAGTTCGACCGAGAGACCGTGCCGACGGATGAGCAAGTCGAGCAGATAGGCCATGACCTCGGTGTCCGTGCGCATGGTACACCGGTAGCCGAACATCTCCAGATAGCGTCTGTTGATGCCGTAGGAGGAGATCTCGCCGTTGTGGACGACGGCCCAGTCCAACAGAGTGAACGGATGCGCACCGGCCCACCATCCCGGCGTATTCGTGGGAAAACGTCCGTGTGCGATCCAGATGTAGGCTTCGTATTCCTCCAGTCGGTAGAAATCGGCGATATCCTCCGCGTATCCCACGGCCTTGAAGGCGCCCATGTTCTTGCCGCTCGAGAAGACGAACGCTTCCGATATCTCGGCGTTGATGCGCATGACACGCTCCAGCACGTAGTCGGGCGCAGAGGTATGTGACTCCTGAGGGGCTCCCGGGCGAGGCAGCACGAAGTAACGCATCAGCGCCGGCGCATCGACAATGTCGGGGTTGGGCCGCGTCGGTATTCGCTCGTCGAGCTGGACGTCGAACTCTTCGGCCAAGAAGGCTTCGGTCTTCTCCTGCGCCTCCGCGGTGTAGTACATGATGTGCAGCGCGTACTGGTCGGCCCGCTCCGGGTAGATGCCGTAGGCCGCGAAGCCTCCGCCCAATCCGTTCGAGCGGTCATGGAGAATGGCGATGGACTCGCGGATGGCCCGCCCGTCCACCGTCTCGCCGGTGAGGCTCATCATGCCGCTCAGACCGCATCCCGACAGCGTCCGCAGACCCCGGTCGAAGCCAGTCTCACTCATCGTCCTCATCCTCCATCTCCACGCCGGCGCCGGCCTCGCCCGGGGCGACCTCATCGCCTGCATCCTCTCCCGCGCCTGCGAGCAGCGCTCGCAGCTCCTCCGCTCCGGGCTCGGGGGATGGCGGCAGTCCGAGTCGACGCCGCTGGCCGGACGACGCCCGGGTGAGCTGACCCGTCTCGCGGAATGCCCGCATGCCTTCCGCGGCGGCCGCGGGCGCCAGGCCAGCGCGAATGGCGAGATGCTTCGCCTGACGCAGAATGGTCATCTGGTCGTACTTGTTCGGACAGAGCTCTGCGCACGTGTAGCACTCGACGCATTTCCAGACGTCGGGAGAGCGCAGCACGGCTTCAACGTCGCCCGCCGCGAGGGCGCGCACGAGCGCGTTGGGATCAAAGGTTGGATCGGCGCGGGCCACGGGGCAATCATCCGCGCACGCTCCACACTCGGCACACGCCCGCAGGAGCGCGTAGTCCCAGTGCTTCCGGACAAGGTCGATGCCGGTCCGCAGTGCTTGCCACTTCTCAAGGAAGACTGCGACGTCCACGCGATGGCGCTCTAGGCCAAGATCCTCGGCATCGAGTCCCAGCGCGAGGCCGAGCAGGTCGGGATAGTAGAAGACCGGAAGGTGCAGTTCTTCGCCGGCCCGCTGGAGCAGATACTGCACGCCGTCGTATTGCATCATGCAGGAGGGGCACACGAGGGTGAGCGCATCGGCCCCTTGGTCAAGCATGTCGCGCAGTTTGCCGCGGCACATCGCGCGGGCCGTGTCGTCCTCGCCGGCCCGCAGAAGAAGGTTGCCGCAGCAATCCATCTTGGAGGGATATGAAATGCTCTCCGCGCCGAGGGCCTCCACCAGTTCGTCGAGCTTCTTGGGCCAAAATGGGTCGTCGAAGAGGACCCGGTTGCTGGGCCGGAGGAGGTGGCAGCCGTAGTGCACGGCTACGCGCATGCCACTCAGCGGGTAGATCGCCTCGTTCCGCAGGCCGCCGGGGCCAAAGTCGTGGTAGAGCACGTCCAGAACGTGAAGCACATCGGCGGTTCCCTCGTACTGCTTGCCGATGCGCCCGAGCTCGCGGTTGACCTCTGAGCGAAGGGCGGGGTCCATGTCCAGCTGCGCCTTGGCCTCCTTGAGAGTGGAGAAGCATCCAGTGCAGGGGGTCACGAACGCGCGGCCGGCAGCGTCCGCCACAGCAAGGTTGCGCGCGGCCGTCAGGAGCCAGGTACGGTGGCTCATATTGCGGATCATGGTTTTCTCGGGACAGCAGGTGAGGCCGTCGAGGTCGGCGGCGTCTATGCCGAGGCGATCGAAAACGGCGCGGGTGGCCTTTTCCAGGTGCGGTAGCCGCCCCGGGATGTAACATCCCCAGAAGTAAGCGTATGCCGGCATAGACGCCTCCAGCCGCGCGTTCGAGGAGACCTGCACGTGTCGGCAGCCGGTTACCGGCTGCCGACAGGCAGCTTCACTCTCAGTATACCCGGCCAAGGATTCCTTAGTCAAGGTGCGAGCGCGGATTGGTGGGGGCGGAGCGACACTTGGGGCAGCGCAGCAGGCAAGCAACTGGGTGGAGAGTCAGAGGGACTGGCTGTGGGGCTTCGCGCGGCGGCCGCGGAAGTAGGCCAGCAGGGGGCAGCTTAGAGGCGGCCCCCTGCTGTCGTCAGTTCGTGCTGGATGGAGGGAAGGCTAGAACATCTCGACGAGCGGAAGATCGTAGCCCAGCCGTAAGAAGAACGCCTGCTCCTCGCGGCCAAGCCCGATCGGAGAGGCGTTGGTAGTACCGAGCTCGACGGCAGTCCGCGGCCCGAACTGGCGTCGCAGGACGGCCGAGTAGAGGGCCTCCTCCTCGATGTTGCTGTCCTTGGCGCGGTACTCCAAGCCCAACGTGAGGTCGCCTGCTCCGATGATCTCCACGCCAACGAACGGCCGGAGCGACGTCTCACTGCCGCCGACATCCGGGTCGATCGACTGGTAGAGCAGACCGGCGGTCCCAATCACAACAGTGCCGGTGGGTGTGCCCCACTCCCAGTCGACGGTCGTGCCCAAAGGATAGACCTGCTTCGTGGCGACGGCATAGAGCTTGAAGGTATCGACGTCGGGCGCATATGATCCAGTCATCTCATACATGCCGAACGCATCCACCCAGCGACCGAGGCTCGCGCCCAGTGCGATGTCGGTGTCCGCCAGAAAGCCCCGCCCCTGGAACACCCGCTCGCTGATTTGGTACTTCCCGCCGATCTCCCAGATATTCGTGTCCTCGCCGTTCGTCGAGCGGATGTACCTGGCATAGAGCTCCGCGTCGTCGGCGACACCCTTGAGGATCTGGAGGCCCCAGAGGCTGGCGTCCGCCTCGTACATCTCAGTCACTTCGACCGAGCGATAACTGACCGCGGTCTGCCACTGCGTGGTCGGTGCCACCTCGGCTGTGGGCACCATGACGATGCCCGTGGGACCGGCAAGTGACGGTATGGCACAGGCAACGGTACTGCTGGCGGCAAGGAATGCCGCGCCGAGCAGAGGAAGCATCCACGATCTCATGCGCATAGTCCTTCCTTTCCTCACGTAGGTAGTATGTCGGGGGGCGATCTCGCCCAGCGGCCCGTGTGAATCTCACCCAAGGGGAAGGCATTTCTGCTTCGGCGCACCACCTCCTCCACCTCGGTCCGTCATCTCTCGAAGGTCGGAACATTTTACCACTTGCAGCAGAATCGGCAATAGGAGAATAGACTCAAAAGAGAAAGGGGCGGCGGAAGCCGCCCCTTGTCCTGCCAACTTCCAGCGGCAGCACTCGCCGCCGCACGTGTGCAGTGATGGTCCTCTAGTATCCCGCCATGGGGATGATGTAGCCCACGCGCACGAAGATGTCCTGGTCGTCGAGACCGATGCCGCCAGGACCTGCATTGGTGGTGCCGACCTCTAGCTCCCATTCAGGCGAGAATGGGTGGCGAATAACCGCGGAGAAGACGGCGTCCTCGTCGATGTCGTCGTCCTTCCAGCGGTACTCGAGACCGAGGGTCGTGCCGCCGGCGCCGATGAACTCAAGGCCGACAAATGGCTTGGTCAGGCTCTCGGAATCACCGATATCCGGGTCCACGTCGATGTACATCAGGCCCAGGGTGCCGAGCGTCTGAGTTCCGCCGTTGCTCCACTCCCAGGACTCGCCGCCCATTGGCGTGAAGTCCTTGGTGGCGACGATGTAGGCCTTGATGATGTCGACGTCGGTCATGGCGCCATACATGAACATGCTGTCGGACCACTTCTCGAGGCTGGCGCCGACCGCCAGGCTTGCAGTGTCCTCAGGCTCGCGAGCAAACTGGTACTTACCGCCGAAGGCCCACATATGCGCAGTTTCGGATGCTGTGGGCGTTTCCTGGTCGGCCAGCGCATAGGCTCCCCAGAGTTCCGCCGTATCCGCAACGCCGGCCAGGACGTTCAACGCCCAGTAGTCAACGTCGACGAGCCCTCCGTACATCGACTGCGATCCGTAGGTCAACGCAGTTTGCAGTTGGTCGGGGGGAGCTATTGCCGCTGTCGGCACGCTGACGATTCCCGTCGGGCCTGCCAGCGACGGCATTGCAGTCGCAACACCGCTCCCGGCGGCGATGAGAAACACCGCCAATAGAGACAACGTCCAGAATCGCTTCCTCATCCTCCTTCCTTTCTCCCAATGTGTCCTATCAAGTGTGGCATTAGGTCACGTGAAAGAGTCCAGTAGGCTTGCCCCTCACCTCCTCTCCGTGGGCCAGCCCGCCAGGCCGACCCATCCTGGATATACGTTACCACATCTTGGACAGGACCTTATCAAGACGGCCCAGAGAATACCGTAGGTGTAAACAGGGCGTCGCCTGTCACTGCATCAGGCGCAGCCCTGCCCTCCCTGGCCCGACGGGCAGTATAGCACAGCCTCGCCCGAACGACAAATCACTCCGGGGTCCCCCGAACGCGGTGGGCTGGCGACATTTGCACGCATGAGCGCGGCACTGCCCAGTGCGCGTCGACCCACTGAACAACCCGAACGCTTTCGCGGGAGGCGCCAGGCCCGACGGCTCCGAAACGGGACGGCGCCATGACCTCGACGCACGTCGCCTTGGGCGCGACCGGCTTCCTTGGGTCGGCGGAGGTCGGCGGGCATCTGCTCGCCTGTCGCGTGGGAAGTCGTCGAGTCGATGCGCCGGTTCGAGGAGCCGCTCGTCCTGGATGGGGCAGGTTCGCCGGCGCGTGTCCGTCCCTCACGTGCGTGGCTCGCTCAGAGGCCTTGGCAGAGGCCGTGGACTGGCTCTGCGGACGGCGCGTGGGGTGAAGAGCCGGAAGCCGCTGAGCGAGGTCGCTTGTTTGACACCGGCAATCCGCCGGCCTATAATCCGAATGCGGCCGACTGCTCGGCCGGGTGATGCAAGGGCGGGAGCGCTGAGGGAAGATGGGGCTTTCAGGTGACAGCAGGCGATCTCGATCGGACACGAGGCGTGCAGCTCTCAGACACTTATCCCCGACTCGGGGAGTTGCTGGGCGGCGTGGACGCCGGCCTGAGACAAGTGTGGGCGGGGCACGATGAGTTCGTGGCCCACGCCGCGGAGCATGCGCTGTCGGGCCCCGGCAAGCGGCTGCGCCCCACTGTTCTTCTCCTCGCCGCCGAGTGCGCGGGGCGCGCGGGCGAGGCTGCGATAGCTTTGGCAACCGTCGTCGAAGTCATCCATGCGGCATCGCTCATCCACGACGATGTCGTGGACGCGGCTGCCTCGCGCCGCGGTCGGCGCTCCTCCAACGCGCTCTGGGACAACAAGATATCGGTGCTGCTGGGAGACTACCTCATCGCGCGCGCCCTGGACCTGGTGCCCGCCGGGGAGAGGGAAAGACGGGTGCCACAGCTAGCTGAGGTGGCCAGGCGGATGTGCGAGGGGCAGATCCGGGAGGTCCGCGGCGCCGGGCGGCCGATGCCTGAGAGCGCATATATCGACATTGTAAAGTCGAAGACCGGTAGCATGTTCGCCTTCTGCGGCAGCGCCGGCGTCGAGTCGGGTGGGGGGTCGCCTGGCCTCGCGGACCGTCTCGGCCGGTTTGGGGAGAGGTTCGGTGTCGCGTTTCAGCTGGCCGACGACGTCCTCGATCTGGTGGGGACTGATGGGCAGTCGGGGAAGTCGGAGGGCCGCGATGTCGCGGAGGGAAAGTTCACGTTGCCCCTGATACTGGCGGCGGAGAGCAGCGACGCGTCGCGCGCACGGCTGGAGCACATCCTCGGCAAGGAAGAGACATCGCCGGCCGACGTGCGGGCGGCGAGGGAGCTTGCGCGGTCGACAGGGGCGATCGAGAGCACCTGGCGACGGGTGGTGGCGTGGTTGCAGTCTGCCTGCGACCAGCTAGACGCCGTCCCGGAGAGCGAAGCGAAGCGCGCTCTCCTTGCCGCGTGCAGCAGCCAGTTCCCGATGCCGGTGATGGCGGTATGAAGGTGCCTCCGGGTTCGCAGGAACCCGCGTGAATTCGCTGTGCTCGGGCTCCCACTGGTCGCCCGACCCAGCTTTGCCCCCTTGCATGTTTCTGTGTTAGAATCGCTGTCACTTGATCCCAGGAGGAAGTGGAAGTGCTCAGAATCGCGGTGATTTCGGGCGACGGCATTGGTCCCGAGGTTGTACGGGAGGGGCTCAAAGTACTGGAGGCGGCGGCGAAGCCGACCAACCTGAAATACGAATTGACAGAGTTCGACTGGGGCGGGGAGCGATACCTGAAGACCGGCGAGGTGCGGCCTGAGGACGGCCTGGAGCAGTTGCGCCAGTTCGATGCCGTCTACCTGGGCGCGGTCGGACACCCAGACGTGCCGGTCGGACTTGTCGAGAGGAAACTGCTGTTGGACATTCGTTTCGGGCTCGACCAGTACGTGAACCTGCGGCCCATCAAGCTCTATCCGGGTGTGTGGACGCCCATCAAGGACAAGGGCCCGGAGGAGATCGACTTCGTCGTCGTGCGGGAGAACACCGAGGACCTGTACGTAGGCACCGGCGGGTTCGCGCACTATGGGACGGCGGACGAGGTGGCGACGCAGGTGGCCGTGTACACTCGAAAGGGCACCGAGCGTATCGTCCGCTACGCATTCGAGCTGGCGCGGGCGCGCAATCAAGAGAAGAAGGTGACGCTCGTCGACAAATCCAACGTGCTGACCTACGGGCACGATCTGTGGCAGCGCGTCTTTGCTGAAGTGGGGAAGGAGTACCCTGACATCAAGCAGGACCGCGCCTATGTCGATGCGGCTTGTATGTGGATGGTGAAGAACCCCGAGTGGTTCGACGTGATCGTCACGACGAACATGTTTGGAGACATCATCACGGACCTCGGCGCCATGATCCAGGGAGGGATGGGCGTGGCGGCCTCCGGGAACATCAACCCGGAGGGCACCTCTATGTTCGAGCCCATTCACGGGTCCGCGCCGAAGTATACCGGCCAGAACAAGGCGAATCCGATCGCGACGATCGCGGCAATGCAGATGCTGCTGGAGCACGTCGGGGCGAAAGAAGCTGCTGAGCGCGTCGACAAGGCGATCGCCAGTGTATTGGGCACCGGCAAGATCCCGGACCTGTCGGCCGGCAAGTGCCCGCCGACGAGTGAGATTGGGGACATGGTGGCGGGAGAGGTCTAGGCTCGGATTCGCGACTTGTGGCGATCGCATCCTCGGACTGCTAGTCAGGCACCTGAGACAATTGGGCGTGGGCGGCGCTCAGGTCAACACGATAGCGGCGTTCCGTGCGGGCAGTTTCCTCCCACTCCCACGCTGTCACCTCGAACTGCTCATCGCTCAGCCATCTGGCGCTCACGGGATAGGCGTCTAGCCTCTCCCTGAAGAGATGTTGCCCGTTGGCGAGGTCGACGACAGCAACAGCTTGATTCATGCCGTCGTCTGCGTCTCCGAGGAGGACAGCCGCTCTGCCGTTGGGGGAGAAGTGGAAGCTGCGGACGAAGAATCGGCGGCTGTCCCCAGCGCTCCACACGCGCCTGCATTGAGAATCGGCGAGTTCCAGTGAGCCACAGCACCCACAGGGCGCCCCTTCGGAGCAAAGCACAAACGGCGTCGGACGAGGGATCACAGCCCTGCCTTTGTGAAAGAGCTGGATCTCCGAGATGCATAGGTCGTCGTCGGGGCCCCGCTCGACTGCCTCAACCGTGAGTCGCACTCGGTCGGCGCGCGTCTCAGGGATCGAAACCACTTGCATCCACATCACCTGCTGGAGGTCGGCGGTCTCCGCCCAGCCTGGCTCCAAGGACGTGCCCCCGCCATCCAGACGCACGCGGGTGACACGGTTGTTGCGCTCGTAGACGGCCGCGGACTTCGCGTATCCGTTGGCGATACCGACCGCGTCGATGAGCGGGGGATTGGGCGAGAGCGAGCGGATGTCGATCCACTGGGCGACACCGCCAAGGAAGGCGGTCCCGGTAAGCGGACGGTCCCAGTTATCGGCATCCTGTCCGTCCCACTTCGGCCCCTCGTACACCCAGGCGGTTGTCAGGTCACCGTCGAACATGTTGGTGATGGGATACCGCTTCTGCCCCGACTCTAGTTCGGTGTTGACATAGGGCTCTTCAGGGAGCCTGATCTCCCAGAGGGGGAACACAAGTGACGCGCCGTGGCGGCCGTCGGCCGCCGCCGCGCACGGAAGGAGAAGAAGCAGCACAGCGACCGACAATCCTGTCCTCATCAGCCTTCGCCTCCCTTCGCTTCGTCTCACTCCGTTCGACACTCCAATCGCTCAAGCGTTGCGGCTGCTTCGGTGATCGGGAGGCCATCGCGCAGGCGGGCATGCCAGAACACGGGGTCCCCAAATCTTCGTGACGACGTCACACAAACTTCACAGCATTTTCCGAGAATAGGCATGGTCGGAGCAGAGGTCGAGTTCTGTCGAGCCTGCGGCCTCGGCTGTGCGGAAGATCGGCGGAAGCATGCTCTCGGTCCAGGTAAGCAAGCAGCTGCGGGAGTTCCCTCTGGAGATCGGCTTCGACGTGAGGCCGGCCGAAACGCTGGTCATCATCGGGCCGAGCGGCTGCGGCAAGACTACGACTCTGAACATCATTGCCGGCCTGCTGGCGCCCGACGAAGGCACAATCGTGTTGGGGGATCGCGTTCTATGCAACACAGAGCGCGGGCCCTGTTTGCCCACCGAGAAGCGCAATGTCGGGTATGTGTTTCAGGACTTCGCCCTCTTTCCCCACATGAGTGTCCTCGAGAACGTCGCCTATGGGCTGCGGGCGCGCCGGCGGCCCCGGCGCGAGGTGAGGAAGAAGGTCGACGACGTGCTCGGCCTGCTCGGCATCGAGCACTTGAGGGCACATCGGCCGGGTGCGCTCTCGGGGGGCGAACGGCAGCGGGTGGCGCTGGCGCGCGCGATTGCATGTGACGCAGAGATCCTGCTGCTGGATGAGCCGCTGGGGTCGCTGGACGCTCAGACGCGCAACCGGGTGCGAGGTGAGCTTCAGCGTATGCTGCGCGTGGTGGGGCGCATTGCCATCCTGGTGACCCACGACTACATCGACGCGCTCACCTTCGGCGACCGGATCTGCGTGATGGATCGAGGCCGGGTCCTCCAGATGGGAGAGCGGCAAGAGCTGCTGCGCCATCCCAGATCTCAGTTTGTTGCCGAGCTGACCGGGGTCAACTTCTTCCAGGGAACCATCAGCGGGCCTCTCAAGCAGGGCGTGGCAGAAATCTGGGTGGGCGACGCATGTCTCTACGCGTCCTCGAGCCGTGAAGAGCTGGGCGACACGCTCCTTGCATTCTTTCCGACCGATGTCTCCGTCAGCCGCGAGCGGCCTTCCGGCTCCCCGCGAAACGTGTTCGAGTCCCGGGTCCAGGAAATCGTCCACATGGGCGACAAGGTCCGGGTCATGCTGAACGGCGCGGTGCCGATGTGCGCCGAGATAACGGCCGAATCTCTGGATAAGCTCTCGATCCGCGCGGGAGACACCGTCTACGCTTCGGTCAAGGCGACGGCGATAAAGACATATCGCTGAGTCAGGAGTGAACCCAATATGCAACTTAGGAAGATATGCATCATCACCATCGTCGGCATTGCCGTCACGGCTGCACTCTTCCTATTCGTGCGGACGAGCTACGCTCAGCCGGCGCTGGTCGTGCACGCGGGAGCGGGTATTCGGCCGCCGCTCGACGAGCTGGGCAAGGCGTTTGAGAAGAAGACCGGCGTGCGTGTCGACTACAACTATAAGGGATCCGGCTGCCTGCTCGCCGACATCTGCTTCTCGAAGACGGGCGATGCGTACATACCCGGAGAGCTTTTCTACATCGAGCAAGCCCACAAGCGCGGCTTCATCGCGAAGTCCCGTACCGTGGCGCAGATGGCCGCTGTCGTCATTGTGCAGAAGGGCAACCCGAAAGACATTCGAAGCATCAAGGACCTGACGCGCCCCAACTTACGGGTCGGCCTCGGAGACGCGGAGGCGGTTGCTGTCGGGCGGGCGGCCAATGAGTGCCTGGTGAAGGCGGGGATATTGAAGCAGGTCGAAGAGAACGTCGTGATGTCCGCGTTGAATGTCGTGGAGCTCGGAATCGGCGTCAAGCTGAAGCACCTGGATGCAGCGATCGTCTGGGATGCGACGGCCCATCTCTTCGAAGACGACGTGGAGCGGATCGACGTCCCAGACAAGTGGCGCGTCGACTGTCCGGTCCCGGTAGGTATCCTCACCTTCTCCGCGCAGCCGGAGGTAGCCGAGCGATACATGGACTTCCTTGCCAGCAAAGATGCCGCGAAGGTCTTCGCCAAGCACGGCTATGGTGTCGCTGAGAAGACCGCGTCGGAGGAGAAAAAGAGCTGATGCGCCGGAGGCGCGCAGGGTGAGCCGCGGCAATGTGAACAATCGGCTCTTCGCGGCGATCCTCGGGAGCGTGCTCATTCTGTTCCTGACCGGGGTGGCAGTCATCCTCTTCAGCAACGTCATATACCTCGCCGGCGTCGGCAGAGCGGGTGGCACAAGCGGCTGGAGCCTGCTGTGGGAGAGCCTGCGCGATCCCGAAACTCACTTCGCAATCAGGCTGAGTGTACTCACAGCGGCACTCACCACCGTCGTCTCGATGGCCGTGGGCATTCCGGCCGCCTACGTCCTTTCCCGCTATCGACTGCCGGGCTCGGCCATCATCGACACCGTTTTGGACCTCCCGATCGTTCTCCCTCCGCCGGTGATGGGCATCAGCCTCCTCATCTTTTTCAACACCTGCCTGGGCTGCTGGGTGGACAATATTACGCCTCAGTGGTGGGTGGATCTCAGCAATCGATTCTTCACGCTGGCGCTGGGCCATGAGATAGAGGACTCGACGAGTTGGGTATATGCAACCCGTGGGGTGGTGGTGGCCCAGTTCTTCATTGCATGCTCCTTTGGAGTGCGCGCCATCAAGGCGAGCTTCGACACGATAGGAACCAGGCACGAGCAGGTCGCGCGCACCCTGGGCTGCACGCGGCGGCAAGCGTTCTTCCGCGTCGTGCTGCCGATGGCCCGCAACGGCATTGTCGCCGGCGGGATCATGACGTGGGCGCGTGCCATTGCCGAGTTTGGGCCGGTGCTGTTCTTCTGCGGCGCGACTCGTTGGAAGACCGAAGTCATGCCGATCGCCATGTTCCTCAACTTCTCCGTCGGACGGGTGGAGCAGTCGATCGCACTTGCTCTCATCATGATCATGATTTCCGCGGTGACTCTGCTGACATTCAAGCGGCTGGGCGGTCGGGGCTATCTGTGGTAGCCGGCCGCGATCGCGACTGCCGCCGCACTCGATAGATGCCCTGGAGGAAAACTAACGATGGTCAAGCTGAGACTGTTCTCGGCCCTGCGCGAGATCGCAGGGGAAAAAGAGGTCGCGGTGGAGGGCGACGAGCTGTCGATTGAGGACGCCCTCCGGCGCTTCTCCGAGAAGTACGGCAAGCGCGCCCAGGCCGTGCTCTTCGACACGGACGGCAAGATTCAGCCAAGCGTACTCCTGCTGGTGAACGGCGATGCTGCGCAGCAGGGAGCCGCGACGAGGGTTAGCTCCGGAGACACGGTGCAGGTGCTGCTGCCGACGGCGGGAGGATAGCCGAAGGCATGCGCCGACCGCTGATCCACGTGCGCGGGGTGTCGCTGAGGCTGGGCGACTTTGCGGTCCACGACGCGGACCTGGACGTCGCTGAGGGCGAATACTTCGTGCTCCTGGGCCCCACCGGCGCGGGAAAAACCGTCCTCCTGGAGTGCATCGCCGGGCTCCACCGGCCGGAAAAGGGCGAGATCCACGTGGATGGCGTGAGCGTCATCGACCTGCCGCCGGAGCGGCGCAGCATGGGTTACCTTCCGCAGGACTATGCGCTCTTCCCTCACCTCAACGTGGGCCAGAACATCGCCTTTGGGATGCGGATTCGCAAGAGGCCGAAGACGGAGGCCTCCGCGAAGGTGCAGGACCTCGCAGCCTTGCTGCGCATCACACATCTGCTGCAGCGCACGCCGTTGACTCTGAGCGGCGGAGAGCAGCAGCGCGTTGCACTTGCGAGGGCCCTCGCTATCGAGCCGCGGGTTCTGCTGCTTGACGAGCCCCTCAGCGCCCTCGACGAGCAGACCCGAGAAGGCCTCTGCGTCGAGCTTCGGCGCGTGCACGAGGAGCTGGGGACGACGACCGTACACGTTTCGCACAGCTTCGAGGAGACTCTCGCGGTCGCCGACCGAGTCGGCATCATCCACGAGGGACGAATCCGGCAGGTGGGCACCGCCGAAGACGTCTTCCGCCACCCGGCGTCGGAGTTCGTGGCCGGCTTCGTCCGGTGCGACAACGCCATGCGTGGGACCGCTCGCAGGTCGGAGCGAGGGCTGCTAGTCAGGGTGGGGGAGGTGAATTTCGAGGTGGCCGAGGGTATTGAGGGGGAGGTCTTCCTCGCGATCCGGCCGGAGGATGTGGCGGTAGCACGCCCGGGAGTTCGCCGCCCGAACGAATTGCGAGGGCGAATCGCCCACATCGTGGACAAGGGGGCGTTGATGCGGGTGGCCGTGGACGGCGGTGTGAGTCTGGTCGCCCTGATCGGCAGAAGGGACTTCCAGGCGAGCGGACTGTCGACCGGAGACGACGTCGTTGCGTTCTTCGATCCGGCTGCTGGACACGTTTTTCCGGCGCACTGACGCGCGTCGGCCGATTGCGACGCGAGCCAATGCAGTCGGCTTGACATCGGACGAACCCCTACCCTAGAATGACTATCGCTTCCAGGCGCCCGCGCTGCGGCGGGCGCCTGCCGTCAAGGGGATCGAAATGGCCAAGCGGATTCGACGAGAAGCCGACTTCCAGCCCGAGTTGCGAAAGAATATGGTAACGCGGGAGTGGGTGATCATCGCGAAGGGCCGCGGCAGGCGACCGTCCGATTTCGTGGGGGACGCACAGCCCGGGCAGCTTCCAGAGCACGAGGATGATTGCCCCTTCTGTGCCGGCAACGAGGCCATGACTCCACCCGAGGTATTCGCAGTCCGTGACGGCGGCACCCGAAACTCGGGCGGCTGGTCCGTGCGTGTCGTCCCGAACAAGTTCGCGGCCCTTCACCGAACCGGGTCCGACCGCGTGCGCCACACCGGGGTTCACTCAGCGCGGGACGGCTTCGGGGCCCACGAGGTCATCATCGAGTCGCCCGTACACAACAAGGACCTGTGGGAGATGGACGTCGCTCAGATCGAGTCGGTCATCGAGGCCTGCCGGCAGCGATACCTCGCCTTCGAGTCCGGCGAACCTCTTCGATACGTCCTGATCTTCCGCAATCACGGACCGGAGGCGGGCACCTCTTTGGTCCATCCCCATTCCCAGCTCATCGCCGCGCCGGTGCTGCCCCACCAGCTCCAGGTCGAGCTGCAGGGCGCGGCCGCCTACTGGGAGTATCTCGGGAAATGCGCCTTCTGCGCGCTGGTGGAGAGCGAGAAGAAGGCCGGCGAGCGGACCGTCCTGGAGACAGACCACTTCCTCGTCGTCACGGCCTATGCCGGCCGCTATCCATTCGAGACCTGGGTCTTGCCCAAGCGTCACGCCATCCAATTCGCTGCTATGAGCGAAGCCGAGACAGAGGATCTCGCACGCGTGCTGCGGGAGTCGCTGGGCAAGCTCGCCGGCTGCCTGAACCGGCCTTCCTACAACTTCGCCATCCACACCGTGCCGGCGGCCGAGCACAACGTGCGCGCCTACCACTGGCACATGGAGATATTCCCGCGCATTACTACCCTGGGCGGCTTCGAGCTCGGAAGCGATATCTACATCAACGTCGTCGCGCCGGAGGACGCCGCCCGGTACTTGCGCGAGGCCCGGGTGCCGCCCACTTCGTGATCATCCCCGTGGCTGCTGGTCACCCTCCCGCGGCTGCCACCGCAGCGACGGCCCCATCTTCTCGTGGACGCCGCGCAGCGCCTCGGCCAGTTCCCGGTAGGGCACTCCATCCGCTCTGTGCAGACCGCGGTTCGCCCGTCGCTTCTCGGAGTCGAAGTCCCGCCATGTGAACCAGTGCGCCCCCACGACGAAGGGCAGATTGTAGAAGTCCAGTGCAATGCACGCCGCCTGCCGGCCCCGAGCCGTCTGCGTCTCCACCACTTGCGGCCACGACCAGTCCAGATGATCGAGGTCATCGTACAGGCCCGAGTCTATCGCCGGCACCGACCATT
>Ga0180437_10005350_pt1 | contig 17610 bp, 7 predicted proteins | sample SS_ome_4_FD_132410 | JGI IMG/M metagenome (GOLD analysis project Ga0180437, IMG submission 132410) | Hypersaline lake sediment archaeal communities from the Salton Sea, California, USA - SS_3_D_1 metaG | ecosystem: Environmental > Aquatic > Non-marine Saline and Alkaline > Hypersaline > Sediment... | reverse complement strand
GCGCGTGCCTCGCCCGACCGTCCAGGCCTGCACGACGCGCCCGCCGGTCGTGGTAAAGAAGGTGATCAGGTTCAGCAGGCGATAGCCGGCGTGCACCAGGCGCTGCAGGCCCGACTCGGCCATGCCCATTTCGGCCAGGTAGGCCGCCGCCTCGTCTGGGGGCCAGTCCAGCAGATCCATCTCCACCTGGGCGCAGATGGGAACGGCCTGTGCACCCTCGGCGGCGGCGTGAGTGGCTACCCTGTGTGCCAGCGGCCCGCCGTCGGGACAGTCGTCCTCGCCGACGTTGGCCACATACAGGCGAGGCTTGGCGGTCAGCAGGTTCAACTCTTTTGCCCAGGCCAGTTCCCCTTCGGTTTCGGCAAAGCCCCGGGCCAACATGCCGTTGTCCAGGTGCGCCCGCAGGCGTTCCAGCCAGGCCAGTTCGTCGGCGTACTCTTTTGGGCGGGACTTGGCCGAACTCTTGACCTTGTCCAGCTGCCGATCTACCGTCGCCAGGTCGGCCAGGATCAGTTCCAGATCCACCGTCTCAATGTCGTTGATCGCGTCCAGGTCGGGGGTTACGTGAGGCACGTTCTCCGCTTCGAAGCAGCGCACGACCATGGCGACCGCGTCCACGTTGCGGATGTGGCCCAGGAATTGGTTGCCCAACCCCTCACCCCGGTGCGCGCCTTTGACCAGTCCGGCAATGTCTACGAAGCGAACCGTCGTCGGCACGACTTTTTCCGGTTTGATCAGCGCGGCAACCTCTGTCAGGCGACGGTCCTCTACCGGCACGACGCCGACGTTCGGCTCGATGGTCGTAAAGGGGTAGCTGGCCACGGCTGCCCCGGCGCGGGTTAGCGCGTTAAAGAGGGTAGACTTGCCCACGTTGGGCAGGCCGACGATGCCGATCTCCAGAGACATGGCGTCACTCCGTATGCTTGGGCGCGGCAAAGAAAAACATAGATCCCTGCTGTGGCGTGCTTTCCACCCACACCTTGCCGTTATGCAGCTTGGCGATGGACTTGACGATGGCCAGGCCCAGCCCGGTCCCCTTTATCTTGATGGTGTCGCGCTGTCTGATACGATAGAACTTTTCGAACAAGCGGGGCAGGTGCGCGGCGTCAATGCCGACACCGGTATCCTTGATCCAGACTATCACCTGGGCATTCTGCTCCGTCAGGCCCACGGTGACGCCGCCTTCGAAAGTATACTTGATGGCGTTGTCCACCAGGTTAGACAGCGCATGGCCCAGGAGGGTGGGGTCGCCCCACACCGGCGAGACTGGCCCCTCCGGCAGGCGCGTCTTGAGGTGCAGCTTTTTGGCGATCGCGCGGGGACGAAGGTCTTGTACGACGTGGCGTACCAGTTCATCCATCTGGCAAGGTGCCATATTGATGTCCACCCCGGCTTCGATGCGCCCGATGTTGAGCAGGTCGTCGATCATGCTGGTCATCTGATCGATGCCAGCGACGATCTTTTCCACGAACCGTTGCTGCTTGGGACTTGTTTCGCCGACCATCGGGATCATGGTCACATAGCCGCGCATATAGGTAAGTGGCGAGCGGAGATCGTGGGACACGGTGTTGACAAAGTCGGATTTCATCTGATCCAACTCTTTGAGATAGGTAATATCGCGCAGCACAGCTACGCGCCCGGCCATCTGGCGCTGCTGCTGGTTCACCGCACAGACGCTGGCATACAATACCCGGCCATCTGGCAGGTGCAGTTCATCGGTCAGGACGCCGCTCTCCTTCTCCAGCGGGGACGTAAAGAGCTGGCGAGCGGCTTCGGGCCCGGCGGCGAACAAGGCGTCTATTGGCTGACCCCGGGCGTCCACCAGCGAGCGAAAGGCTCCCTCGGCGGCTGGGTTGGCCAGCAGCAAATTGCCGTGGTCGTCGGTGACAATGATGGCATCGGAGGCGCTGGCCAGGATGGCCTCCAGGCGCTGGCGGCCGTCGCGAGCGGCGGCAAAGAGGCGGGCGTTCTGCGCCGCGACGGCCGCCTGCCCGGCCAACGTCGAAAGAAAGTCAACCTCCGTTGCCTCCAAACGGCGCGGCGCGTCGAAGGCCAGCCAGAACACGCCGCTCAACCGGCCACGGGTGGTCAGTGGCAGCCCAACCAGCGCCCTGAGACCCGCCTGCCGCAAGCCGAGGAGTTGAGGCGCCCGCACGCGAGCCAGGTTGTTGATCAGCAACATTTTCTCCGGAGAGACCAGCCCGGCGGCACGGCGGTCGAGTTCGGCCAGCAGGCCGGCCAGCCTCCCGGTAGAGACCGCGCCCTCCACCGTCCCGCTGGCCGAAAGCAGGACGATGCGCGCCGCACAGGCACCGGTTTTCTCCAGCGCGCCGTCCAGGATGGGGGATAGGCTGTCCTCCACTTCCAGGCTGCCAGATACCGCCTGACTGACCTGCCACAGCAGCGAAAGCTGATCGATGCGCTCTTTGAGGCTGAGTCGCATCCGCTCAAAGGCGGTTCGGAGTCGTCCCACTTCGTCCTCGCCACCGGTCCCGACCGGCGTGTCGAGCCGGCCAGCGGCGATCTGCCCGGCCACCTCGGCCAACTGTTCCACCGGACGGATGAGGTAACGGGCGGCAAAGAACAGCACGACGATGGCCACGTCGGCCAGGATGAGCAGGCGGAGCAGCAACGGGGTAGAGATGTCCATCGTCTGGCGCAGAATCACTTCGTAGGGCAGCTCGAGCACCACCGTCCAGGGGTGCCCTGTCACAGGCGTGTAGTAGACCAGGCGTTGCAGGTTGTCAGACGGTGACACGTCCTCGTAGGCCCGGCCGAATTGCGTGGCATGGGAGTGAGTGACCAGGGGAGTGGTCTCGGGTTGCCAGGTCTGGAACAGGGCGGCGGGATCGGGATGCGCCACGACGTGCCCTTCCTGATCGACGATGAAACCGGTGCCGACACGCATGGTGCCCTGTAGACTGTCGAGGATGCCGCGAAAGGTGGGATTGTCGCTCAGGCTCACCCGCCCCAGGAGGACACCCAGACCGAGGTTGGTTCGCTCCAGGGGTGCCATAAAGCTAACGATGAGATCGTCGTTGGCCTTGCGGTGCACCTCGCTGTGCATAGGAATGCCCACGATGCGCACGCGGCTCAACATCTGCTCTTCCGCCGGCAACAGGCCACGCGCTGCGTCAGCCGGATAAGAAGCGGTCGCCTCACCCAGGGCGTTCAGCAGGATCAATTCGCTGAAAAAAGCCGGGGAGCTGATGTCCTGCTGCAACTTTTGCTGGCGTGCGGCCCGATCCGTACCCCGCAGCGTGTCGTCTCGAGCGAACCGATCCAGCAACGAGCGTCCCTCAGCAAAGAGGAGGGGAATCCGATCTGCCACCCGCGCAGCATCCAGTTCCACCTGTGCCAGAACCTGCTCCGTAGAGACTCGCACGCCTGTGGTTGCGACGGCGTAGACGAGCACGGCGATGATGAGCAACATCAAGGGCACGAGGGCGTACAACAGCCGTTGCGCCAGGCTGTGCCCGTAGGGAGGCACGACACGGCCACGACGGACCGGGGCCAGGCGGGGAACGACCCGGAAGAGCAACTGCAGGACGATGCCGAGCGCGATCCCCGTCCAGAAGCGAGGCGACAGGGAGGTCACCGAGTAAGAGACGGCGTAACTGAAGGCATAGAGCGGCATGGCCGGGGCGCTGACATAGAGAATTGGCACTCGCAGCAGCCAGGCGGCCAACGAGGCCAGCGGCATCGCGGCCACAGGCTGGCGCAGCGCCCTGCCCAGCCGGCCAGCGTAGTCCTGGGTGAGCAAAAAGCCAGCGATCAGGCCAAAACCGATGGACTCGAAGACGTGGAGCAACTGCGCCGTCTCGTACGCCCCCCGCACCAGGCCGCTGACGGCGGCGACCAGCGCGGCGGGCAGGACCCCCAGCCGGGCGGCGGTGAGGCCAATGAGCAACAGTGCGATGACAGGCACTTCCAGAGGGCGGGCTTCCGAGGCGGTGCCCGGTATGGGGAGCAGACGCAGGCCGGTGAAACGGAGCTTCAGGGTGTTGCTGAACAGAGCCACGGACAGGGTCAGCAGGACAAAGAGCGCCACTTGCCGCCAGCGTAACGATGAGAGATCCGTTCGCAGGAAGAGCAGAAGCAGCGGGGGAAGGGTGGCGGCCAGGTAGAGCAGCAGGAGCAGGTATCCCTCTAACCGCTGAGGCACGGCCAAGGCTGGATTGTCCCACGTGCCGAACCAGACGATTTCCATGGCGCCTTACCAGATCAGAAACACTTGCGTTCTGTACCGTATTATAGCACTTTACAGCTTAACCGGCAATACAGATTGAGCAAGGGAGCAAAAAGAAAAGAGGGCAAGGCGAGTTCCACCCTGCCCTCTGAAATGGCAGCCAGATTTTATTTGACGACGATGTTCACCAGCCGCCCTGGCACGTAAATGACCTTGACGATCTCACGGCCGGCGATGTATCGTTGCGCCCCCGCCGTAGCCAGGGCCTTTTCCTTGGCCTCCGCCTCGCCGATGTTGGCCGGCACTGCCAACCGGTCGCGCACCTTGCCGTCGATCTGAACGATCAGGGTGATGGTTTCCTCGGCGGCAATTGCCTCTTCCCACCTGGGCCAGCTCTGCTGATGGATGCTGTACGGCCGGCCGGTGCGCGTCCACAGCTCCTCGGCAATGTGAGGCGTAAAGGGTGCCATGAGCAGCAGCAGGCTCTCCACGGCCTCGTCCCAGGCGGGTGTGTGAGCCAGCGGCGTCGTTTTGGCCGTCTTCATCGTGTTGCGCAGCGACATCAGCGCCGCGATGGCGGTGTTGAACGAAAAGCTCTCAATGTCTTCGGTCACCTTTCTGATCGTCTGATGTACCGCCCGGCGCAGCGCCCGCACGTCGCCCTCGCCGGCCCGGCCAGCGACGCCTGGCTTGGGCTCCAGGGCCAGCGACCAGACGTCTTCCAGGAAGCGCTGTGTCCCCCGGATGCCCTGACTGTCCCACGGCCCGCCCAGGTCCCAGCGGGCAAAGAACAGGAGATAGGTCCGCACCGTGTCGGCGCCGTATCTTTTGACGAGTTCGTCAGGGGCGATGACGTTGCCCCGGCTCTTGCTCATCTTTTCGCCGTCTTCGCCCAGCACCATGCCCTGGTTAAAGAGGCGCAGCATCGGCTCGTCAAAATCCACCACGCCCATGTCACGCATCGCCTTGGTGAAGAAGCGAGTGTAGAGCAAGTGCATGGTGGCGTGCTCGATGCCGCCGGTGTACTGATCGACCGGCAGCCAGTAGGCCCCCTTCTCGGGGTCGATGGGGGCCGAGTCGGCGTGAGCTGGTTCGCCTTCCCGGTAATACGGGCTGACGTAGGCGTAATGGTACCACGAGGAGCACATAAAAGTGTCCATCGTGTCGGTCTCGCGCCGGGCGTCGCCGCCGCAGCGGGGACATGTGACGTGCAGAAAGCCGGCGTGATAGTTGAGCGGGCTCTCGCCGGTGGGCAGGAACTCGGCGTCCTCCGGCAGCAGCACGGGCAGATCCTCGTAGGGCACGGGCACGATGCCACACTCTGGGCAGTGGATCATGGGGATCGGCGCGCCCCAGTAACGCTGGCGGCTGATGAGCCAGTCGTGCAGGCGGTAGTTGACGGCAAACTTACCGATCCCTTTCTCCTCCAGCCAGTCAGTCACCTTGCTCTTGGCCACGTCGCCCGGCGTGCCGGAGAATTCGCCAGAGTTGATCATCGCGCCATACTCGGCGTGGAACAGCACGTCGCGATAGAATTCGACGTCCCACAACATCTCCATGACGGTGCGCTTGTCTCGCACCGCCGGTTCCAGCCTCTGGCAGCGGGCCAGGATGTCACGGTCGGCTGCCACAGAGTCGAATGCCCGGACGGCATCGTCAAATACAAAGGCCCACCGCGCGCCGACGACCTCCGTCCAGGAACCGGGCCTGATGTGTGCCCCGGCCAGGGCCAGGTAGCGGTCTATCTGATCCCTGTCCAGCGTGACGACCAGGGCGCCGTCTTGCTCTTCGAAGGCGATGCCCGCCTCGGCCAATGCATCGGCAAAGCCCGCCTCCATCGTGCCCTGAGCGGCGAGCGACTTGGCCACGCCGCCGGGCCGGTCAATGACCGGGATGATGTGCAGGCCGAACTTGAGGGCGAACTCAAAGTCCCGCTCGTCGTGGGACGGCACGCCCATGATCGCGCCGGTGCCATAGGTCATCATCACGTAATCGGCGATCCAGATGGGGATGCGCATGCCGTTGACCGGGTTGATGGCGTACGCGCCGATAAAGACGCCGCTCTTTTCCTTGTCCGTCGCCGTCCGCTCGATCTCGCTCTGGCGGGCGGCCTGGTGCTGGTAGGCGTCTACGGCCTCGCGGTACTCGTCGGTCGTCAATTCGTCCACCAGGGGGTGCTCGGGGGCGAGCACCATGAACGTCGCACCCCACAGGGTGTCAGGGCGGGTGGTAAAGACGACCAGGTCGTCGCCGCGCTCGGTCTTGAAGACGGTGTCAGCGCCTTCGCTGCGGCCGATCCAGTTGGTCTGCATGATCTTGACCCGCTCGGGCCACTCGATCTGGGAAAAGTCGAGCAGTTCGTCGGCGTATTGGGTGATGCGGAACTTCCAATGGGGCACGTTCTTTTTGATCACCGGCGTGTTGCAGCGCTCGCAGTGGCGGTCTTCCCCCCACACCTGCTCCCGGGCCAGGACGGTGTTGCACCGGGGGCACCAGTCGACGAGTGCCTCGTCGCGGTAGGCCAGCCCCATGTCGTACAGCTTGAGGAAGAACCATTGCGTCCAGCGATAGTAGCCGGGCAGGCAAGAGATGGCCTCGCGATCCCAGGCCCACATGGCGCCCATGGAGCGCAGTTGGCCCTGCTCGCGCTCAATGTTGGCCATCGTCCACGCGTGGGGATGGATGCCCCGCTGGATGGCCGCGTTCTCGGCCGGCAGGCCGAACGCGTCAAAGCCGATGGGAAAGAAGACGTTATAGCCGTTCATGCGCTTGTAGCGCGCGGCGGCATCGCTGGGCGTCATGGCGTACCAATGGCCGATGTGCAGATCACCCGATGGGTAGGGCAGCATGGTCAGGAAGTAGTATTTCTCTCTGCCGGGATCCTCGGCCGTTCGGTACAGGCCGTCGGCCTCCCATCGCGCTTGCCATTTGGGTTCGATGTCTTGAGGTATGTATCTGTCTGTCACGATGCTCGCTCCTCTCCCTCCGTTGCCAAAGACAAAGCCCCTCGTCCGCCAGGGACGAAGGGCTGCTCCGTGGTACCACCCTGTTTGGAAAGAACCCGCTTGCACCACACTTGGGCAGGGTTGTGGTGCACCTCTTTCCCACTCACCGGCGCGATAACGGGCGCCACGCGTCGCCGACTACTGGGCGGGCTTGTCCGCTGTTCCCCGGCACGGCTCCCGGGCGAGTTTGGCCTGTGTGGCGGTGCCACCGGCGCCCCCCGAAAGCGCCCTCTGCCAGGCTCCCACCATCACCCGGCTCTCTGCGAGGGTTGGCCTACTACTCCCGTTCACGGCCTGTTGACTGATCACTTTTACTATAGCAAATCGCATATCGCTTATGGCGATATGCGATACGCGATGCGTGACCTGGTGGACCTGAAGGGACTCGAACCCTTGACCTTCTCAATGCCATTGAGACGCGCTCCCAACTGCGCCACAGGCCCACGCGAGGATAAGTTGAAAGACTGGGACCTGACTGGGCCGGATCCTGCTCCCCGAGCGCCCCAGTGGAGCTGAGGGGACTTGAACCCCTGACCTCATCAGTGCGATTGATGCGCTCTCCCAACTGAGCTACAGCCCCAAATCGCGGCCCATAGTATAGTCCAGAACCCGGTTCTTGTCAAACAATGACCCTCAGCTTGCCCGGCAGCACGCGATACTCGACCCGCGTCGCCGCCGGATCGAACAGCTCGCCGTCGGCCTGGATGGGGGTGGAGGGCTGGCAGGTGATGGTGAGGCGCGTCGTGCGGCCAGACGTGATCTCTGGCTCGTCCACGTGGCGGCCGTCAAAGGTCGTGGGCAGCAAGCGCAGTAGCCGCAAGCGAGTCATACCTCCGCCCAGGATAAAGTCCAACTGGCCATCGTCCAGCTCGGCGCGGGGCGTCATGTAGAAAGCGCCGCCGGTGCGGGGGCTGTTGCCCACCGAGACCAGCGCAGCCTGCCCGGAGAAGCGCCCGCCGTCCCACTCGACCGTCATCTGCCAGTCGCGGTGGCGGAGGATGGTGAGCAGGGCGGCCAGGATGTAGCGCGGCGTGCCTTTGACCCGCTTCATGCGGCTCTGCTGGACCGTGACCATCGGCTCCAGGCCGACGGCCGAGTTGTTGTCAAAGTAGCGACCGTTGACCCAGCCGACGTCAATGACGCGGCTGCGGCCGGCCTGGATGCGGCGACAGGCTTCCGCCACGTCGGAGGGCAGGTCGAGTACGTCGGCCAGGTCGTTGGCCGAGCCGAGGGGGATGATGCCCAGCGGCCCGGCGACCGTGCCCGGCGACTCTCCGGCGGCCATGACCAGCCCGTTGACCACCTCGCTGATCGCGCCGTCCCCTCCGGCGGCGACGACCGCGTCGTAGCGCTCGCTGGCTGCCTGGCGCGCCATGTCGATGCCCTGATTTGGGGCCTCCATAGCGACGAGATCGAAAGCCATGCCCAGCTTTCGCAGGTTGTCCTCGATGGCCGGGATGGCCGCCTGGGCCTTCCATCGGCCAGAGTATGGGTTGACGATGATTTTCACCCTGTTGACTGTCACACTTCCCCCCAATCCTCCCAGGTCAACTCGACATCGCCGACAAACACCGTGTCGCCGGCCTCGACCCCTGCCTCTTCCAGGGCGGCGATGACGCCCATGTTCTCCAGGAAGAGATGAAAGCGCAAGATCGCCTCGTCCAGTTGCCAGTTGGTGCGGTGCGCGGCCCGTTCGACGCGGATGCCTCGCACCCGCCAGGCGTTCGCCCCCTTGTCGTGGGTCACAGAGATGGCGTCCTCGTCGGGGGGCGGCTGCAGAACAGCGGCGGTTTCCGTCACCTCGACCGGCAACGCCTCACGCGGCAATGCCTCCAGCCGCGACGCCACGCGCCCCATGAGCGCGTCCACGCCCTGCCGGGTGACGGCCGAGATGGCCATGGTCTCCCGGACACCTCGCTCGACCAGCGCCGCTTGCAGCCGGGGCCACAGGGCCTGGGCAGGGGGCAGGTCCATCTTGTTCAGGACGACGATCTGCGGCCTGGTCGCCAGCCGCTCGCTGTACAGGTCCAGCTCGGCGTTGATCGTGTCGTAATCGGCCAGCGGATCCTGGGAAGCGCCGTCGAGCAGGTGAACGAGCAGGCGCGTCCGCTCCGCGTGGCGGAGAAACTGGTGCCCCAGGCCCGCGCCCTGGTGCGCCCCTTCGATGAGGCCGGGCAGGTCGGCCACGACAAAGCTGGTGGTCGGGTCAAGCGCGACGACGCCCAGGTTGGGCACGAGCGTGGTGAAAGGATAGTCCGCGATCTTGGGGCGGGCAGCGCTGACGACCGACAGCAGCGTGGACTTGCCAGCGTTGGGCAAGCCGACGATGCCCACGTCGGCGATGAGTTTCAGCTCCAGGGCCAGCCACCGTTCCTCGCCCGGGTCGCCCTGCTCGGCGACGCGCGGGGCCTGGTTGGTCGGGCCGGCAAAGGCTGCGTTGCCCCGCCCGCCCCGCCCACCGCGGGCGACGAGCAGCTTCTGGCCGGGGAGGGTGAGATCGCCCAGAAACTCGCCCGTGTCGGCGTGGCGCACGATCGTGCCAGGCGGCACCGGCACGTGAACGTCGGCACCGCCCTTGCCGGCCTGATTCTTGCCGCGCCCGTGCGCGCCGCGCTCCGCCTTGATGTGGACCTTGTGGCGGAAGGTGACCAGCGTGTTGAGGTGGGTGTCCACGACCAGATAGACGTCGCCGCCTTTGCCGCCGTTGCCGCCGGCCGGCCCGCCCAATGGCACGAATTTCTCCCGGCGGAAGGCGACGATGCCGTTGCCCCCGTCGCCACCCTTTACATAAATCTTGACCTCGTCAAAGAACACGGTTTTCCTCCGCGATAAGCACTTGTCCAGAAATAACCCTGTACTGACCGCCCTGGTCCTGTCCGACCAGAACAGTGTCCAGCACAGTGCGCCTGATTTCGGACCCAAAGTGCGAAGTTAATAATGGACAAGTACAAAGCATACACGCAATTGGGGTTGTTGTCAAGGCAAGGCAGGCGTGATATAATGTGAAGCGGGAAACGTGGTGCGTGGGGCGTGAGGGGCAAAGCGGAGGGGTTGATGGAACCGATCACTACTGCTGCCGTTGTCCTGGCGCTGGCGCAGGGCTTGAGCCAGGTGGGGGGAAAGCTGCTCGAAAAAGGGTTCCTCGAGCCGGCCCTGGGACCGGCCGTGGAGCTGATGACACGCTGGTTGGGACGGGCTGTCGTCTCGAAGGAAGAGGACGACGCGCTGCGCAAAGCGCTGCGAGCGGCGATGAGGGATTACGGGCAAGTCACGGGCGAGGGCGACCTGCAGGTGCAGGCCCTGCTGTCCAGCCTGCACGTCCTGACGGCCGAGGAGAACGCTGCCCTCCGCGCCGAGGTGGCCCGGGCGCTGTGGCTGATGGATGGTCCCGATCCGGCCTACACGCCAGAGACGCTGCCCGCTGCGCTGGGCCTGTCGTCGAAGATGCGCCGACCGCTGGCTGCCTTTCTGTGGCAGCTCAAACGGCGACTGGCGGCGCGCGAGCCGTTCCAGTCGCTGTTCGCCTTCGACCAGGACGCGGCGGTGCGGCGCGCGCTGGGAGAGATGACCGAATATGTCGGCCTGCTGGCGGCGACGGTAGCGTCCACGGCAGAGGGGCCGGCGGTGCGCGTGTGGCCGGTGGAACGGAAAGCCAGCGCGGCCGAACTGGCCCGCCTGCGCCGTACATACCTGGCCTACCTGGCCGACGAGTGCCGCTGGCTGGCGTTCAGCGGCATCATGCAGGTGCGCGACATCCCCCGGCTGCCGATGGCCGAGGTCTTTGTGCCGCTCAAGGTCACGCCCCCGGCGCAGTTGCGGCCGGAGCGGGCGCTGCTGGAGGCGGAGCGGATCGAGGACAAGGTGCCCCTGCAGGGATTGCTGCCCCGCTACCCGCGGCTGGTCGTCCTGGGCGATCCTGGCTCGGGCAAGACGACCTTTCTCAAGTACGTCGCCCTGGCGCTGGCCGAAGGCCCCGCTGCGGCGCGGGAGCGGCTGGGCCTGGATGTCGACGCCGCATCCGAGGCCGGCCCCTGGCTGCCGGTGCTCTTTCCCATCGCCGCCTACGTCGAGGCGCTGAAAAAAGAGGCCAACGTGGCGCTGTTCGACTTTTTGCCCGATTATTTCCGGGGCCGCGCCCTGCCCGACCTGGGGCCGCTCCTGGGGGCCGAACTGGATGCCGGTCACTGCCTTCTCCTGCTGGACGGGCTGGACGAGGTAGGATCTCCCGGCGACCGGCGGCTGGCCGTTGGCCGGGTGGCCGACCTGACGCGCAAGTGCCCGGGCAATCGCTTCGTCGTCACCAGCCGGATCGCCGGGTACGACCAGGCCCCGCTGAGCAGCGACGAATTCACCCACCTGACGATCCAGCCTTTCGACGAGGAGGACATCGCCCGCTTTGCCGGGCAGTGGTGCCACGCGTACGAGACGAGGGGCGGGGTGACGACGCCTGTCGCCACAGCCAGGGCCGAGGCGCGCGCCAAGCACCTGGTGGCTCAGATCCACAGCGATCCCAACATCGCCAGGCTGGCGGCCAACCCGCTGCTGCTCAGCATCCTGGCGCTGATCCACTACCAGGGGACGCAACTGCCCCGCCGTCGCGTCGAACTATACGGCCTGTGCGTCAAGACGCTGGCCGAGACGTGGAACCGTGCCCGTGGCCTGGGCGACCGGCCGATCAATGTCTACCTGGGCGGCGAGCCGCTGGACGAGCGCTTTGTGGCCGACGTGCTGGGGCCGGTGGCCTACTGGACGCACGAGCACTGCCCGGAGCGGGTGGTCGAGCGGCGCGATCTGGAGGAGAAACTGGCCGAACGGCTCGACGAGTACGCTCAGGTGGGCCCGTTGAAGGCGCGAAGCCTGGCCGACGATTTCATCGAACTCATGGTCGAGAAAACGGGTCTGCTGGCTCCCCGCGGCCTGGATCTGTTTGGCTTTCTGCACCTGACGTTCGAGGAGTACCTGGCTGCCCGCTACTTGATCGACTGGTCGGACTATGAGGCCGAGGTCGGGCGGCTGGCCGCCGACCCCCGCTGGTGGGAAGTCGTCCGTTTGGGCGCAGCGGCGCTGACCGGCCGGCGCGTGGGCAGACTGGTGAACGCGGTTCTGAATGCGGGCCTGAGCGGGAAGGACCGGGGACGCGACGTTGTGCTGGCCGGCTGGTGCGCCGTGGACGCCGGGCGCGCCGCCGTGGGCCAGCCGGCGATGAAGCGCCTGCTGGCGTGCCTGGAGCGGGCGATGCGCGGCACGGACGATGATGGCCAGCCGTTCGATCCACCCACCATCCCGGCCGCCACCCGCGCCGAGGCGGGCCGCGTCCTGGCCGACCTGGGCTGGCTGCCCGGCGACCTGGATGCCATGGTGGACGTGCCGGCGGGCGAGTTCCTCATGGGCAGCACGGCGGAGGAGATCGAGCGGCTCAAGGGGGAGGCCCCAGGCTACATGCACTCCTGGTTTGATCGCGAAGCCCCGCAGCGCCGGGTGACCGTGCCCGCCTTCCGCCTGGGCAAGTACCCGGTGACCAACGCCCAGTTCCGGCGTTTCGTCGAGGACGGGGGCTACGAGAATGAGTCTCATTGGTCGCCGGAGGGCGTGGCCTGGCTGCGCCGCACGGCGGAGGAAGAAGCAGACCTGCCGGACTATCGCCAGCGGGCGGGGCGCAGGGAACCGGGCTACTGGCGCGACGCCCGCTACAACCGGCCCAACGCGCCGGTCTTGGGCGTGACGTGGTACGAGGCGGAGGCCTACTGCCGCTGGCTGTCGGCCAGGGAAGGGCGGGATTACCGCCTGCCCGGCGAGGCGATGTGGGAGAAGGCTGCCGGAGGGGAGACAGCGGGCCGCTACCCCTGGGGCAACAGGTTTGACCCACAGCGAGCCAACACCGGCCAAGATGACATCCGCGAGCCGACGGCGGTGGGTGTCTATCCGCTGGGAGCCAGCCCTTACGGCGTGCAGGATATGATCGGCAACGTGTGGGAGTGGTGCGCCGACTGGTTTGGGCCTTACCGGGAGCCGCACGAGCCGCCTGGTTCTGGCGATTACCGCGTGCTGCGGGGCGGGGCGTGTCGCGCTACCGTTCGATGGTACGCTCGCTGCGCCGTCCGCTTCCTCGGCAGTCCCGATGGCTGGCGCGACGACCTGGGGTTTCGGGTCGCCGAGTATCTGTAGCACTTGTCCAGAAATAGCACTGCATTTCTGAGTGCGTTTTACACCTGATTTCAGACACAATGTGCGAAGTTAATAATGGACAAGTACGTAGTTGAGTTCTGGTTTCTGGATTCTGAATTCTGCAAAGGCGACGCTGGGAGTGGCGCGTTGGCCTGGCCAGGAGCCGTCGCGAAAAAGGGGAGGGAGAAATTCGCTTTTCTGGCTGGTTTGCGCCTGACGATGCACCCGCGGAAGAGCGTGGTCTACCCGGTTGCCACCGGCATTCCTTTCCTGGGCTTTCGCCTTTATCCCACCCACCGGCGGTTGAAGCGGGCCAACGTCGTCGCCTTCAGGCGGCGGTTCCGCCGGTTGCGACGCGCCTACCGGCAGGGAGAGGTCTCGCTGGAGCAGATGGCGCGCTCTGTGCAGGGCTGGCTGGCCCACGCTGCCCACGGGGACACGTGGCGACTGCGCCAGACGACGCTGGCGCGGCTGCCGGTGTGATGAGCACCTGTTCACTCAAGCCGGTGATTGAAATCACCGGCTAGGGAAAAGTGCGTTCAAACGCACTGAAAACCGGGGTTCGGCAACCCGTTTGAACGGGTTTTGTGCGGTTCAGCCGGGCGTTTCAACGCTCGGCACCCGGCTCTTGTTGAAAAACGGCATCCGAAGGGACGTTCCAGGCTCATAGCGGACCACCGTCCATAGGCATCAAGTTAAGAGTGAGGCCGTGCCTGCCAGGGACCGCCCGCCGATCAAGTCGCCGGGCTACGGAGCTTCCGCCCGATAAATCGGGCTCAGGAACCCCATTCATGGGGTGGTAGCTCTGTAGCCGGGGCACTTTACCCCGGCGGTGCAGGCTGGCGTGCACATCCAGTGTTTCTTCATTATCTACTGTCTTGGCTTGATGCGCATGGACTACCGTCCGCGTAAGGTGGGGCGGCGGATGGTGATCCGCCGGGAGCGATTTTGCGGATGCGCCGGGTATTGACCTCCAAAGTCTGGGACTGAGTGGTAGGCCGCTAACGGTTCGACGCCCGGGGCGGGGCCGATTTTTCATACGGCGTGGAGCGTGCTATAATAGCTTAAACCAACGAACAGGAATCCCTATGTCTCACAACCAAGAGCAGATTGAGCCCGATCCCTTTGGCGATCGCGAGGTTCCCCCCGGCCACCGGTCCGGTTTTGTGGCGCTGGTCGGCAAGCCGAACGTGGGCAAGTCGACGCTGCTGAACCGCCTGCTGGGGCAAAAGATCGCGCCCGTGTCGCCCAGGCCACAGACGACGCGCACCCGGCTGCGGGGCATCCTCACCCTCCACCACGACGCGGGCGATCCCGCGGACGCGCAGATCATCTTTGTCGATACACCAGGCATCCACGAGCCGCTGCACAAGCTGGGCCAGTTCATGGTGGACACCGCTTCCAGCGCGGTGCCCGACGCCGACGTCGTGCTGTTCATGGTCGACCTGGAAACGCCGCCCACGGCCGAGGACCGCACGATCGCCGATCTGGTGGACCGGCACGCCCAGGGGCCGGTCGTCCTGGTGCTCAACAAGGTAGACCTGCTCTCCCCGGAACAGGTTGAATCTCGCGCCGGTGACTACCTGAGGTTGATACGACCGGCGGAATGGTCCACCATCTCTGCCACGCGGGGCGACAATGTACCCCAACTGCTGGAAACGGTCATCGGGCTCCTGCCGGAGGGGCCGCGCTACTATCCCGAGGACGAGATCAGCGACGTCTATTTGCGCGACGTGGCCGGCGAGCTGATCCGCGGGCAGGCGATGACGCTGTTGCGCGACGAGGTGCCCCACGCCCTGGCGGTGACCGTCGAGCAGTTCAAGGAGCGCCGCGCCGACCTGACCTACGTCGAGGCGACGCTGATCGTGGAGCGGGCGACGCAGAAGGCGATCGTCATCGGCAAGGGCGGGCGCATGATCAAGCGCATCAGCCAGGAGGCGCGAGCCGAACTGGAAAAGGTGCTCGACACGCGGGTGTACCTCGACCTGCACGTCAAGGTCGTCAAGAACTGGCGGCGGGACGAAGACCAGTTGCGCCGCCTGGGATATTTCGTGCCCAAGCGGAAGCGCCGCTAGTCGTCGCGTTCTCCAGGCCCTGAGAGCGTCTATAGTATTAGGGTAGGCGGAGTCCCGAACTCGTTCGGGGCGAGGCCGAAACAAGTTTCGGGCTCCGGATTGGACTGCAGTTGAATACAACGGCGTTCAGCATCCATTCCCGACTTGCCAAGGGGGGCGAGTCGTGTTATGATGAAAGGCGTGTGATGCGTGGTACAGCATGACGCGCCTTTCGAGTTTCTTTAAGAGGGTGTCTGATTATTCATCATGGCGATTCAGACCCTAAGGGTTTTCAGGGGAGCCGGACACAACAGGGTTCTCGGGATGCCCAGAATCATAGTTTTCAAAGGTGTTTTCGTAAACCCTTAGGGTCTTTAGAGGATGGATCTTTGCGTAGAATTGGTTACTGGATCGGGAGGTTTCTAGGACAGGAGACTGGGCCGAGAACGACCTTTATCCTGGAGGGACTCGCCCTGGCCGGCGCCCTGGCTTTGGCTGCGCTCCTGCGGATGGGCTGGCCGGGAGTCAACTCGTTCAGCTTTGACGAGGCGCGGGTCAGCCTGATGGCATTAAAGATGGCCCGCCAGGGGGAGTTTGCCCGGCTGGGGATGCAATCTTCTACCGGCGTGCCCAACTTTCCGGCCGCCGTGTGGATCTTTGCCCTGCCGTATCGCCTGTCGACCGACCCGTTGGTTGCGACGCTGTTCGTCGGGCTGCTGGGCACGTCGGCCGTGGCGGGCGTGTGGTGGCTGGCCCGGCGGGCCTGGGGTCCATGGGCGGCGCTCAGCGCGGCGACGCTGTTCGCGGCCTCGCCGTTTGCCGTCCTCTACTCGCGAAGCATCTGGAGCCAGGATCTGCTGCCGCCCCTGGCCGTGCTGTGGGCTGCCGCTGGCGTGGTGGGCGTCAGCAGGCAGAAAGCGTGGGCCGTGGCGCTTCACATCTTTTTGGCTGGGTTTGCCTTCCAGGTGCATTACGCCGGCATCGCCCTCGTACCGGCGACGGCCTGGCTCGCCGTTCGGTATCGCCTGTGGCGGCAGTGGCGTGCGCTCCTGGCCGGCGGGGCGCTGGCGGCCCTGGCCGCGTGGCCTTTTGTCTACACCATCTGGTGCTGCGCACCAGGCGTGCAAGCCGACCTCCAGCGACTGTGGCAGCAGCCCTCACAGACCAGCCTGGCCGCCGTCCGCCAGTTGGGTCAACTGGGCATCGGCGCGAACTGGGAGCGGCTCCTGCTGGGAAACCGATGGGTGTGGGATCCGCCTCTCACGGTGGCGCTCGGCATCGCCAGCCTGGCAGCGGCTCTGCTCATTGGCGCCGGCCTGGCGGGGCTGACGTGGCGGGTGTGGCGCGATGCGCGCGATGCCCAGCAGGACTGGAGAAGCGTTCTGACGGCGCTGCTGCCGGCGTGGGTCGTTTCAGCCCCCTTGGTTTTCCTGCGCTCCAAGACAGCGCCCTTGCCCCAGTATCAGTTGGCCGCGTTGCCGGCGCTCTGTCTGGCAGCGGGGAGCGTGGCAGGGCTGGTGCGAGGTCGCCGGTGGCGTTTGGCCGTCACGGCGCTTGCTGTGGCCGTAGCAGCGGTCCAGGCCGCGCCGGTGGCCCAGGGACTGGGCGTGGTAGCTCGCCGGCTGACGCGCGGAGGTATCGGCACGCCGCTGGGACGCCCCCGGGCCGTTGCCCAGGGTCTGATGGATGGCCGGCCGATCGTGGTGCACACCCACGGCGACATGCCCGAGTTCTTTGGCGACGCCGCCGGTTTCAGTGTTCTCCTGTGGGATTACCCGCATCGGATCGTGGACGGGCGATCGGCCCTGCTCGTGCCCGACGAAGCGGCGCATCTGCTGGCGACTTTTGCCGATTTGCCGGCATGGGTTGAGGCTCAGGCGAGCGGGTTAGGTGGACAGGAGCGGGCGTTTCCCCGTCGCGAAGGAGAGCCGCCCTACTGGGCACTGACGGTTGAGGGGGCAGACCCATCTGGCTTTCAGCCCGTCGAGCTGCTGGCGCTGGCCAACGGCGCGCAGTTGCAGGGCTGGCGTGCGCGTTTGGTGGGCGGTCGCCTGCGGATCACGACGTGGTGGACAATCGGCGAACTGCTGGCCCCAGGCCGTTACCACCAGTTCAACCACCTGCGTTCTGCCCGGCGCCTGGAGGGGGGCGCAGAGCCGACGGCGGGATACGACGTGCCGCTCTCCTCGCACGCCTG
>Ga0180437_10005349_pt1 | contig 17610 bp, 19 predicted proteins | sample SS_ome_4_FD_132410 | JGI IMG/M metagenome (GOLD analysis project Ga0180437, IMG submission 132410) | Hypersaline lake sediment archaeal communities from the Salton Sea, California, USA - SS_3_D_1 metaG | ecosystem: Environmental > Aquatic > Non-marine Saline and Alkaline > Hypersaline >... | reverse complement strand
GACTTTCCTGAGAGCAGGTGAAATTCAGACTCTGATCGCCGGGTTCGGCGTGACCGACTATGGAGAACCGTTGTTCTACGCCTATGATCCGGAAGTCTGTGGCTGATTATCTGCCTTGGCAAGCACGAACTCTGTGCTAAGAAATAGCACGTCAAACCAGTTGAGGAAAATTGACTGAGATATGGGATGGCCTTACCAGGGCCATAGAACTGTTAGTATCCCTGGATCCGGAGGTAATGCAGATAGCAGGGAGGTCCCTGAGGATTTCAGGCACCTCTTGCCTTCTTGCCTCTCTGATCTGTCTGCCTCTCGGTAGTCTGATACATTTCCATCAGTTTCGAGGGAAAAGGGTACTAATAAACATCGTCCAGACGCTGTTCAGCGTACCTACAGTGGTTGTCGGCTTGTTTGTTTTTGTGCTGTTTTCTCGGGCCGGGCCTCTGGGCGTCTTTGGCATGTTCTTGACCCCCGCTGCCATGGTGATTGCTCAGATGATACTAATCACTCCCTTACTGCTCGGGTTGACTATTTCCGCTTTGAGTGGGGTAAGTCGAGAGATGATGGATACTGCTACGTCGCTTGGTGCCAGTGGCTTCCAGACTGCCTGGCTTGTGCTGAGGGAGGCCAGGTATGCGGTGCTGGCTGCTGTGATAATGGGTTTCGGCAGGGCCATATCGGAAGTTGGATGTGCTATGATGGTCGGCGGAAATATCAGAGGGTTCACCAGGGTAGTCACCACGGCAATAGCACTGGAGACATCTAAAGGCGAGCTGGAATTGGCGCTGGCACTGGGTATGATTCTGTTGTTACTGGCTCTTATCATCAACATCGCCTTAAACAGGCTGCAGCAAAGGTAGGAAATGTCCCTGGTAGAAGTAATAGGACTACACCATAGATACGGTCCGCGGCCCATACTGCAGGATATCAACCTTAGCATTGACAGGGGCGAAGTGTTTGCTTTGATTGGTCCCACTGGAGCAGGCAAGACAACGCTGTTACGCATTATGGACCTACTGGAAGTTCCCAGTGCGGGAGAGATCTACTTTGATGGCAAATACGTCCCTCGGTCGGGTAGACAGAGGTTTGCGATCCGTCGTCGGATGTCATTCATCCATCAGAAGCCTCACGTATTTAATCTGAGCGTCTGTGACAACGTTGCCTGTGGTCTAAGATGGAGAAGAGAGAAGAAGAACAAGGTTGTCGGCAAGGTTGGCCGTATCCTGGAAATGGTTGGGTTGAAAGGCTATGAGAATAGAAACGCCCGAACGCTTTCTGGCGGCGAGGCACAGCGAGTAGCTCTGGCCAGATCCCTGGTGCTTGAACCCGACCTGTTGTTATTGGATGAGCCGACAGCTAATCTTGACCCTGTTTCGGCAGAGAAGATTGAGCAATTGATCTCACAGGTTGCCAGGCAGGGTAACACTACTATGATAATGGCAACGCATGATATGGCTCAAGGGCAGCTACTCGCTGACAGGATAGGGGTGCTCCTCGAAGGCGGGCTTGTACAGACAGGCAATGCCACCGACATATTCCGTTCACCCCGAAACCGAGAGGTTGCTCGTCTTGTTGGTATTGAGAACATCATCGAGGGCGTAATAGCCGCAAACACCGAAGGCATAGCCACGGTCGAGGTGGGTAACGATTCCGATAGGATCGGGATACAGGCAGTCTCTGACTACCCCGCGGGAAAGGAAGTGTATGCCTGCATCAGGCCTGAGGATATCACGTTAGCTCTGTCTAGCACCCAGAGCTCGGCAAGGAACTCTTTTCAGGCAAGGATTACCCAAGTAGCGACCCTTGGAGCGCTTAGCCGGATAGAAATAGACTGTGGCTTCCGGCTGGTGGCTTTAGTTACCAGAATGTCCGCAGAGGACTTGGATTTGCAGGTCGGCGGGGAGGTCCATGCTGCTTTCAAGGCTACCGGAGTGCATGTTATGGAGAAGGGAAGCTAGTTAAGGAATGTGGGGGAGCTTGGTCGGACGATCTGCTATGGACGTGGCACCATATGCCAGGCCCCACAATGTTCTGGAAGCGTCTATTGGACTGGCAGCCAGTAATTCGCTAATATGTGTCGATAAGGCTACAATCGGTGCGTTAGCCAGGGTGCCGTTTTCAGCGAGGTGGAGTGGGGTAAAGGGTGGTGATCATGGCTAGGGAGATAGAGAATGACAGGAATTCCTGATCCTTTTGGGCGGACCATAAATTACCTCAGGATATCAGTTACCGACCGCTGCAACCTGCGCTGCCTGTATTGCATGCCACCTGAAGGTGTCCCCCAGATGTCCCATAGCGAGGTTCTCTCCTATGAGGAGATTCGGATTGTAGTTCGGGCAGCGGCAGAGCTGGGCGTTAACAGGTTGAGACTCACTGGCGGCGAGCCGCTGGTTAGAGCTGAGTTGCCCAAGCTGGTTCGCATGATATCTCGAATTGAAGGAATCGAAGAAGTATCGTTGACCACCAATGGGACGCTTCTGGATAGATACGCTCTGGAACTCAAGCAGGCAGGCCTCTCTCGAGTTAACGTCAGTTTGGATACGCTCAAACCCGATCGATTTCGATACATAACCCGTCTGGGAAAACTGGAAACCGTTCTTGACGGCATCCAAGCAACAGAGGAGGCGAGACTCGATCCGGTCAAGATAAACACTGTAGTCATGCGGGGTGTAAACGATGATGAGGTGCTGGATTTTGCCAAGATGACTCATGAAGGATGGCATGTGCGATTCATCGAACTTATGCCCTTCAAGGATGTAACGGAATTCGTACCTTCCATTGAATTGCGACAGCATATCGGTCTACTCGGCAGGCTGGAGCCCTGTGCATCCATAACTGGCAATGGACCTGCTACCTACTACCGACTAGCTGGAGCTACGGGTACCATAGGCTTTGTCAGCCCCCTGACCGAGACTTCATTCTGCTCTCGGTGTAACCGCATGCGGCTTACTCCGGACGGCAAGATACGACCTTGCCTTCTGGGAGAAGAGGAGATTGATCTGAAGACATCGTTGCGGAACAGCGCCTCGACGGAGGAGATAAAACGGCTGATTCTGGAGGCAGTGGCTTCCAAGCCTGAGCGTCATCGTCTAGGGGGATATGATGTCAGGCTGGCAAATCGAAAAATGTCGCAGATCGGAGGCTAAAGATGGAGTCAGGGCTGGTTCACATGATAGACGTTACCCGCAAGAAAGAAACGGAACGCCAGGCAACAGCCAAGGGCAGAGTTCACATGCAGCCCGCTACCTTAGAACTTATCCGCAAAGGGGAACTGGAAAAAGGAGACGTCTTAGCCGTGGCAAAGACGGCTGGAATCATGGCCGCCAAACAAACTGACCATCTTGTACCTCTCTGTCACCCTCTCCAGCTCACCAACGTTAGAATCGACTTCAATCTGTGTGCAGATACTGCCGGGTTCACCGGAGTTGAAGTTACCGCCAGCGCCAGGGGAGTGGGGAAAACAGGGTTTGAAATGGAGGCACTGGTTGCTGCGGCCATTAGCGGCCTGACCATCTACGATATGTGTAAGGCCGTGGACAAGACTATGACTATTGGAGACATTCGTCTGGTCAGGAAGAGCGGCGGGAAAAGCGGGCTCTATCTAGCCGACTAACTCTTCAAGCACCATCTTAACCACTTCGGGAATTGCCTTTTCAACCTCGGGCGTGCATTTCTCGCTGAAGGTAGTAACGTCTTTGGCTTCTACAGCGAATACAGTGATCTTTCGGGGCATGGCCAGGTTGAGCGCATTACCTAGCGTTAAAGAAGTGGCCAGGTTTATTTGGTGGGGTGGGGCGAAACGTTTCGAGTTGGAGAAATCTTCGGTCCCCATGCGGTGTATCCGGCCGGCTTTCCCGTTTTCGGTTTGAACGGCGTCGATGATAATGACCTCATCGTAGCCGACAAGAGCATCCAGAAGACTAAGACCAGCTTCGCTTGTTTCAGCTACGGTTACCTGAGGATCGTCGAGCTTCCTTCGCACCTCTTGGGCTACCGCGATCCCAACAGCGTCATCGGAGAGAATAGGGTTCCCCAGCCCCAAAACCAGGGTTTTCATTTCGATTCGCGAGAACCTGCTATGAGATGCCTTGGGTCAGTTTTTCGAGCTCGTTGCCCTGGGCGTCATAGATAGTCACTTCCAAGGGTAGCTGACCGGGAAGAGAATGTGTGGCACAGGCAAGACAGAGGTCGTAGGGACGCCAGGCCATCTCGATGCGGTTGAGCAACCCTTCAGTTATCTTCTTGCCAGGTTTTATCAGGTCTTCGGCTGCTTTCTTCACCGACATATAGAAGGCTGCGTAGTTGTTGGTGGTACCCACGATCAAGTTGCACTTCTCTATAAGTCCTCTTTCGTCAGTTATGTAGTGATGCGTAAGGGTGCCTCGAGGGGCTTCAACAATGCCCACGCCCTCGTCGGGTTTCGCCGTTGGTATATTGCGAATATCCGTACTGGTTATCTCTGGGTCTTGAACGAGCTCCACCATTCTCTCAGCGGCGTAGAGAAGTTCGACCAGACGCGCCCAGTGGGTTGCCAAAGTGAAGTGGGCCGGTTTGCCGCCAAGGGTGGAATACATCTTCTCATATTCTTCCTGAGCCAGAGGAGTTGTCATACCGTCGGCAGCGTTTAGCCGGGACAAAGGTGTGGCTCGATACACTCCGCTGTCATTGCCGTCAACGAAACCTTTCCAGCCGACATTCTTAAGATAGGGGAACTTTAGGTATGTCCAGGGCTCGACGTGTTCTGCCACATGCTCCAGATAGTCCCGAGGAGCATATTTGCAGAACTCCTTGCCTTCAGGGTCAACCACCCGGACTTGACCGTCGTAGAAATTGACCTTGTTGTTCTCGTTCACCAGCCCCATGTAGTAGGTTCGGTGGGTGAAGGTATCGCTGAGGACCATGTCTAGGTAGTCTTTGTTCTTAAGAACCACGTCGTCAAAGACCTTGAGAGATAGTTTGCCGAACTCCACCGACGACTTGGCTATCTTTTCTATCTTTTCTCTTTCCTCTTCGTTTATGGGTCTGCTCACTCCGCCGGGTAAGCCGAAGCATGGGTGTATCGGGCGGCCGCCAATTGTCTGGATAACCCAGTGGTTCTCGTGACGCGTCCTAATTACCGCGCCGCCCAGCTCCAGCCCCACCTTCCCTATTACCCCCAGAATATTGCGCTCTGCGGGAGCGGCATCTGGCCCCATAATAAAATCAGGGGCAGCGAGGATATAGAAGTGGGTGGTGTGGTCGGTTACATAGAATGAGCTATAGAGCAGTTCGCGGAGCTTCTTGGCTGCGCTGGTCGGCTCAACGTGAAACAGGTTATCCAGTGCCTTGGTTGACGCCATATGGTGGGCTTCGGGGCAGACCCCACAAATTCGCTGGGTTATCTGAGGCATGTCCTCGGCTGGCCGGCCCTCTGAGAATTTCTCGAAGCCTCTTAATTCCGGAACCTGGAAATAAACATTGGCTACTCCCCCATCGTCGTTGAGGAAGATGGCGATCTTACCATGTCCTTCAAGTCGGGTGATGGGATCTATCATTATTTTCTTCATTTTATCCTCGCCCTCCTGAGCAATGAATCCGGCAGACTGTAGCGATAGAAGGTGCCTGCCGGATCGGGAATATCGTCAAGTATCCGTTCAATCTCTCCAGGGTCGTTGGAGTCAATGATGGATGAAATGGCGCTTAAGAAATGAGCTCCCTGATCAATTACTCCTTCCACCGGTCCGTAACAGCCGGTACAGGGCATATTGGCCTGAGGGCAGAGAGCACCACAGCCCCCTCGAGTAGCTATGCCATAGCACAGTAATCCCTGCTCAAGCAGACACTTCTCCGGCTCAGGGACTATTTCGTAAGGTCGATAGAACTTCTTGATCTTCTTCTCTTCCTTCCTGCGGGGACATTCGTCGCAAACGGACTTGATTGAATGGCTTATGACGGTTCCTTTCGCCGGCAAGTTGCCCGTAATCAAAGCTTCCAGCGCCAGCCAGGTAGTCTTCTCCTCAGGAGGACAACCCGGGACGAAATAATCGACGTCCACCGTCTGGGCCAGAGTCTTGACAGTGTCGTAGAACTCAGGAATATCCAGCTCACCCTCCGGCACCTTCACTTTCGTCTGAGGGTATACTTTCTCAGGATTATCCGTCGATGGTGTTTCCACATAGGCACGGTCGAATGTCATCTGCCGGTTGTAGAAATTAGATAGGCCGGGTATACAGCCTTCGTAGGAACAAGAGCCGTAGGCAATCATTACCTTGGACTTGGCACGTAGGAGCTTGGCAATGTGTTCGTTCTCCGAAGTCCGGATGGCCCCGTTAAAGAGACAGGCATCGATACTGTTGTCCGGCATCTTCTCTACATCAGCGTACTTGACGTCTATGCCCACAGGCCAGAACACGATGTCCGCCGCCTCAGCCAGTTGCAGAATTTTTTCTCCTATTGCCAGAGTGGCAATTTCGCAGCCGCCGCAGCTGGCTGCCCAGTAAAGAGCTATCTTAAGTTTAGCCATGTGTTGCCCCCTGAGAGTATTGTTCAACAGGACCCGATCGAATAGGCCCCAGGCTCTTGATCGTCTCGGTGAAACTATTGGTTACCTCCGCAAACCTGGCTCCCTCAGCCGCAGAGACCCACTCCAGCCGGACTCTCTCTTCCTCTATGCCGAGCTGTTTCAACACCTTCTTGAGCAACGGCATCCGGCGCAGTGTCTTGTAATTCCCTTCAATATAGTGGCAATCACCAGGGTGGCAACCGAGGATTAATACTCCGTCGGCGCCAAGGCTAAGTGCCTTAAGGACAAAGAGAGGACTCACTCTCCCGCTACACATCACCCTGATTATCCTTATGTTTGGGGAGTACTGCATTCTTGAAGTGCCAGCCAGGTCAGCCCCGGCATAGGAACACCAGTTGCAGCAGAAAGCTACTATTTTTGGTTCGAAGTTGTCCATCTATCCTCCCGAAAGGGCCAGTTCACCCTTATTTGTTATGTCAATGACATGGATAGGTAATGCGGTCCTCGTAATTTCTATGCCCGTAGTTGTCTATACGATAGACTATTCGCCACTAGCCCCTCAAGTACTCGTCCATATCCCTTGCCGCGCGGCGGGCAGCCCCCATAGCGCTTATTACCGTAGCGGCGCCAGTCACTATGTCGCCGCCAGCCCAGACTCTGTCCTTCGTCGTCCTGCCAGTAGTATCGTCAGCCTCTACTGTACCCCACTTTGTGGTCTTCAATGTAGGAGTAGTCTGAGCAATAAGGGGATTTGGCCGAGTGCCCAAGGCGGCTACCACCATATCCACGTCTAGGATAAACTCGCTTCCCTCCTTGGCAACGGGACGTCGCCGACCGCTCTGATCAGGCTCCCCCAGCTCCATTTCGTAACACTCTATTCCGACTACCCAATTCGCTTCATTGCCGACATATCTCTTAGGGTTGGTCAGCAGCTTGAACTGGATTCCCTCCTCCTGGGCATTTTCAACTTCCTCACGACGGGCGGGCATCTCCACCTCGGAGCGGCGGTAGACAATATAGACTACATCGGCACCGAGCCGGAGAGAACACCGGGCTGAGTCCATAGCCACATTGCCACCACCAATCACCGCCACCCTTTTGCCCACCAACACTGGCGTATCATATTCAGGGAACCTGTACGCCTTCATTAAATTGACCCGCGTTAAGAACTCGTTGGCTGAATAGATGCCGTTCAGGTTCTCGCCGGGAATGTCCATGAACATCGGCGCTCCGGCGCCAGTACCCATGAAGACGGCATCGTAGCCGCTGTCCAGCAATTCGTCCAGCGTCATCACCTTGCCCACTACCGAATCCAGTTCAATATTCACTCCTAGAGAGGCAACGTAGGCAACCTCAGCCTGGACGATTTCCTTGGGGAGCCTGAATTCGGGGATACCGTACATAAGCACACCGCCAGCGACATGCAATGCCTCGAAAAGGCTAACGCTGTGGCCAAGCTTGGCTAGATCGGCAGCAGCCACCAGTCCGGCTGGCCCCGAGCCGATTACCGCCACCCGCTTACCGCTCGGTTTGGGTGGCCCGGCCCCAGGGTTGAGAGCCCCGCTATTAGCTCGTTCCCAATCAGCCACGTAGCGCTCCAAGCGTCCGATGGCGATGGGCGCTCCTTTCTTGGCCAGAGAGCATACTTCTTCGCATTGTGTCTCTTGCGGGCAGACTCGCCCGCAAATGCCAGGCAGGCTGTTCTTATCCTTGAGTATCCTTACCGCTTCAGGCATATTGTCATCGAGGACAGCCTGGATAAAACCGGGAATATCTATCTCCACCGGGCAACCATCGGTGCAGGGGTGTTTGGGACACTGGAGACAACGGCTTGCCTCGGCTTTAGCTTGCTCGGCGCTGTAACCCAAAGCAACTTGGTCGAAGTTCTTACCCCGGACCTTAGGGTCCTGCTTCGCCATCGGTTCCCTGTTGAGATTCACCTTAGCCATATACGGTGATTAGACCTCCCTTCAAGAATGCTTGGCCATCTCAGCCTGCCACCGCTCAAAAGAGCGTTTTTCCTCATCAAGATAGATGCGCTGCCGAGCCGCCAGCAAGTCCCAGTCTACCTGGTGTCCGTCAAAATCGGGGCCATCCACGCAGGCGAACTTTGTGGCGCCACCAACCGATACCCGGCAGCAGCCGCACATCCCAGTACCATCGACCATTATCGGATTCAAACTCACAATGGTCTTCACCCCGAAAGGTTCGGTGGTCTTGGCACAGAATTTCATCATAACGGTAGGGCCAATAGCAATGACCCGGTCAACCTTCTCCCCGCTCGCAAGTAACTCCTTCAACGGCTCAGTTACCACCCCCTTGCGACCGTACGTCCCGTCATCCGTAGTGACTATTAGCTGATGGCTGGCGTTACGTAGGTTGTCTTCCCAGAACAACAGATCCTTGCTGCGTGCCCCTAGGATGGAGATCACGTTGTTTCCTTTTTCCTTAAGTGCCTTGGCAATAGGCGTTATGACTGCAACACCGACCCCTCCCGCTACGCACACCATAGTGCCGAATTTCTCAATATCCGAAGGTACGCCGAGTGGACCAACAAAGTCAGCAACATAGTCCCCCGCATTAAGCTGACCCAGTCTGAAGGTTGTCGCTCCTACTTCCATAAACACCATGCTGACACTGCCTTCCCTCTCATCCCAGTCAGCAATTGTGAGAGGGATGCGCTCACCCTTTTCATCAACCCTGACCACGACGAACTGTCCTGGCTGTGCTTTCTTGGCAACTGCCGGCGCTTCAATTTTGAACAGGTGAATCTTGTTGGCTAGAGTCTCTTTGTTAATAATTCGAAACATTTGGCAAGCTCCATCCTAATTCATTCTCATACCAGTACTCCCTCTACTTGGGCAAGAATCTGGTCATTGGTAAACTGTCTCGCAGTTATCGCTCCGCTGGGACATGCGCCAGCACAGACGCCGCAGCCTTTGCACAAGGCCTCGTTGATTCGGCAGACTTCCTTTTCTTCGTCATAGGAAATGGCGCTGAAAGGACAGAGCGCGAGGCAGGTCTTACAGCCGGCGCATTTCTCCTCGTCAATTGCCGAGACCGCGGCCTCCAGCGTAATTCTACCCTTGCTTATCATTGCCAGGACTCTTGTTGCTGCCGCCGAAGCCTGGGCTACGGTATCGGGAATATCCTTGGGACTCTGACAGCAACCGGCAACAAAAATCCCTTCAGTCGGTGTAGCTACAGGATCTAGTTTCGGATGTCTCTCTAGGAAGAATCCTGTCGCTTTCTGGTTTATGGTAAAGAGACTGGCCACCTCTCCAGCATCGGCTTGAGGCTCCAGAGCATTACACAGAATAACCATGTCTACTGGAATGCGGATCATACTCCCCACAAGAGTGTCCTCGGCAACCACTACCAGTCTGTCCTTTTCTTCGTCGCTTATGGCCTGGTCCGTGATTTTGGCCACTTTGCCCCGAACGAAGTTGACTCCTTTTTCGGAGAGACGCTCATAGAACTCCTCATATCCGTCTCCGAAGCACCGCATATCAATGTACAACTGGTACACATCTGCGTTTGGCAGCTCTTCTTTAATGTAGTTTGCTTGTTTGAGGGCATACATGCAGCAAACACGCGAGCAATACTCATGATAGTTCTTGTCTCGGCTGCCAACACAATGCACTATGGCCACGCTCTCCGGTTCTCTACCGTCTTTGAGTTTGATTTTCCCTTCGCTGGGCCCCGTGGGACTCACCATCCTCTCGAATTCAAGCCCGGTCACAACCCCATCGTATTTCCCATAGCCGTATTGAGGAATGAGTCCGGGATCCATAAGATTGAAACCGGTGGCCAGAATAACTGACCCCACTTCTACTTCAACAACCTCGTCCTTCTGGTCAAAATCTATGGCCTTAGACTCGCAGAACTTGATACAGGCTCCACATTTCTGTCCCTCTGACTTGATATAGACACATAGTTCTGAGTCGATGGTGGCAACGTTAGGTATAGCCTGAGGAAAGGGAATATAGGCAGCCTTTCTCTGCGCCAGGCCCAGTTCGAATTCACTATCTGTCTTATAGGGGCATTTCTGCATACACACACCGCAGCCGGTGCATTTGTCCTCGTCCACATACCTCGCCTTCTTCCTTATTTTGGCCTTGAAATTCCCCACGAAGCCTGAAACCTCCTCCACCTCGCTATAGGCCAGCAACTCGATATAGGGATGCGAGCCCGCCTCGCTCATCTTGGGAGTAAGAATACATTGAGAGCAGTCCAAGGTAGGGAAGGTCTTGTCAAGCTGGATCATGTGCCCGCCGATGGAAGGATCCTTCTCCACCAGGTAGACTTTGTGCTCGGAGTTAGCGATCTCCAGAGCGGCTTGAATTCCGGCGATTCCCCCACCCACGACCAGAGTATTCGGATTGTAGGGAGCCTCCTTGACTTCTAAGGCTTCTTGGTAGTGAACACGCCTCACCGCAGCGCCGATCAGAGCCTTGGCTTTCTCGGTGTTCGCCTTTATGTCCGAATTGGTCCAAGAGCATTGCTCCCTTATGTTTACCATTTCGAATAGGTAACGATTTATGCCGGCGCTTTCACAAACACGCCGGAAAGTCACCTCATGTAATCGTGGCGAGCAAGAAGCCACTACGACACGATTAAGGTTATGTTCCTTGATGTCTTTTCTAATGAGGTCTTGTCCCGGGTCGGAACACATGAATACATAATCGCGGGATAGCACCACTTCGGGTAGTGTACCTGCATACTTTGCTACCTCTTCCGCGTCGAGTGTCGCTGCGATATTCACTCCGCAATGACAAACATAAACGCCGATCCTTATGTCTTCCATTTCATTCCTCCGACATTGCCTCAGCAACGAGCTCAATTATGTCTTTGACCTGCATGGTCTCTGCCTTGCCCATAGAAAGCACGCTATCTCTATAGTTGAGGAAGCAGTAAGGACACGCCAGAGCTATAATTTCAGCACCCTTCTCGGCAGCTTGCTCCACCCTTATGTCAGAGAACCGTTCCCCTTTTGGCGTATCCATCCAGATTCTGCCACCGCCACCCCCGCAACAGAGAGCATCCTCACGAGTGTCAGGGAATTCGATTAGCTCCACCCCAGGGATACTCTCCAATACCTTTCTCGGCTCGTCATATATGCCGTTATGTCTTCCCAGATAGCAGGGATCAGAATAAATTACCTTCTTCTTGACTTCTTTGGAGAATTTGAGTTTACCCTGGTCTATAAGCGAAGCCAAGTACTGGGTGACATGAATTGCCTCAAATTGGCCCCCGAGCTCGGGGTATTCGTATTTGAAAGTGTGATAGCAGTGAGGCGACGAAGCTACCACGGTCTTCACGCCGCTGGTATTGAAAAGATCAATATTGCTCTGGGCCAGACTGAGAAATGTATCTTCATGCCCAGCTTTTCTGATAGACTCGCCGCAGCATTTTGCTTCGGTGCCTATCAGCCCGTAGTCAACTCCTAGCTTATTGAAGACAACCGCAGTGGAGCGGGCCACTGTCTTTGCATCGGCGTCGTAGGAAGGAATACAGCACGGAAAATAAAGTAGGTCGGTGCCGGAAGCGAAGTCCTTCACCTTGAGTTCTTTCGCCCAGTCATTCCGCTTTTCCGGTGCCTCGCCAAGGGGGTTACCCACTCCGGCGATATTCTTGGCCGAAATCCTTAAGGCATCGGGAACGACTCCAATACCCAGACTGGCTACAGCTCGACGTATAGCTCTCATGATATCGATTATCTCGACGCCGCGGGGACACCGTTGAACACAGGCTCGGCAGGTGACGCACGTCCAGACATCCTCACTGCCAAAATCGATTGCTCCGAGCTGAGCCTCGTGCATGATACGACGAACGACGAAACTGCGCACCTGATTCCAGGGACAAATGCCGGTGCAAAGACCGCATTGATAGCACAATTTGAGAGGTTCGCCGCCAGCCTCCAGTATCACATCTGTAGCTTCTTTGTAAGGACTTAGCACTTCCATCTTAACTTCACCTCGGCCTTTCAGAATTGGCCACAAAAAAAGGTGGCCCCAACAAGGATACTATGGTCACCTTTTCGGCTTTGACCTGGATTTGAACACAGCCGAGAAGTATAACAAAGGCTATCAAAAAAGGCAAGCGCTGCCGTGACAGGATTGTGAAAACGAGGTCGTTACATGCCTGTCTTGAGTTTCACTGTTCTGCCCCGAGTTCGGTCGTTATAGACCCCAATACTCCATTGATCAACCGCGGGGAAGAATCGGTTCCAAATTCCTTGGCCAACTCTATGGCCTCATTTATGGCTACTTTGAGGGGGGTTCTGTCGGGCAGCGTTCTATTCTGAAATAGGATTTCGAAAATAGCCAGGCGGAGAATGTTCCTGTCAATGATAGACATCTGCTCAGTGGGAAAAGTAGAGGCAAATTTCTTGATACAAGCATCAAGCTCAGCTTTGTTCTGGAGTACTCCTGCCACAAGCGCCCGGCTGAAACTGAGTACCTGATGAGGTGACTTCTCCTCTGCGGTCAGATGAGCTAAGGCTTCGTCTGCCTCATGGTTAGTGCAATCCAGCTCATAAAGGGCCTGCAGAGCAATGATTCTTGCCTTTCGCCTCGGACTGGTCATTAGTTGTCCGGCCTCTCTTTGCACGCTAGCTGTGCCATATCCTGGGCCCCTGATATATTGGAGGTTTCGAGTTCGGGGTTGATTCGTTTGATCAGACCGCTAAGCACTCTCCCCGGACCTATCTCATAGAAGGTGGTCACCCCCCTGTGCATCATGTATTCCACTGATCTCTGCCACTGGATGCAATTGCGAAGTTGTTGCACCAGTTCTTCCCTTATGGAGTCGGCGTCGGTTAACGGCCGAGCGGTCACATTAGATACCACGGGAATGATCGGTGGCTCAAGCCTGAAGCCGGAGATGATGTTGCCGAATTCAGCTAGGACCGGATCCATTAGGACAGAGTGAAAAGCTCCGCTGACCCTTAGAGGAACAACCCGGGCACGTTTCTCTCTGGCTAGTTTGTTAGCCTCAGCCAGGGGCTGGGTGGCGCCACTGAGCACTATCTGCCCGGGACAGTTTATATTGGAGATTTCCGTTCCAGTATGAAGGCTTATGTCTTTGACCGTTTCTTCGTCCAGACCCAGTACAGCCAGCATGCCTCCGGGTTGCCTTAGGCCGGCTTCATACATCAACCTGCCTCTCTCCCTGACAAGTGAAATAGCATCGGCGAGGGCCAAAACTCCGGCAGCAATTAGGGCGGTATACTCACCTAAACTGTGGCCGGCAACAAAAGCGGGAGGTGGAAAGTCGGGTGTAGCAGCCTCTTCCAGTGCTCTAAGGCAGGCAACGCTGGCAACCAGGATCGCTGGCTGGACGTTATGCGTCTTTGTTAGTTCCTCTTCGGGACCCTCAAAGCATAGACGAGAGAGAGAAAAGCCTAGACTGGCATCGGCTTCACGGAAGACTGCCCTGGCCGAGGCATAGCTGTCATGAAGGTCCGACCCCATGCCGGCATTTTGGGAGCCCTGCCCCGGGAAAACGTAAGCCACCCTGGAGAACTCGGCCATGCTGATTTATTTTCTCTTGGAGGGCTTGACCTCAATTGCCTCTCTGTCGCCATACCAGCCGCAGTTGGGACAGACACGGTGAGGCGACTTGGGGCTGTGGCAATGGGGGCATTCATCCATGGCAGGCGGATTCAGTTTGAGATGGCTGCGCCTTTTTCCCTGGCGTGATTTGGAGTATTTCTTCTTAGGTAGTGCCATACGAATTGGTCTCCTTTATTCCCGGACAGTCGGGACGACACAGGGGTTTCATGGGCAGATTTAGCAGTGTATACTGGCGTATTAGCTCGCTCAGGTCAAGTATATTTCTATCATCAATGGTGAAGTCATCCGGTTCGTCCGCTAAAGAGAGGGGAACACCACTGGACATGTCGATCGTGGTCAGGAATTCCTCTTCTACAGGGAAAGCTAGATGGCACCAGAAACTATCCAGACAGCGGCTACAGATCAGCTTTACATCGACAGCTAGTCCGCCTTGGGCCAGGATCCCCCGGTCGGTATGAATCAGCTTAATCTTCCCTTCTACGGGGCCCGTAACCTCCTCATCGATTACCCCGTCGATACTATAGCTGCGGCTAGACCCGACGGGCTCTTTCAGTAACTGGGCCACGTTTACGGGAGCGCTCACAAGTTGGCCTGCAATCTTTTCCACGATTCGTTGCCTAGAAATTTGAATCAACTACACAGTATAATGGCTATCGGCAAGAGGTTCAAGTTTTGGAGACGGGAAAGGCGAAGATAAAGGAGGCCGTCGAACTAGAGAGGCAGCAGCTTATCCAGTTGAGCCTGAAGATCCATGATAGCCCCGAGTTGGGGCTGGAAGAGGAGAAAGCATCGGCCTGGCTTATCGGCTATCTCCAAGACAATGGATTCAACGTAGAACGCGCCATTGCCGGCTTGGGCACAGCCTTTCGAGCAGCCTATGGCCGGGGCAGCCCGAAAATTGCCCTGCTTGCCGAATACGATGCTTTGCCCGGAATAGGACATGCCTGCGGGCATAACATAATTGGTACCGCGGCGGCGGGGGCTGGCGTGGCCAGCAAATCTATCATTGACCAATTGGGGGGCAGCGTGGTGGTCCTGGGCACTCCTGCGGAAGAAGGTCTCGGGGGCAAAATAGACATGGCGAAAGCAGGAGCCTTTCAAGGAATGGGCGTGGCCATGATAGTTCACCCCGATGTACGGAACATAATAACCATAGAGGCGCTTGCCTGTAGTACCCTGGATGTGGAGTTTTTCGGTAAACCGGCTCACGCGGCTGCCCAGCCCTATGAGGGCATAAATGCGCTTGAAGCTATGATTCTGGCCTTCACTTCTATAAACTCATTGCGCCAGCACATGAAAGCAGGAGGGAGGATTCACGGCATAATCACTGACGGAGGTGAAGCGCCAAACATAGTACCTGCTCACAGCGCTGGCGTATTTCTGGTACGTGCGTCGGATAACGAATATCTCGACGAATTGAAAGACAAGGTCTTGAACTGTTTCACGGGGGCGTCTACAGCCAGTGGAGCAAGATTGGAATATAGGTGGAGAGACAAGGCTTACGCCCCAATGAAAAACAATTCAACTCTTGCGCAGTTGTTTAGCCAGAATCTAGAATCGCTGGGACGCAGTGTAGAAGCCTTCCAGCCTGAATTCGGCTTTGGCAGCACGGACATGGGGAATGTCAGTCAGTTGGTGCCCAGCATACATCCTACAATAGCTATAGCCTCCGCTGAAGTGCTGATACACACCCCGGAGTTTGCCGCGGCGGCCGCCTCGCAAGCGGGACAAGAAGGTTTGATGGACGCAGCCAAGGCAATGGCTATGACTGTCTTCGATATTCTCCAGCCGGGCACACTGGATAAGATCAAGCAGGATTTCTGCCAGGGCTAGGCCAGGCATTACCAATGTGGAAGCGGATGCCGGTGTTATAATAGAGCTTGGATGTGGCCCCGATTGATGTGAGGGCGGTCAGCTTTCTGTGGATGATGGAGTTCTGACCAGGTGATCAGGGTAGCGGCATCACTGACAGAGAGCAGCTACAGGTCAAGGCTATGAACAAGAGTTATCAGGTAATCATCATTGGTGGTGGGCCGGCCGGACTCACCGCCGGGCTGTATTGTGCTCGCTCGAGGCTTGATACGCTGCTGATTGAAAAGGGAATAATCGGCGGGCAGATAACGAATGCTGAGCGCGTGGAGAACTACCCTGGCTTTCCCAAGGGCATTTCCGGCATGGAGCTGGGACAACTTATCTACGAGCAAGCCATTAGCTATGGGCTGGAGACTGTGCTTGCCGATGTTACCGGAGCAGCACTGGTCCGGAGACGTAATATGGTTAGCACCAGTGAAGGTGATTTCACCTCTGAATCGATAATCATTGCCACTGGCTCCCAATATCGCAAGCTAGGCGTGCCCGGGGAAGATACGCTTGTGGGCAAAGGAGTCTCTTACTGTGCTACCTGTGACGGCCCCCTGTTTAGAGATAAGGCGGTGGCTGTAGTAGGTGGCGGGGATGCCGCTGTTAGTGAGGCTCTTTACTTAAGCAAGTTCGCCTCCTCAGTTAAGGTCATTCACCGTCGTAATCAACTTCGAGCAAGCAAGGTATTGCAGGAAAGGGCTATGAACGAACCAAAGATAGAGTTTGTCTGGGACAACGTAGTGACTCAAATCGAAGGCGACGGGGTACTTAGACAGGTTAGCCTAAAGAATACCGGAGATGCTAGAATATCAGTACTGGAAGTGACGGGCGTTTTTGTGGCTATTGGCTCCGAGCCCAATAGCGCCGTGTGGCGAGGACTTCTGTCATTGGATGAGGGAGGTTACATAATCACCAACGAATTGATGGAAACAAAGGTTCCAGGAGTATTTGCGGCCGGAGATGTGCGCCATAACTCAGCCAGACAGGCGATAAGCGCTGCTGGGGATGGCGCTACCGCCTCTATATCGGCACAGAGATTCTTATCTATTTGACCCGGCAGCCAGCACGCTGAATGCTGAGGAGGAGTCTTATGAAAGTAGTCTTGCTGGAAAACATCCCCGGGAAGGGGAGAGCGGGGGAGATAAGGGAAGTGAGCAAAGGCTTCGCCAGGAACTTCCTCCTGCCCCGGGGCCTGGCTCTGGTGGCCACCCCCGCGATTATCAGAGAAACCGAGGCCAAGCTCCATAAGGAACAAAAGGAAGAACTCATGGATCGGGACAAGTTGGCTGAACTGGCTCAGCAGGTGGAGGGGACGGAGGTGCATTTCAAAGCCCGCGCCGGTGCTGGAGACCGCTTGTTTGGCTCCGTCACCGCTGCCGACATAGCGGAAGAAGTGAGTCGAGTCACAGGCTCCGTTATTGATAAGAAGAAGATAGACATAGAGAAACCCCTTCGCCGGGCAGGGAGCCACGAAGTAACCATCAGGTTGGCCGGTGATATCAAGCCGCAAATCACCGTGGTTATCGAAGAGGAGCAGGACTAGCCATGGAGGAAGACAGAACCCCCCCGCATGATATTGAAGCCGAAGAAGCACTGATTGGGTCTCTGCTGATTGACCCTGATGCGGTATTGAAGGTTGCCCCTTCGCTCAAATCGGAGGATTTCTTCTCGGAG
>Ga0180437_10005348_pt1 | contig 17612 bp, 12 predicted proteins | sample SS_ome_4_FD_132410 | JGI IMG/M metagenome (GOLD analysis project Ga0180437, IMG submission 132410) | Hypersaline lake sediment archaeal communities from the Salton Sea, California, USA - SS_3_D_1 metaG | ecosystem: Environmental > Aquatic > Non-marine Saline and Alkaline > Hypersaline >... | reverse complement strand
CGGGCGGCGTGGCGGCCGACCCGAAGTCGCTCCGCTGGGCGGCCTCGCAGGCCCCCAACGAGATCTACGTGTTCGAGGGCGAGGAGATGATCCGCAAGATCCGGCTGCCGCCGAAGAAGCGGTTCTACCGCAACGGGCTGTTGTCGTTCTCGCCGGCGGGCAACATCGTGGCCGCCGCGCGCGACGCCGATGAGGCCGAGGGCGAGGTCTGGTTCTTCCAGTTCAAGGTCAAGGACGGCGAGGGGGAGTCGGAGAGCGAGGAGCCGACCCACGGCAACTGGTACGTCAAGAAGTGGGCTACCCAGGACATCGAGACGCGCAGCCTGTTCCCCTGGCAGCACGAGACGATGAACGACTTCGTCGTGGGGCCGCGGATGTTCTGGGACCGCAACGAGAAGCGGCCCTATGAGAGCACGTACTAGAGGAGAGTACGCCATGCGAGCGGGGATCCTCGCCGGTATTGCGGCGTGTGGGGTGATGCTCTGGGCCTGCGAGGCGCCGGCCCAGCAGCAGGCCACGGCCGTGCAGCTTCCCACCTTCTCGATGTTCACCACCAGCACGACCGTCTCGGTGCCCGACCGGGGCAACGTGCTCTTGGGCGGGATCAACCGCGCAGCCTCCGGGCGCAATGAGTTCGGCACGCCGATCTTGGGTAAGCTCCCCTACGGCAACCGGCTGTTCAAGAACGTGGGCATCGGCTCGGAGCATAGCGCGAGCCAGATGCGCGTCACGGCGTATATCCACGACTTCGACGCCCTGGAAGAGGCCCTGATGAGCCAGCCCACCACCAGGGCGCTGAGCAGCTACCAGCCGCAATACCGCTCACAGGCGGCGGCGCTGGCCCATACGCTTTTGCCGCGGGGCGACGCGGGACTGGTCAGCACGTGGCAGCCGTCGCTGCCCGACCCGGCCGAGCAGCCCACGATGGCCCTGGCCGACGCCCAAGCCCGGCGCCTTGCCAAGCAGCAGACCCGGGCCAGCGAGGCCGTGGACTTCTACCAGCGCGGCGAGCGGGCCGAGGCCGAGGGCAAGGTGGGCGTGGCGAAGATCTACTACCAGATGGCCGCCCGCCGGGCCGAAGGGCCGCTTGCGGACCGTGTGGCCGCCAAGCTCGACGCCATCGGCCGCGCCGAGACCGGCTCGCAGTACGCTCGGACCGAGCCGTAGCGCCTCAGCCATCCAAGTGCGACGGCCTTTCAAGGCCGTCGCTCTGCAATCCAAGCCATCGACGGCCTTGGAAGGCCGTCGTACAAAGCGTCTTCCCGTTTGGCTGACGTTCTGCCCGGCGGCTTCGCCTTGTCAGTCGTCGAATCCGGTGTCAGAATGAAGGTAGTCAGCCCGGGTCAAGCTGCACTTAGCCGATAGCGCCATGAGCACCTCTTCCCCTCCCGGCCCGCCGCAGGCCGACATGATGGCCAGCGCCGAGATGCAGGCATACCTCGCGCAGCTTCGCGACGAGGAGCGGCGGGTCGGCGTGCGTAACAAGGTCCTGTGGGGAGGTTTGGGGGCCGGGCTGCTCGTGCTGCTGCTGATCCTTTGGGGTGTTTACCGGGCGACCGTGGGTGCCTACGCCGTGATCGACGAGCTGGAGGTCCGCCAGCACCCGGTCGATCAGGGGCGCCTGGACATCCACTTCCGCGTGCTCTCGCCGGGCAAGGTGCATTGCCGGCGGGTCTCGGGCGGCGTGCAGACCGACGTGATCGATCACTTCGACGAGGCCGCCACGGTCGATCGGCCCTGGTCCTGGACCTATCGCCCGGGAAAGCCGATCGAGCTGACGCTCTGGTACCGGGGCGGGCTCTTGCGCCGGACCTACCGGGCGAGTTTTCCGACGACCGACCGGGCCGACGTGGTGATCCTCACCGACACGACCGGGTCGATGAGCCCGTACCTCGACGAGCTGAAGCGGAAGTGTGCCGAGTTCTCGGCGCAGCTCACGCGCCAGGCGATCGAGCACCGGTTTGCACTATTGGGGTTCGGCGACACGGCGGAGGGACCGTGGCTCGACCGTCACGATTTCACGGCCGACGTGGGGCAGTTCGCCGCCGCGGTGGAGAACGTGAAGCGGTTCGACGGCGGGGATTTTCCCGAGTCGGCCCTCGACGCGCTCGAGGAGGCCCTGCGATTGCCCTACGACGACGGGGCGCTGCGCCGCTTCTACCTGGTGACCGACGCGGAGTACCACGAGCCGACCCGCAGCGGGCTCTCCGCCGAACAGATCGCCGCGCGGCTGGGGGAGCAAGAGGTCATGCTCCGGGTCTTCTCGAAGCGGGAGTATGAGGCGGACTACGCCAGGCTGTTGGGCGAGACGGGCAAGTTCCAGGAAATCGAACACTTCGGCCAGGTGCTCAGCGAGGGCCGGCTGTTAGGGGATTGACACCGTCTTTGGAGTGCGGCGATTCATCGCCGCTTTCTCGCAGCGGATACGGGCTATACGAGAGGCGGGCCGGTTTCGAGGGCATCGAGAACCTTGACGTTTGCGAGAACCCGAAAGCGGCGATGAATCGCCGCACTCCAAAATAGGGAATGCGGCCATGAAACGATGTCCGTGGTGCGGCCGGGAAGTGCCCCAAACGGCGGCGCAGTGCCCGTATCCGGACTGCGGGCGCGGACTGACGGGCGAGGGGGGCGTGAGCGGGCCGATTGCGGCGCCGCCCCCGCCGGGAGGCGCGCCGGCGCCGCCGCCAGGAAGCGTCCCACCGGGGGAGATGCGCCTTTCGGCCCCGCCTCCTCCTCCGGGCACAGCCCCCCAGGGTTTCCAGCCGCCGCCGGGCGCACCCGGGCCGGGCTCGATGCCCCGCGGCGAGGTCCCGGTGCCCCCACCGCCGGGTCCGCCGTCGGGCCGGCCGGGCGAGATGCGCACGCCTGCGCCGCCGCGGCCACCGGGCGGTCCCGGCGAGATGCGCACCGCCGCGCCGCCGCCCCCTTCGCGGGGAGCCGGCGAAATGCGTCTCGGGGCCCCGCCCCCGCCGGGCGGGCGCCCGGGCGAAATGCCCGCCGCGGCACCTTCGCCGCCCGGTGCGCCCGAGCAGGTCAACATCCACACCGACTTGGAGCACCTGCCCGAGCAGCTCCGGGTCGAGGTCGAGGGGCTGCGCGCCAGCGTGCGCCGGGGCAAGCGCCGCAGTGCGATGCTCACCTACGGCACGGTCGCGGCGTTGGGGCTGGCCTTCTTGTGTTGGGGGGGGCACTATGCCGGCAGCGTGCTCACCTACGCCGAGGTCGGCTCCGAGATGCAGATCCGGCGCGACCCGCTCGACGAGGACCGCCTGATCCTGGCCTACCAGCCGCTGAACACCGGGACGATCGCGTTCGGTCGTGCCGCCGAGGGGCACGAGACCGAGCTGTTGGCCACGGTGACGCCGGACGAAGTGGGGCGGCTACAGGAGCTCCATTGGCGGCTCCGCGACGCCGAGCCCGGCCAGGCGATCAAGGTGACGTATCTCGACGGCTGGTCGCTGGCCACGCGCGAGCTGGACGTTCCCGAGCGGCTCGCCCGGGTAGCCACGGCGGCGGGCTCGGGCGGCGCCACCACGACGGTCCGCTTGGGCGACGGGATCTTTTCGGGCGAGATCATAAGCGCTATCAACAAGCAGCCGGTCCCGGGGGCGGAGGTCCGGATCCTGGGCACGCCCTTGGCCGCGCGGACCGACGCCGGCGGCCTGTTTCGCATCGAGGGGGCCCCCACCGGCACGCAGCGCATCGGCATCACGGCCGAGGGCTTCACGGCCGAGACGTTCGAGCGGGAGCTGACGCCCGGGCGGGAGCGATCGGTTCGGGTGGCCTTAAGCCCGGGCATGGAGAAGGGGCAGATACGCATCGTGCTCACCTGGGGTGAAGATCCCAAGGACCTCGACGCCCATCTGGAAGGGCCGCTGCCCGACGGCGAGCGTTTCCACGTCTACTACCACCAGCCGGGCGACTTGAAGAGCAAGGAGTACGTGCGCCTCGACGTGGACGACCGGGGCGGGGGCGGGCCCGAGACGATCAGCGTGCTGGGCGTGGTGCCGGGCGTGTACCGCTACTTCGTCCACGACTACTCGAACGGCGACCGGCCCGAGGCCACGGCCCTGGCCCGCTCCGGCGCCGAGGTGAAGGTTTACCAGGGCGGCCAGACGTACCGCTTCCGCGCGGGGCACGACCAACCGGGAAACGTTTGGGACGTTTGCACTATCGAGGTCACGCCCGAAGGGGCGGTCGTACGCAAGATCGACCGCTACGAGGGCGCCCGGGCGGCGGCCCTGGGCCTCTACGACAAGCGGACCATGGCCAACCGCGAGCAGTGGATCGTCAACTACGGGGGCAGCGCCGAAAGCGAGCAGGCGGTCGGCGAGGGGCTCGAGTGGCTGGCCCGGCACCAGGCGGCCGACGGCTCCTGGTCGAGCCGCTGCGTGGGGCCCGGCTCCGCGTCGATGTGCGAGCGGCCCGAGCCGTGTACCGGGCCGGGCGACCGGTATGAAATGGCCCAGACCGGCCTGGCCCTGCTGGCGTTTCAGGCCGGGGGGCATTACTACTTCAACGACGCGAAGTACTCCGAGACGGTGCGCAAGGGGCTGGACTGGATGGTCGCCCACCAGCGTTCCGACGGCGGGCTGATCGGCTCCCGGCCCAAAGGGGGCTACGAGCATTTTCACAAACACTACATGTACGAGCACGGGATCGCGGCCTTTGCGCTGGCCGACGCCTGCGCGGCCGCGGCGGCGTTGGGCCAGCCGGAGCACGAGCCGTACGTGCGCGGGGCCACGTCCGCCGTCCGCTTCATCGAGACGAACCAGCACTTCGACGGCGGCTGGCGCTACACGCCCGACCCGGACCGCCCGGGCGACACGTCGGTCTCCGGGTGGCAGATCCTCGCATTGAAGTCGGCGGCCGAGGCCGGCATTCCGGTCGACGAGCTGTGCCTGGAGAAGGCGGGCAAGTTCTTCCGCTATCGCGAGACGGGTGAGAACGGCCAGACGGGATACGACGGACCGCTGGTGCAGACCGACGCCACCACGGGCGTGGGGATGATCGCGCGGCAGTTCGTGATGGGCGAGCCCGACGCCCCGCTGATTCGCGACGCGGCCGAGTACCTGGCCGACCAAGCCCTGCTGCGCTGGAAGGACCCGCGCATCACCGCGGCCAACACCGACTACTACCTGTGGTACAACTGCACGCTGGGGATGTTCCACGCGGGCGGGGAGCCGTGGCGCCGGTGGAACGCCATCGTGCGCGACCGGATCATCGGCCTTCAGCGCCACTCCGGGTGCGAGCGGGGGAGCTGGGACCCCGGCTCTCGCTGGGGAAAGTGGGGTGGAAGGATTTACACCACGTCGCTGGCCATCCTCACGCTCCAGGTCTACTATCGCTACACCCCCCAGCACGAGATCGAGGACGGGGGCGTGGATCTGACGGTGATCACCGACACCACGCCGCCCGAAGGTGAAGTGGCCAAGCCGGAGCCGGTCTGGCTGCCGGTGCGGCCGGACGACGGGGAGCGGACCCCGGATACGGACCCGGAAACCGCACCGCCGGTTCTGGTGCCGCCGGAGTGAACGAAAAAGGGACCCGGTCTATTTTGTGCGCAAAATAGACCGGGTCCCTTCTTCGTTGCGGGGACCGGCCATTGACACGATCCGGCCCTCGGCCATAATTCAGATGCTGTCCGAAGAGTTCGTAGTGACCGCATTCACGCGGTCTCGGAGAGTTCGTAGCGACCGCATTCATGCGGTCCCGAGCCAGCGAAAAGACGCGTTTCCGCAGCAAGACCCGATGAATCGGGTCACTACGAACGCCTTCCGGACAGCCTCTCAGCCGCGTTTCCATCGTGCCCCACGTTAGGGGAGTCGGTCGATGAGCGAGTTGCCGGGCGTGCTCGAAGAAGGTCGGCAGACCATCCTCGATGCGCTGGCCGAGAAGCTGTCCAAGGCCGACTGCGCCAGGGTGCGCGGCGTGGAGGCGGGGCACCCCAACTCCATCTTCGCGGTGCTGCGAAGCTGCTGCGACGAGGGTGCCCGGCCCGCGCGCGTCTGGGCCGAGACGCTCCGACGTCAATGCGAGCCGCGGGACGTGCCGCCCGGCGAGGTGTCGGCCTACCTGCACTGCGTGGAGCGGGTGGTCCGCTACTACGTGGTGCGTTCGGTCAGCCACAAGAAGGTGCTGATCCCGACCTTGGCCCAATTGGGCGACGTGGTCGAGCTGCTGCGTCAGGCGGTGCTCTGCGGCCCGTCGGCCGAGGCGATCGTCGAGGAGCCGTCCGAGTCCGATTCCGATGCCTTGGCGGAGATCGAGGCACGCAAGAACGCCATCCTGGAGTCGTCGCTCGACCCGATCATCACGATCAACCACGAGGGGGTGATTACCGAGTTCAATCGTGCGGCGGAGCAGGTGTTCGGCCACGCGCGGGAGAAGGTCCTGGGGACCAAGCCCTCGGACGTGCTGTTTCCCGCTTCGATCAGCGCAGGGGAAGAGGACCGCATCGAGCGATACCTGGAGGCGGGCGAGGGGTCGATGCTGGGGCGCCGGGTCGAGGTGACGGCCGTGCGCGCAGACGGCGAGACCTTTCCCGCCGAAATGGCCATGACCATCAGCCAGGAGCGCGGCGCGCCGGTGCTGTCGTTCTTCATCCGCGACATCAGCGACCGCAAACGGGCCGAGCTGGCGCAGCTCCGTTACGCGGCCGAGCTGGAGCGCTCCAACGCCGAGCTGCAACAGTTCGCTTACGTGGCCTCGCACGATTTGCAGGAGCCGCTCCGGAAGATCCGCACGTTCGGCGAGCGCCTGGCCAGTAGATCGGGCGAGCGCCTCGACGAGGACGGGCGCGAGTGCGTCCAGCGCATGCAGGGCGCCGCGGCGCGGATGCAGTTGTTGATCGAAGGGCTGTTGTCCCTTTCCCGGGCGGCCACGCGCGAGCAGCACTTCCAAGAGGTCGATTTGGCGCAGGTGGTCCGCGACGTGGTCGCCGACCTGGAGGTGCAGATCGAGAAGTCGGGGGGCCGGGTCGAAGTGGGGAAGCTGCCCACGATCCAGGCCGACCCGGTCCAGATGCGCCAGCTCCTCCAAAATCTGATCGGCAACGCGCTGAAATTCTCCCGGCCGGAGGAGCCGCCGCTGGTGAAGGTCCACGGTCGGTTCGTGGGCGGGCGCCAGGAGGGAGAGCGCCGCCGCCCGACGAAGGAAGAGCGGTGCCGCGTGCTGGTGGAGGACAACGGCATCGGGTTCGACGAGAAGCACGCGGAGCGGATATTCGGTGTATTCCAGCGCCTGCACCCCCGGGACGTGTACGAAGGGACGGGAATCGGGCTGGCGATATGCCGGCGGATCGTCGAGCGCCACGGGGGCACGATCACCGCGCGCAGCCGGCTCGAGCACGGAACCACTTTTGAAATCATCCTGCCGGTGGTGCAGCCGCGACAGAAGGTATAGCGAGCAAACATGGACAGCCGTCGCATCCGAATCCTGCTGGTCGAGGACGACCCCGACGACGTTTGGGTCATGCGGGGACTGCTGGGGGACCGCTGGGACGGCCCCTTCGAGCTGGCCCAGGTCGAGGCCCTAAGCGCGGGCATCCGCCGCTGTCAGGAGGAGCCGTTCGACATCGTGCTCTTGGACCTATCGCTGCCCGACAGCCAGGGCTTGGAGACGTTCCTCGCGATGCACGCCCAGGCCGAGGGGGTGCCGATCGTCGTGCTCACCGGCTGCGACGACGAGTCGGCGGCGATGCGCGCGGTACAGGCCGGGGCCGAGGACTACCTGGTCAAGGGGCAGGTGGACGACAACGTGCTGGTGCGTTCGATCCGCTACGCGATCGAGCGGAGCCGGCGCCACCACGCCGAGGAGGCGCTCCGCGCCACGTCGGAGGAGTTCCGTTTGGCCGGCGAGATCCAGCGGCGGCTGTTCCCGGCCGAACCCCCGGCGGTCGAAGGGTTCGACATCGCCGGCGCGCTCTACCCGGCCAAGGCCACGGCCGGCGACTACTTCGATTTCATTCCCATGATCGACGATTGCCTGGGGATCGTCGTGGGGGACGTCAGCAGCCACGGCATGGGGCCGGCGCTGTTGATGTCGGAGACGCGGGCCTGCCTGCGCACGCTGGCGCAGACCCACTTCGACGTGGGCGACATCCTCACCCGGACCAACCGGGTGCTGGCCGCCGACACGGGCGACTTCCACTTCGTCACCCTGGCCATGGCCCGACTCGACCCCCGCGAGCGCACGCTGGTGTATGCCAGCGCCGGGCAGCGGGGATACCTGTTGGAGGCGTCGGGCAACCTGGAGATCCTCGACAGCACGAGCCTGCCGCTGGGGGTTTCGGAGCAGACCGTGGTGCCGACCGCCCCGCCGCGGTCGCTCGGCCAAGGCGACGTGGTCACGTTCTTCACCGACGGCGTGATCGAAGCGGAGTCGCCCGGCAAGGTCCGCTTCGGGAGCGAGCGGGCCTTGGACGTGATCCGGGCGGCCAAGGACGAGCCGGCACGACGGATCACGCAACGCCTCTACGAGGAGATATGCGGCTTCGCCCGCCATCAGCCGCAGGGAGACGACATCACCGTCGTGGTGGTCAAGGCAGAGTAAGACGAAAAAGGGACCTGGTTTGTTTTGCCTTCAACGGCCCGAAGGGTGCTCCGCACAAAACAAACCAGGTCCCTCTTTCATGGCCGGAGCTGGGGGAAACACTGACATGCCGGAGCTTCCCGAAGTCGAGACCATGCGGCGGGGGATCGAGCCGATCGTCGGACGCCGAGTGCTTCAACTCCGGCGGCCGCGCACGCGCCTGCGCTCGATCGCGATCTCGCCCCGGCTCTCGGATTTCCGCCGCCGCGTGGAGGGGGCTCGGATCGCCGCCACGGCGCGCGTGGGCAAGCGCGTGGTGGTCGAGCTGCGCCCCGGCCCCAACCGCCCCGGCGAGGCAGCTCGCGGTGGAAACGGACGCGGCGTCGACCGCATCGTATTCGAGCCGCGCATGACCGGATTGGTCCTGCTGGCCAATCCCCCGGACGATGAGCACGTGCGCCTGGTGTTCGAGCTTTCGGGACGTTCGCGGCGCAAGCTGCTATTTTGGGACCGGCGCGGGCTGGGGGTCGTGCGTTTGCTCTCCCCGCGCCGCTTCGATGAGGAATGTGGCCCCGCACGGATCGGCCCCGATGCCCTGGAAATCCCCGCGGCGGTGCTTTGCCAGCGCCTCGCGGGCAACCGGCGGGCCGTCAAGGTGGCCCTGCTCGACCAGCGGGCCGTGGCCGGCATTGGTAACCTCTATGCCTCGGAGATCCTGCACCGCGTCGGCATCCACCCGGAAACACGCTGCTGCGAGCTTAGGCCCGGCGACTGGCCGAAGCTGCACGCGGCCATGCGCGAAGTGCTCCTCGAGGCCCTCCGGCACCAGGGCTCGACGCTCCGCGACGGCACCTACCGCACCGCCGGCAACCGGCCCGGGGGCTACCAGTTCTGCCACCGGGTCTACCAGCGGGCCGGCCAGCCCTGTTTGCAGTGCGAGCGGGAATCGATCGTCCGCATCGTCCAGGCGCAGCGGTCCACGTTCTTCTGCCCAAGGTGCCAGAGACGCTGAGTTTCTTCCCGCGAACATACGGTACGTACCATGAACCACAAACCGAATTTGACAAGGGAGGGGATGCCCGCGGCTTGCCCGCGGGAGGTTCACGCTCGCAGCTACCGTAGCGACAAACGTAACGATCCCGCGGGCAAGCCGCGGGCATTCGGGGCGCGGCTTTGGCTGCTGGTGGGCATCAGCCTGGCGTGCGCCGGCCGCTGCTTCGGCCAGGCCGCGGCCCCGTCGAACGACCCGAAGGTCCGTGCGGCCGTCGAGGCGTACAACCGCGGCGTCGATGCCTTCGAGCAGGACGATCTGGACGGGGCCATCTCGTGGTTCACCCGCGCGATCGAGCAGCACCCCGTCTTCGCCCGGGCTTACGGCGAACGGGGCATGGCCTGGTCGCTCAAAGGCGAGCTCGACCGCGCGTTGGCCGACCTAAACGAGGCGGTCCGGCTAGTGCCCAACGATCCGGAGAGCCTGCTCAGCCGCGGGTACGTCCACTTTCGGCGCGGCGATTACGGGCGGGCCCTGGCCGACTACGAGAAGCTGCTGAAGCTCGATCCCAAGAATGCCGACGCGTATCGCGAGCGGGGATTCACGCGCGCGATGTTGGGGGATCTCGACCAGGCCCTGGCCGACCTCGACCGCGCGATCCGGCTCAACCCGCGGGACGCGGCCGCCTACACATCGCGGGCGATCGTGCGCAGCCGGCGGGGTGAATTTAGCAAGGCCGTCGACGACTACGGCCTGGCCATCCGGCTCGACCCGAACGACACCACGGCGCGGACCGACCGGGGTCACGCCCTGGCCATGCTGGGTGAGCTGGACCGAGCGCTGGCCGACTTCGGCGCGGCCATCGAGCGCAATCCCCAGGACGCGGCCGCATGGTTCGGACGCGGCTTCGTCTACTCGAAGCAGGGGAAGCTCGACGAGGCGTCGCGCCAGTACGACGCGGCCCTGCGCCTCGATCCGGAGTATGCCGACGTCTACCGCGAGCGGGGCTACCTCCGCGCCCTGCGCGGCGACATGGAGCAGGCGATGGCCGACTTCCGCCGGGCCGTGGAACTCTCGCCCGACGACGTGGGGATCGCGCTCTGCCGCCGCGGCGAGGCCTACCTGCTGGCCGGCGAATACGCCAAGGCGATCGCCGACCTCGACCAGGCCGTCAAGAGGGAGCCGACCCGGGCTGAAGCGTACCTGGCCCGGGCGATGGCCTACGCGGGCCGGGGCGAGTGGGAACAGGGGTTGGCCGACTACCGCCACCTGGTGGCCCTCGACCCGCAACCCCCGGAGCAGTACGCCCAGTGGATCAGCGGCGCCGGGGAAAAGTTCGCCGAGAGCATTCGGCGCCTGGAAGCTGAAATGGCCAAAGGCGAGGCGCAGGCCACCGAGCACTACAAGCAGGCGTACACCCACCACCAGAAGGGCGAACTCAAGGAGGCCGTCGCCGAGTACGACCGGGCCCTGGCCCTGTATCCTCGGTACACCGAAGTCTGGTTCAACCGGGCGTTAGCCGCCCGCCAGCAGGGGCAGATCCGGCGAGCCGTGGCCGACTACGGCCAGGCCCTGGCGTTCGACCCCCGCTACACGTCGGCGTACATCAACCGGGCCATCCTCCGTTTCGAGCTGGGAGAGCTGGAGGGGGCCCTGGCCGACTTCGACCAGGCGCTCCGCCTCGACCCGCAGAACGAAAAGGTCCGGGAGAGCCGCGGGATCGTGGCCGAGATGCTCCGCAAGGGGCCGTGAGCCCCCGGGCCTGGACAGCCGCTCTCCGGGCTGGATAATACGTGGAGTGCCGGGCTTACCGACCACAAGTAGAGGAGACAGAAAGATGCAACGTCCATTTATGGTCCTCTTGACGCTCACGTTCGCGGCGGCGGTTTGCGTGACCGTGGGCTGTTCCGGGCCCGACGAGGGCAACGGCAAGCCGGCCCCCCATGGAGACAAGGGCGCCCCGGTCACACCGCGCGACGCCGGCACGGAGCCCGAAGCACCCGCCGCCGGCCCCGATGAACCTTCCCCACCCGCCATTACGGAGACCGACACTGACATGAACCCCGCCCGAGAGAAGTATGGAACCCTGCCCGACGGCACCGAGGTCGACCAGTACACGCTCACCAACGCCCACGGCATGAAGGTGACGATCATCACGTACGGAGCGATGATCACCTCGGTCGAGGTGCCCGACCGCGACGGCAAGCTGGCCAACGTGACGCTCTTCCGCGATTCGCTGGAGGATTACCGGGCCGGCCATCCGTACTTCGGCTGCGTGGTGGGGCGCTACGCCAACCGGATCGCCAAGGGGAAGTTCACCCTGGACGGCCAGGAGTACACGCTGGCCACCAATGACCACGAAAACCACCTGCACGGCGGCGACAAGGGTTTCGATAAGTACGTCTGGAAGGCCCAGCCGATCAAGACCGACGGCATCGTGGGCGTGACCATGACGCACGTCAGCCCCGACGGCGACGAGGGCTACCCCGGCGAGCTGACGGCCACGGTGGCCTACACCTTGACCGACGAGAACGAGCTGCAGATGGCCTACACCGCCACGACCACCAAGCCCACGGTCGTGAACCTGACGAACCACGCTTATTGGAACCTGGCCGGGGCCGGCTCGGGCAAGATCCTCGACCACGTGATGATGATCAACGCCGATAAGTATCTTCCGGTCGACGAGGGGCTGATCCCCACGGGCGAACCGAAGCCCGTCGAGGACACGCCCCTCGACTTCCGCGAACCGAAGCCGATCGGCCGGGACCTCGAGAAGGTCGAGGGGGGCTACGACCACTGCTACGTGCTCAGCAAGCAGCCCGGCGAGGAGATGTCGCTGGCCGCCCGCGTGGTCGAGCCCAAGAGCGGCCGGGTGATGGAGATCTACACCACGCAGCCGGGGATCCAGTTCTACACGAGCAACTTCCTCGACGGCAAAGTGAGCGGCGGCGGGGTCGCCTACCAGGAGCACGACGGCTTCTGCCTCGAAACCGAGCACTTCCCCGACTCGCCCAACAAGCCCGACTACCCCTCAACCGTGCTCAAACCCGGCGAGACCTACGAGCAGGTGACGATCCACCGGTTTAGCGTGCAGGAGTGAGGCGGCCCCTTTGACATGCGGGAAATGACGCCAATGTGCCGAACGACGAAGACAAGAGCGTGCTTATTTACTTCCACGCTGGTTGTGTTGTCCCTCGGTTTGGCACGTATCGGCGGGAGCGCCTGCGCGGCCCGCAAGTCCGTGGGATCGGATCATCACGTCACGGAGAAGGAAGAGCGGGCGTTTGACGTTGCTGTAGACGAGAAGTTCGACAGACCCGTTTGGAGAAGGACACCTCCTATTGACAGGAACCATGAGAAGCCCTTGGACGTGGTTAAGAGATTCCTGGACAGCATCAACAAAGGCGATTCAGCAACGGCCCGGGAATTGTGCCGTTCAACGCGGGAGGGCCTGGGACCTTTTCCCTCCGTGGGAGAGGAACTCTTTCCGACGTTTTGCGAAACGATGCGCCGCGAGGTCAAGACTGTAACACTTTCCGGCAGCACGATTAAGGGTAAGTCCGGCTATTGGTTCATTCGGTATCGGCTGAAGACGAGAGACGGCCGCGAGAGGGAAGGCACCTTCTACTTGATGGTTGATAGCAAGAAATGGAAGATTGAAGAAAAGTCACATTGGAGAGACATCGCGAAGGGACAAGACGAAGGGGTTCCGGGCTGGTGAAGCGAACGGACATGGGATGGGGACGGAGCAGGCCGATCTCCTCGCCCGTTTCGATCGACCGTACAATGCTCAACGTGTAGGGGAACTTCATCATCCTCCCACGAATCACGCGCCAGCAACCCGCTGCATTAGCGGTTCCGGGCACCCGGCGGCGACGGCCTCCGCCGGGGCTTCGCCGAATCGCGCGCCGTGGGCAACCATGTCAGCCCTCGGTCCAAGGGAAGTAGGTGATGCGGATTTCCGTCGAGCCGTACGGCACGAGCAGGACGTTTTCGGGCTTTCCCGCCGCGTTGACGGGGCTCGGCGGCGGCTCCGCGGCGCGGGCCGGGAAGTCCTCGCGATAGGTCCCCCAGCCGCCCTGGTCCGTCTTCACCGCCTTGAGCTTCAGGCGCACCGGCGCCTCCGCAGCCCGGAAAGGCTGCGGGGGTACGGAGTCGGCAACGGTTGTTTCGACGTCGGGGCTTTCCATATCGCCAAGCAGCAGGGCGTAGTTCCACGCGCCGGCCGGCCTGATCTCATAGGTGTGGAATCGGCCGTCGAGGGAGGATTGGGTGCTCCTCCGGTCTTCCTCGATCAAGAGCGAGAAGACGAGCGGTCCGCGGGTAACGGCCACGGAGTCGTTGATCTGCCGCGAGAAACGGACCTTCATGGGGAAGCGCAGTTCGATCCGGTCGCCATCCTTCCACGTTCGCTCGATGCGATGAAACGACCCCGGCTCAACGTTCTCTTGCGGCGTCCCGTTCACGCGCACCGTCGGACGGCCGCACCAGCCCGGAATTCGCAGCTCCAAAGGAAAGCTCACCGGCCGGGCCGCGGAAATCGTCAGCGTCGATTCCTCGCGGAAGGGGTAGTCCGTTTCCTGGTCGATCGTCACTTCCGCGCGCTCTTTGCCCACTTCGGCCGTCACGCGGTTCGGACCGTAGGCGGCGGCGGCCAGACCTCGGTCGGCAGTTGCCATCCACATGTTGTGGACGAACTTGGGCCAACCGTGATGGAAGTTGCTCCGGCAACAGGCATAGCCCGAATGAGGGCTGGGGCAGATCGCGTTCTTCCCGTTGCCGTTGTGCGCAAAGCCGAGGTTCTCATTGGTACACTTCGGCTGATTGGGCAGGACGTAATAGCGCAAGCCCTTAAGGTCGGGTGACAAATCGGCCGGCAGGGCATTGTACGCGACGCACTCGAACTGATCGCCAATGCCGGCGTCTCCGTGCACTCTCATGGCGACCGTGGTGGCGAGAATCCGTTCCACGACGGCGCACAATTCCGTGCCCTGGGTGGAACCGCGGTCCGTGAGCGGCTCCGTCCCGCTAACCATGCCGTCGACGCGTCCGCATTGTTTCACCAGCCAACCGTCCGGACTCGTGGCCAGCGAGAAAGCGTCCTTGTGAGCCTGTTCCCCGGAGACCAGGTACATCAGCGGCGGTGTCTTCAGTCCCTGCATGACGTTGACGATGTGGTTGGGATACCAATTGTCGCCGGTTTCTTCGGCGTAGTACTTGTGCCACTCGTTGGTTTGCTCCATCACCAGGCGGGCGAGATCCAGCAGCCACGCTTCCCCGGTCCGGTTGTACAGCCATAGCACGATCTCCAGGTTATCGCCGCCGCGGGCCTTGGCCCATCCCGACTCTTTGGCAAGTGGGTGACCCGGCAGGGCCCTCAGTTGAAAGCGGAAGTACTTCTCCAGAAACGGCGGGATCCGCTCGTCGCCCGTCGCTTCGTAGTAGTCCCGCACGTAATGCAGCACGATCATGTTGGGCCACCAGTTGCGAGGCTTGGGTCCGAAGTCGCCGTCTTCGCTTTGGCTCGCGAGGACCGCGTCGATCCATTTCCGGGCCTTGTTCTTGAGCGACTTGTCGTCGAGGACGTACGCCAGGGCAATCAGCCCCTTGGCATAGTACGGCCCGCGTTCCCAGGCGTGCTGACCACCCCGTTTACTCTCGGATACCCAGTCGCTCTGGCCGATGTCGCCGTAAAGCCCCTCGGCATGACCGGTCAGACCGTCTCGCTGCAACTCGAGCTGATGCCTGAGCCAAGACCTTGCCTCGACGCTGCCAAGCGGCAGGCGGGCAAAGGGTTGAGGCGCGAGCGGCGCCCGGTTGATCTGAGCGTGCGCGGCGGCACACGCTGCCAGCGCAAACGCCAGACAACACAACCGCCGCGCAACGACGTGCAACAGTCGGATCATTAGGTGTTTCTCCTTCGGTTCTACCTCGGTTTCTCCAAGCATGAGAAGCGGAAGGGGGCAGACGCCGAGAACCGACTTTCCCGGCCCGGCGGGCAAACCGAAAACGGCCCGTGCCCCTGAGAAAAGTGAATGTCCATAGTCTGACCCCGAAACGCATCACCGGTGCGAAATCTCGCTCAGCTTCACCACGTGCGCGTGGATCAGCTCGTCGTCGATGTTGTAGATCCGGTAGGTCACCTCCGGGTCGGGCTTGGTCGTGTCGAACGTGAGCTGGCCGAAGGAGCATTTTTGGTTGTAGCTGAAGAGGCAGCCCGGCTGTGGGCCGTGGGTGTGGAGGTTCGTCAGGCGCGAACTCTCGAACTCGTAGAGCGGGTAGCCCCGCTCGCGGTCGATGCGCCAGACGTCGCTGCGGTGGCGGTCGGCCGAGATGAGGATTACGCCGCCGATCTTGTTTTCCTCGAGGAAGGAGAATATCTCTTCCCGCTCGTCCTGAAAACCTCGCCACGTGTCGGGGCTGTTGCCCTTGGCGCCGAGCACCCAGGGGACCGGCGAGGCCAGCACTTTGAACGTGCCCCGGCAGCGCTTCAGCTCGCCCTTGAGCCACTTCTTCTGCACCGGCCCGAGCATCGTGGCCTCGGGCTTGTTGGGGTTGGCCCGGTAGAAACGGCCGTCGAGCATCACGAAGTCGACGTCGCCGATCGAAAAGCGGAACCAGCAGCCAGGCTGGTCCTCGCCGCCGCCGTAGCCCGGGTTGTTCCAGTTGTTGCGGAATACACGCCAGACGGGGACCTTCCACGGCGGCTCGTCGATCTTCGGCCCCGGCACGCAGTCGTTGGTGCCGAAGTCGTGGTCGTCCCAGATCGCGTAGATCGGCGTGGCGGCGACGAACCGCCGGTACTCGGGCCGCGACTGCCGGCGGTAGTAGGTGTAGTGCTGCACGTCGGGCCGCGTGGGGTTGTCGATGTAGACGTTGTCGCCCAGGAACAGGAACGCGGCAAGTCGGTGTTTTAGCACCACGTCCCACATCCGTTCGTGCACCGGCGTGAACCCCGCCCCGCCGCCGAAGCCGACCGAAAAGGCCGCGCTTTGGCCCTCCGGCGGAAACGTTCGGAAGTGCGGCAGCTCGGGCCCCAGCGTCGGCTTCCCGCCCAAGAGCACGTCGTAGTAGTAGACCGTGTTCGGCGCGAGGCCCGAAAGCTCAGCCACGGCCGTGAAATCGCGCTTGGCTTCGCTGAAGACCGTGGCGGACTTCAGCTCGCCCACGCTGTCGGGCGACGTGCCGGCCACGACCTGGATCGGGGCCTCCTCGGCCGTGCGGACCCGGAACTTGGCGCTCCGCTCGGTCACGCAGCCGAGCATCGGCCCGTGTACGAGCTCGCCCTTGTGCTTCTCGAAGAACTCGCGGTACTCGCGGGTCTCAGCCAGCGGCTCGAGCATGCGCCGCGGCCCTGCCAAAAACCGTCCCGGCGGCAGACCCGCCTCGACCGCCCGGTGCATCGTCGCCAGGGCCTTGTCGACTTCGCCCGCGGCGGCCAACGCCAGCGTCAGGTTGTAGAGCGATTCCAGGTGCTTCGGGTCGCGCTGGAGGAACTCTTCACAGCGCCGGATGGCTTCCTCGGGCTTGCCGTCCACGAGCGGGATGATCTGCCCCTGCCCGACCCGCTTGTTCGCGGCAGCCGGGGGCTTCGGCTTCGCCTTCGGTTTCTCTGCACGGGGAGCCCGGCCGGGACGCTGGGCCTCGGCCCACGGCGCGCTGGCCAACGCGATGACCACCACGGCGCAAATCGCCGCGACAATGCAACTGAGAGTGGTTCGTTTCATGGCGTTCTCCGGTGGGAAACTGGAGTGATTGAGTATTGGAGTGATGGAGCGTTGGAGTACTGCAAGGTGGCTGCGGCGACAGCGACAACAGTCCAATACTCCGTTACTCCAACACTCCACTTCTTCTGCCGCCCTATCCTACCTCTCCGTCGTCCCGCCGTCCATCGCCGGCCGGTTCGGTGCGGGCCGAGATGGCTCGGGCCAGGGACTGCGCGATCTGCTCGCGCTCCTGCTGAAGCTCCCTGCGCCGGGCGATGGCCCAGCGGATCCGCCGAAGGATCGACGGCAGGCGCAGCACGGCGTACCCGGCCAGCAGAATGAAGTACGAGGCCGCCACGACGCGGAAGACCACCGGGGCCTCG
>Ga0180437_10005347_pt1 | contig 17613 bp, 16 predicted proteins | sample SS_ome_4_FD_132410 | JGI IMG/M metagenome (GOLD analysis project Ga0180437, IMG submission 132410) | Hypersaline lake sediment archaeal communities from the Salton Sea, California, USA - SS_3_D_1 metaG | ecosystem: Environmental > Aquatic > Non-marine Saline and Alkaline > Hypersaline >... | reverse complement strand
TTCAGTAATGGACATACAACCCTAAATTCTGCCAATGTCTTTTCTTTATCTCTAGGCAAACAACGATTCAATGGATCTTTTAAATTCTTAATCCTTTGACGCAAATTATCCGTAACCCTCTTGTTGAAATCGTCCCCCCAAACATCATCATTCGGCGCCTGATCAACAAACTCGTTTCGCACCCTACTTAAAGTTGCACCGACGGTCTCCCTAATCGATCTCACAAAATTTGGCTTATTAGCCAAATAAACCTGTCTGAAAGTGGTTCCAACAACCGAACCTGCCGAAACTCTTCCAGGAGGATTATGATTGTTAACATAAGAAAAATCATTTTGAACTGTCATCTCAACTCCAAAGTTTTTGAATTAGAAAAAAATCCTATGGAAAATTTAATAAAACCAACCTTCTTGCCCCACAAGAGGAACAAAGCGTACGAACTCCAACCACTCCCTTGACAGTTGATCTTCTGAAATTTTCCGATAGCACAAGAGCTCCTGTCCCAAAGCATCTCCTACAGGGATCACCAAACGCCCACCTACCTTCAGTTGCTGCTGTAACGATGGAGGAGGTTCAGGAGCACCAGCCGTGACAAGAATCGCATCGAAAGGTGCTTCCTGTGGCCAGCCTAGAGAGCCATCACCAACTCTTGCATGAATATTCGTATATCCCAATTCCTGAAAACACGATACCGCCTGCTTCATCAACGACGCAAAACGCTCGATGGTATACACTTCTTTGGCGATATGAGCCAGTACCGCTGCTCCGTACCCTGAACCCGTTCCTATTTCCAATACAATATCCGAAGATTCCACCTCAGCAGCCTGCGTCATCAAAGCCACAATATAAGGTTGACTGATCGTCTGCCCTTCACCAATGGGCAACGGACCATCCTGATAAGCATATTCTCGTAGCTCTTCAGGAGCAAAAACATGACGAGGCACTTCCCTCATCGCCTCTAAGGTCGCTGGATCGCCAATGCCTCGTGGAATTAACTGCTGCTCCACCATCTGCTGTCGCTGTGAAGCATAATCACTCATAGCTAACCGTCAGAGTCTCCTTTTTTGCCTTCTTCAGTACCAGAAACAATCTCAGTAACAGCAGCTTTAAGAAATTCTATCTTCGCTCCATCAACCATTCGTAAGATCACTGTGTTCTCCTCCACCTTGGACACAGTACCAATAATTCCCATCGCCGTCACCTTGTCACCTTTCTTCAACGCCTCTCGTTGCTTCTCCAGCTTCTTGCGGCGCTTCTGCTCAGGACGCAGCATGATCAAATAAAAAAAGATGACCAGAATGGCTATCCAGGTGATCGTCTGCAAAAAATCCAAATTACCAGGCGGAGGTCCTTCTCCTTCCTGACCAAAAAGCCCACTTTGCATGATCATCATCGACATGCAAAAAATGCTATATATCCACTTTTTCATGAAATAACTTCCTTCCCTTTCATTCTGGATAAATGGTACATATTTTCTGATAAAAATCCTTTAACTTATCATCGTAAATAGCTTGCCGTAACTTTTTCATGAAATCAAGATAAAAGGCCAAATTCTGCAATGTCACCAACGTTAAACCCGTGATTTCATCAACATTGAAAAGATGCCTTATATACGCTCTGGTAAATTGAGAACTGTAGCAATCTAATTCAGAATCCAAAGGACTAAAATCCCTGCTGTAGCGCCCCGCCTTAATATGCACCTTCCCGGACCACGTAAAAGCCGTTCCATTACGAGCGTTGCGCGTCGGCATCACACAGTCGAACATATCAACCCCCTGAAGCACCGCTTCGATGATATTACGTGGCGTTCCTACCCCCATCAGATAGCGAGGTTTATCCTCAGGAAGGTGCGGAACAGTAGCCCCAATAAGATCATTCATCATCTCCATCGGTTCTCCTACTGACAACCCTCCGATTGCATACCCATCAAAGCCTATCGCACGTAAAGCTTCTACCGATGCCTGTCGTAGGTCTGCATAAACGCTTCCCTGAACAATACCAAAGAGGCTCTGATGCTGATGAAGATCAAAGTCTCGACACTCTCGCGCCCAACGATGAGTCCTCTCTAGTGACTGCTCAGCCTCCTCTCTACCACACGGATAGCGACAACACTCATCAAAAGCCATCACAATGTCTGACCCCAAAATTTTCTGAACCCGCATGCTCTCAAGAGGACCCAGAAAATGCGGCGCCCCATCGATATGCGACTTAAAATGGACTCCTTTCTCAGTGATCTTATTTAAATCTGATAGCGAAAACACCTGAAACCCACCGGAATCCGTGAGAATCGACCGCTCCCAATTCATAAACCGATGCAACCCTCCGGCCTCATCAATAATGTTTGTTCCCGGTCGCAACATCAGATGATAAGTATTGCTCAAAATAATCCGCACATCAAGATCAATCAAATGCTGATTGGTAACTGTCTTCACAACCCCACGCGTCCCCACCGGCATAAACACTGGTGTTTCGATCACACTGTGCTGGGTCTCTAGCATTCCTAACCTCGCCCCACTCTGCACATCGTGCTTCTTCACCTTAAACTTCAACATCATCACTCCCTCGTAAGAACCACAATATTCTCCACATGAACAGTCTGAGGAAACTGATCAACAGGTACAATGTTTTCCACCCGATAACCCGCAGCAACCAGCTGTTTAACATTAGCAGCTTGCGTCATATAATTACATGAGATGTAAATGATTCTCGGAGCCCCCAAAACAATCAAACACCCAATGGCCCTGGCATCTAAACCCGCTCGTGGTGGATCAACCATCACAACATCGGGTTGTTTTGAAAGACATTGCAGCTCCTTGCCAACATCCCCACAAATAAAAGTAACATTACTGATTTCATTCTCCAATGCATTGGCGCGAGCACAAGCTACCGACTCTGGACTCAGCTCTATCCCAATAACTTCTTTAGCCAACTGCGCAGCACATAGCGCTAACGTTCCCGAACCACAATAAAGATCAAAAACAACGCTCTCACCAGAAATTGCTGCGTAACGCAAAGCCAAAGAATACAGTTTTTCTGCCTGAAAAGTGTTGGGTTGAAAAAATACTGAAGGACCAATCCGAAAAATCAATGAACGCATTCCTGGTAGGTGGAGCCTTTCACAAATCACATCACCACCCAGCAGTGTTCTTTCTTCAAATCTTGTCGGAACCCCCTTAGCAACATATTGAAGCCGTAAAATAATGTTTAATTTACCATAATCACCTCCAGCTGCGCTTTGAATCACGTCGACGAAAGCTTCCAATTGTTCCTCAGTCAACGTAAAATCTGGATTCCCTGACACCGTCAAAATAACCATCCTATCACCTGTACGTCTTCCCTCCCGTAAGATCAATGTACGTAAAGAACCAGAATCCCGCGACAAATGATAAGCATCAATATTCGACTCAACCCACCATTGCCTAACACCCTCTAACACCTCCGAAAACCATGAATGCACTAAATGACATTCCGTCATATTGAAAACACATCCTTTACTGCCATCAATGAAAAGACCCAAAAATCGCGTGCCTGCACCATTTACAGAAAAGGTAAATTCCATCTTATTGCGATAATACCAGGGAGAATCACAAGGAATAACCGATAAGTCAATCTCCGTGTCATCATAAACTATCGAAAAATGCTCTCGCACAAAATCTCGCTTGAACTCTAATTGTCTATCATAGCGAAGATGCTGCCAACGACATCCACCACATAACCCATAATGAGAACATCGATGTCCAATGCGATCACAAGAAGCTTCAATAACCTTCTCTAACCGACCACGATAGATGCCTTTGCGCTTACCATAAAGTCTTGCAAAGACCGTTTCTCCTGGCAAAACCGTAGGCACTTCAACAGCTGTAAGTCGACCATCGCGTTCCTTAACATACCCCACACCACAACCCTTCTCCGATAATCGAGTGATCAGCAAAGCTTCCTCACGACAAACTTTTCCCATCATCAAACCCAACAAGACTAATGCATACGAAAAACAAAAATAGAAGGAAGAACCCTGGAAGTCTATAAAAAAGGGAGGCTATTGCCTCCCTTAACATCAATATCTGTAAAAAGCCAAATTAACGACGGCGTGCTTTGCCCTTTGTCGGCAGCTTTGCCGTAGCACGTCGTATTGTCATACCACGTGCCTTTGTACGAGTTTTCGCCGTCTTCTTCGGCTTGCTAGCACTCTTCTTGACGGTTTTCTTGGTTACCTTAGCTTTTTTAACCTTAGGCTTGGCTTTGGTCTTAGGCTTGGCTTTGGTCTTAGGCTTGGCTTTGGCCTTAGGCTTGGCTTTGGCCTTAGGCTTAGCTTTAGGCGCAGCTTTGACTTTAGGCTTGGCCTTTTTCTTAGTAACCTTTTTCTTACCTTTCGTGCTCTTTTCGCTTTGAATAGATTCTTTTCGGTATAGTTTGGCTACCTTTTCGAGCCTCACAGTACCAGTACGCACACGCTGGGAAGCAGCTTTGTTGCCCCCATCGGCTTTTTCTAAGTCGATCACTAACCCGCTTAGAAGTTGTTTCATACTTTTAATAGTTGCACTCAGTGCCATGCCAGGAACTCCTCCACGTTTAGATATTCGTGACAATTATTTAATTAATTGATTTTCAACATATGGTGCAACATTTTTTTTCCTTCTTTTAACAAGTTATCCCCTTTCCCTTCAGTTTATCAGCAACGTTCGAAACAATTAATTACGTCGACAATGCAATATCAGCAAGGTTCTCCAACACAACCACCAAAATACAAACCCCATAAAAAAAAACGAAAAAAATTTCACCCTGCACATCTTCTCACAACGATTTCATGAAAAAAATAGAGTTACTGATCAATTTTAACGTAAAATTGCTGAAACATGAACTTAAACTCGTTGTATAATTCCTCTCAATCTTCTCATATCTTTTCACTGGTCCCACCTCTCTGTGGTGATTCAATGCTAAAATAAAGCTTGATGATTAAGATTTTTTCACCTTTACATTTGTGAAAGCCCCCCATTAATATAGTTTCAAGAAGACAAATTCTTCCTAAAAGATATCTTGGATATTGGGAGTTATCGATTTATGTGGACCGGTTACCGTTGCCGTTGTGTCATCATTAGTAGCATATTGATTTCTTACATGATGACCTTCGCATCAGCACAAGAGAATAGTCAGCGCCACTTTCATCATGACGCCATACATCAGATGCGCGAACAATATACCTTGGCTGAACAAGCCTTACAAGAAGGCAAATTACCCCAAGCTCGTCATGCTCTCAACACTCTTCTAGAAATTGCTGAAAGCAATGGTGTCGAACCTCGTGCCTACATCGAAGTCGCCATACGCCTAGTTTCCGTCATGCATTCCCTTAAAGAATATGACGAAGAACAAGCTCTTCTAGAAAAGCTTTTCGAAATGTCACCATCCGAAGATCTTTTACTGCGCATCAGCATGCTTCAAGGACGATTATACCATGACCAAAGTGATGTCAATAAAGCATACGTTGTCTTGAACGCTCTCGACAAGAAAATCCCTCAGATGCAATGGCATGCCGAAGATCGCGCCTTATACCACAGCATCAAAGAATCCCTTAATCAACGATATCAAAAACTCATTCTTTCTGCAGAACGACTCTTTGATGCCGGATTATATGCAGAATCAACGCCTCTGTACCAAGAAGTCATTGAAGCCTCCGAACAAGGCGCTTATCCCGAAGCTTTGAAAAGCAGTGGCAATGAGTTGCCCATTTTGCCACAATTACGATATCGTCTCATCCAAGCTCACTACTTGGCAGAAAACTACGAGGAGGTTATTGCCTCCGTACTGCATAATCGCTCCTTCCCCTTGATAACCAAGCCGACACCAAAGCTACAATTCTTGAAAAATAATGAACTTTTTCTTCTAGCTTTGTCTTACCGACAAGCCAAACGCTATGAAGAAGCCATTGAAACGTTTCGGTCCTACCTGCAACAAACCGATAAACCCGTTTTACAACATTACGATCAAGTCCAATACGAATTGGGATTATCACATTTTATGCTCGGCCGTTATACTCAAGCACGCTCATATCTGAAGGTCTTATCGCCAGCATCAACAAAAAATAACCTGTATGCAAGAGCCCAGCTATGCTTAGCAAGAATTGATATTAACCAAGGTGATTTCAAAAATGCAGAGAAGATCCTCCAAGCCCTCGCACCACAACTCAAAGGCAATGATGATCTTAACTTCGAACTCGTCTATCTACAAGGAGAAACATGCTTCAAAAGTGAAGACTATGTTAAAGCTGTTGAATTCTTTGAAAAAGCGATACCAAAACGCAATCAAGAACGAGCGGAGTGGTGCCCTGACACTCTCTACCACCTCGGTTGGAGCTGCCTTAAAATCGCTAATAATCCCGTTGTCGGACCAACAACACAAACGCGCTACTTTGATAAAGCCGAAGATGCTTTTAAGAAACTCATCCTTATCAGCTCTAATAATACTAGCTTCGCAGAACGTGGTAACCTCGCCCTAGCACAAACTTACTTATGGAAAGGATGCCAACTTAACGACCCAACCGCCACACAACAAGCCCAACAACTCTTATCGCAAGAATATGCATTCAAATCCATTGATGCTAAAGCGCAAGCATTGATGTTGCGTGCCGAAATTACCGCTTCTTATGCTCAACGTAATGACTTATATCAACAACTGACCAGTGATCATTTCTTATCTAGCTTATTATACCACCAAGGATGGTACTTACGCGGTATCAATCACTTCGAAGAAGGGCAACGCCTCATCGATAATAACGACAATGACAATGCTATAAAAGCCTTTATGGAAGCTATCCCTTGCTTCCAAAAAGCCTTTGAGCTTCTCCAAGATTCTGATAAAATGCGCGCTGCCTTAGCATTGAAATATGAAGCTCAAGCATATCAACAACAAGGAACTCCAGAAAAGCTTCTCCAAGGGCTATCGTTGTTGGAAAATCTCATCAAACAACACCATGACCTTTTATTGGCCCTTGCAGAGCCTGGAGAAATCTTCTATCTGCGAGGACAAATTGTCGTTAAGCTTGCCGAAATTCTCAATGATGATTCCTTTTATGAAATTGCTGAACAGTCGATGTTTCAGGTTATTACCAATTTCTCCGGAGGCCAATACACAGAACCAGCCCTGCACTTTCTAGGAACCATCTACTTTCAACAAGGTAACTATTCTCAAGCTCAACACATGTTCAATAAACTCGCCGCCGATTATCCTAACTCCTGCAATGCCGGTGATGCCATCTTCTGGGCAGGAGAATGCGCTGACTGGTTACAACAAGATCGCCAAATAATACAAAATTACCGTCGCCAGGTCTTCAAGCATTATCCCAATAGTCAGTATGCCTCCGAAGCTTTTTTCACCTACTACTCGTATTCCGACTATCTCCAAGGTGAACCAGAGGCGATCAAGCACCTCCAAATGATGAAAGAACTCTTCCCAAAATCCCCATTCCTTATCAATGCTTATTATCTCATCGGACTAGACTACAAAAGAGATAAAAACAACAACGAAGGCAAGCTCGTCCGACACAAAGAATTAAATACTAGTATTGAAGCCTTTGAACAGGTGAAGAACACCTTTGACAAGTTATTTGATGAAGACCTCATCCCTAGTGCTAGCATGGAATATTTTGTAACAGTACGTTACCGAGCAGCCTTAGAGGCTGCCCTCACTAATCTTTTGATCGCTGAGGAATCCACAGGAGCCAAAAGACAAATTTATTTGGAATACGCGGAAAACAACTTCGATGCCATACTTCAAGATTTTGCTGATGATCAACATCCTCTCATCAAATTCCTTAAAGCCACTGACTTCTATGCTTCCATCAAAGAAGAAGCACAATATGGATTAACACAAGTGTTTATCAGATCTAAGAATGATTCTGCAGCAGAGAAAATCCTCACCCAAATGTTAGAAACTTACTCTGCCGGAAAAATTAACCGCGGATATCTCCTATCGCGTATATGGTATGACCTAGGATGCATCAGCATGAGACGTAATGATAATGAACTGGCATTGCAATTCTTCCACCATGCTGAAGATGCTGCCAAAGGACGTATCTTAAGTGCGGAGCAGAAGCTAGATCTTTGGATTCAGCAAAGCCTATGCCATCGAGCCATCAACCAACTCGATGAAGCTATGGTCATCCTCTCTAAAGTGATCAATGATGACACAATTTCTACTCTTCGGCTCAAAGCAATGTACTTGCGAGCGGAAATCTACGAACAACAAGGGCGGACAGAACTAGCCATTAAACAGCTAGAAGCGACCGCAAAAAAAGGGGGGCCCTGGGCCTCTGAAGCAAAGGAAAAATTGGTAAGAGATTATGGCTTTCGTTGACAATATGATTTATATGATCGGTGCTAGTTTCCAATGTATTGGAAATATTTTCCGTTATAATTCCAATTGGAACATCATCCTTCTCATCATTGGAGGATGCTCCATTTTAAGCTTCACTATCTTTATCGAAAGATTGTGGTACCTTCGAAGATCTGAAACTGATACCAATAAATTCATCATCGCATTACGCAAGGTCATCAAGGAAGGTGATATCATCGAAGCGATCCGTATCTGCGAAAATACACGAGGAACCATCTCTAACATTGTTAAATCCGGATTATCCAAATACAACAAAAGTAAAGATCAAATCGAGAACGCCATGGAAATCTCCGGTCTGTTAGAGATTGCACGTTTAGAGAAAAACGCCAAAATTCTATCGATCATCGCACATATTGCCCCTCTTATTGGACTCTTAGGCACCGTCCTTGGTTTCATCCAAGCGTTCTCAGAAATGCGGCTGACAGGTCTCGTTGACATCTCCGCAACGCGTATTGGTGAAGCTTTAGAATATGCTCTTGTCACCACAGCTGCTGGACTCGTCGTCGCGATTCCTTCGGTTGTTGCTTATAATTATATTGTCAGTCGCGTCGAAGGCTTTGTTCTCGAAATACAAACGACCTCATCAGAGATCGTAGATCTACTCACTAACAATGATGATGCAATTACCCTATAGGAGGGCACTTCAAAACGATGATTTTTAAGAGTAACTTGCGATCGACAAACTTTCTCATCGACTTAACTCCTCTGGTAGATGTCACGTTTCTGATGCTGATATTTTTTCTGATCACCTCAGATATCCTCCCTCTCAAATCTCTTCACGTAGAGAACCCTGTTCTTGATCGCAACTCTCCTCCTCTAACAACTCAAATACTCGTCGTCATGGACGCACAAAATGTCATCTACCTTGGCTCTAAAAAAGATATCGTCGATCTTACCTCACTGAAAAAGCATTTGAACGATGAGATCGTGCTCCTGAGAAAACACCATCATGGCATCGATCCCACCATCGTTTTAAGCATTGACCGCCGCGTTGACTACGGAGCATTCCTTCGCTTATTTTCTATCACGCAAGAATGCGGATCACGAATTCGCCTGGTTTACAAACCTGAAGATGAAGAAAATACAGGGTATTTTTAGTCCTAACAATGTTGAAACTGGAAAAGGTAAGACACAACCACACGATTGCCATCAGGCTGCACGAAAGAGAAAGATTCTTCGACAAGAGCTTCCTACGAGCCCTTAGTATCGCAACCATACTACACCTCTCCGCTTTCCTCTCCTGCAAGATCTCTTCCGCACAATTCAACGAAACTTACATTGTTATACCTCCTGCCGTCGTCGATATCGACATCGACCCCTCCCCTTCTGACACACGAATTCCTTCCATGACGCAAATAGAAGTGGAGAAAGGAATTCTACCACGCTATGTTCTAGAACCAGAACCCCCTCTCCCTAAACAACTATCATCGTCAACAACATCCTGCGTCAAAGATATCAACTGGCAAGAAAAAGAGCCCTTGTCCCAGAATCTGTTTAGCCAACTCGAAATTGTGCCCTATCAACCCGAATCCATTGCTCTTAGTATTAACAAACAATATGTTCCTATTACCTTATCGCTGTCAGGGTCGTTAGCTGAATATAATATCATTGACGATGGGATCGGAAAGCTAAAGACACCACGCTCTTCACAAAAACCACTAACAAAGGTTTTTGTGACCTATCAGGTTCAGATGGATCATCAAACGGGCCGTATCTTTTGGCATGACAAAGCTGAAAAAACAACAACGCAACAATCTGATCAGCTGGCGGAAACAGTTCTTAAAAAACTCCGCTTTGCTTCCTACAAGAATGAGCGCAATGCACTCCCTTGGTTAACGCGAGGCATTGTAGAAATCACCTTCGAAATCGAAGAAGACAAAACCTGGGATGAACTCCTTCAAGAACTTGAGGAAGCATGATAGAATTATCTTCCAGCACTGCCTTTATGTTATATCTTGCTCTTACTCTTTCAGTGCTGATGAGCTTATGGTGCTTTCACCATATCAAATTCCGACACAAACTCATCATCACATCACAAAAGCAACTTTTCGTCTGTGAATACTGTCACTGTGCCTACGTTGACGAACGCTCTAAAGATGTGACTCTCTGTCCCCAATGTCAATCCTTTAACAAAGGCAACAACTACGATCCCCAAAAACATCCAAAGAATTCAGAGCTGTCCGAAAATACGAACAGCTCTTCCGTATAGAAACCTAGTCGCACGGAATACAGCTACTACCCATTTTTTCAGCAATTCTTTTTGCTTCTTCGGAGCTCTCGTGAACGACAGAAATCTTCAAACCCGGTTGGCGAACTATCCTTAACGGGTTTTTTTATTCAAAGTTCTATTCTTTTAAAATTTTTCCCCTTTTCACCCCCATACTCAATGTTAATTTCCGTTCTCCGAGGATTGCGATCCAAAGAGCCTTTATAAGAACAATCTCTCCCAAAATTTAATGACCATGTACAAACATCATCAAACCAATTGTCCTTTTCAACTCCTCTACAATTAATATGTATTTCCAAGTTAGAGAAAAAGCCAGTCCTAATTTTACCTTCCACGTTCACCTTCCCAGTTGTCCATGACAATTCTTCGAATTCATTTAAGTTAGCTTCTTGCGTAGTGTTAAGAAAACCTAAAAGTTCTTCATACGGCCACGGAAACCTAGGAAATCGTGAACCAAGAAGAAGAGGTATTTCATTACTAATGCTAATTTTATCTCTTCCTTGACGTAAAATTTCTCTATAATCAGGAATGGTATTTTTTTTGTTGACATCTTTTGAAAGCATTGAATAGTACTGTTTATCACCTACGTGAAAACTCCACTTAGTTCTCTTTTCACCATCCTCAAGAAAAGGTTCTATCATCGCTATTCCTTTTATACCTCTGTCAAAAAGGGGCCCTTTAAAATCATAAGAAAATGAACATTTTGATTTATCTCCATCAAGTCGAGGAGTAACCAAAAAACGTCCTTCTAAAGTCTTTAGGATTCCATCCCAAGACTTACTCCATGGCAAAATTTTGTCCCAAATATCTTGGCACCGACCTTCAACATCACCAAAAACAGCGCTCTGGTTATTAAATGCAGAGTCTGAAAGTTGAGGAACTATCGGTGTTGAAACCATTGCTAATGTTAAAGATGTTTCTATCATCCCTCATCTCCTTTTTGTTATAATTTGTTTGTTTCACATTTAGAATACCCATTCACCTAATATCTTCAATTTAAGGACCTAAAAACCATCCCGATAATCTATTACTTGGCCTTCGGGCATTTTTTTGTGATCCTTCAAACTGTTGATCTTCAGGGATATTACCTAATATGCCCCTCGGATCCACAGTTTGAAATCTCATCAAAAACCTACCCAAATATCAAGCAATGGATTATCGGGATGGGTTCAAAGAATACAAAATTACTAAGCTCCGGCTTTTGTGTCTTTGTACACGCAAAGAGTCCTTGAACAGAACTGATCGCCATCTTGAGGTTGAAAAGTAACATCACTATCACCAAAAGCTCCTTCTTGCTTGCCTCCGCCGTCTTCAAGCTGTTGAGAAGGCCGTTCTCCATTGGATTTAGGGATTGTCACTGTCTGCCAAACTTTTTTTCCCCTCTCTTGATTATCAATTTCAATTATCATCTTATCTTTATCACCCTTCAAAGAACCTCTACGATAATCATTCCCTCCCCTCTCCAAATTCCATGTACAATTATCTTCAAAATCACCTTCCGATGCCACAGTACCATTACAATTAATACGCATTTCCAATTTAGAGAAAAAACCAGTCCTAATTTTACCTTCTATTGCCAATGTTGCATTTCTTCTCATTATCTCTTTATTTTCTGGATCATAGGACAACGTAATTCTTCTCATAAGATCGACATTTGCTACCGTTCCAGACCTCCACGGAAAACGAGGAAATTTTGAGTCAAGATGAAGAGGGATCTTAAAATTTAAAGAAGTTTCATTCTCATATAAAAGATCTTTATCAGAAATCTCAGTATTTTCTTTATTGATCTCTCTCGAGACAAGAAAGTACCCCCCTGAGTCCAATGTCAATGCGACAGCATCTTCAAAAGGTCGCACCTCCATTTTCCCCTCCTTCTCGATATCAAGAAGCGGGAGGCTTAACATATAGAAAAATGAACACGCCGTTTCAATTTGATTAGACAGAGGACCGACTAAAAAACTTCCTTTTAAAGGTTTCAAAATACTATTCCACGAATTACTCCAAGGGGAAAATGTTTCCCAAATATCTTTGCACCGACCTTCAACATCATCAAAAACAGCGCTATGGTTACTAAATACAGAGTCTGGAAGAGGAGGAGGAAGTATTGGTATTAAAGACATTCCTAATGTTAAAGACGTTTCTGTCATCTCTCATCCTTTTTGTTACGATCTGTTTATTGCATCTTTGGGTAACCGTTCACCCAATGATATTCGATTCAAGCCTTTAAGCAGAAAAATCGTAAGAAAGAAATGTTAAGATTCTATAAAGATCTCAAAACAACCCAATCATCGCTTTTTAGATGATGGAATCTACTGCGCTTGGACCTCTAGGTGTTCAGCATAGATGATCTTTTTAAGATTCTCCTGCAGCACAGGATGCGAAGGAAATACCATGAGCAACTCTTCGGTCAGTTCACGCGCTCGCTTCCAATGCTTCCTTGCGAAGGCTCGCCGCGCAAGATAAGACTTTGCTTCGGTAGATTTTTCTTCCAATTCGCCATACAACCGATCAGCAAGATCTTCATCACCTTCAAGCATAGCAATCCGTGCCAAAGATTCGCGACCTAAAACATGCTTCGACAACTCATCGTGAGATCCAATAATCTCTTTAGCAAGTGCATACTCTTTCTGATTAATGTGAACATTGACAGCCATCCACGAAGCATGGAAACCAATCTCATCATCTTGACCCATCAAGTTTTCAAACTCTTCCAAACCAGCTTCAGGACTACCCAAAGACACCAATAACTCTCCAATCAGTAACGACAAGGCCGGAGTTTGAGATTGCTTCTTCGCAAAGGCTAAAGCTGCTGCGGATCCACGGTTTTGTCGCAAGCATTGCGTAATACCAAAAGCATACCAACCAGGAAGGTCTTCAGAGATCACAGCAGAGCTGTGAAGCTGAAGAGCAGCTTCTATCCATCCTGCCGCCATAAATACAGCAGAGAATGCCTCAGAACTCAACAATAAACTCTGGAGTTGAGGGGCAATAGAAGCCTCTTTCGCTGACGTAGTAAGCGTATTGAGTTGTTCGAAAAACTGATGTCTCAATGGCGAAGGAGCAAAGTGCGGCTCATAATCACCCAATTCATCGCCTTCAACAGAAGGTGTTCCTTCATAAGCCAACGTCCCATGCAATCGATAATTAAGGACTCGATTCAATTGTGCTTCTAACTCAGGATGCCATGATTGTTCACGATAAGGATTGCTATTCAATAATTCTAATGCTTTTTCCTCTTCTCCTTCTTTAAGATACGCCACCAATCGCATCCAAAAAGTCTCTTGCTTCGATTCCAAAAACTTGCCACCACTTTTGACATCGACATAAGCATCACAATTCCAATAACATCCTTCAGGGAGATCCAACATGTACTTCACCAGACCATGATATCTCCCTGCAGGAACCTCCAACACCGACCAATCAATCTTCACAGGATAGACCATCCGACTCCAAAAAAGCGTCTTCAACCAAATCACATCCGCCGAAGGTTTGGCCAAGCCAGAACCCCATGTCTGTAAGGCCATCTTATATTGTTCGTGCCGACGATAAAATTCTGCCAGCTGATCACGCAACATAGGATTCTTAGGATCCAACTGTAACGCTCCCATGTACTCCGCTTGAGCCAATGAAGCATTACCCGCCTTTTCCGCTAATCGCCCTCGCTCAGAACGCACCTTAGGATAACTGGGGTCTTCCTCATAAGCATTGACCAGAACCTCCCAAGCAGCTTCTAAACTCTTTCTAGATTTAAGATTAGCCCAACGGATCAAACGATCTGCTTCATCTTTTCCATCAAATTCTTGGCTGTTAATCAGTTTCTCCGCTTCCTCAAAGTTGCCCTGAACGATCAGATGATCCACATCTAAAAGAAACCACTGAGCTTTCTGGACTTCACGACCTTTCCACAACTGCCGCACCTCTAAGAAGTCTTCATCATCCTTGAAAAAAACCGCCAGCCTCTCAATAATGAGACACGCTTCCTCGTGATTAGAAAAAGCCTCTGGAAAATGGTTATATAAACCTATCAAGTTGAAAGGGTCCCCAATCTTCTCAAAAGCTGTAATTGCAAGTTCCACCCACTGAGGATCCCAAGACTCCTCATCCTCAGATCTAGACATGTAATGACTGATGATCTCCACAGCATCATACGGTTCGGATGATTGCAATAGCTCCTTGACTTTACGCATATCAGCCTTAACAGTATCAGAATCGTGAGTTAGAACTTCTGTCTTCCCATGATCAAATGTTAAGTAGAAGCCTACTCCTACCACACAGGAAAAAATCACAATGAGCACAATCATTCGCCCCATGTCAAATCCTCTCGCATCATTCAACAATTCTATTCTGAACATGTCAAAATCACTCTAATATGCGCAATAGATTTGTCCATGAAAAAAGAGCGGCTGCTACACAGCCGCTCCTCATCGATTCTTTAATTATTGAATTCTACAGAAAGACTCAGTCTTTAACTGCAACAGATTGCATCTTTCGACGCCTCACCAAAAACGCTACAAGCAAAAACCCACCCATCAACAGATAGGTCTCTGGCTCTGGAATTAAGATAATGGCATCGCAAGCCTGCACCAAGAAGAAGACATCGTTGAAATCATAGTCAACTCCACCAAAACCAACATCTTGAACCAGGTAATTTAGGTCTTCCCAAGCATAAATCAAAAAATTACCACTGGAGTGCAAGAACGCCAAGGAGTGCTGCCCGGTCGTCGTCGTGGGATTGGTTCCCAAGACATCAGCATTGACCACAGCCCTGCCATAGCCTCCGGCAGTATTGTCAATAACACCAGTAGGAGCAAGATCCGTCCAATACAGATAGTGATCCCCATTAGGTGCCGAACCAGACCCTGCACCGTTGGCTATCAAAAAGAAATCCAACTTTCCTGGCCCCACATCGGTGAATACAACCTTATGAGTTCCTAAAAAATCATAAGGCAGATTCTGCGGACTTGTTGAAGTATCCTGAAAGAGGATGGACGATTTGCCAACAGGCAATGAATAATCCCCCCCTATCGAATAGCCAACCTGACTTCGCATGCTAGCAACTTCCCCAATCTGCCAAACCGTCATCCTCACTGACCGACTTAAACCAATCAACGAAGGATCCACCGGCGTCCACATACTAGGAGCAAGAGCTGTATTATAAGGCACAGTCTCTGTAAAAGTATCAATCAATACCTGCGTAGCAGGACGATAAGGCAAAGGTACATCTGTCGTACTCAAACTACCCGCCTGATTGAGACCTAAAGGACTGTATGCCCCGTAAACATTGCCCCCTACCAATAACATCGATAACAGTAGCAATGTTACTACCCCAAAAAATGTTTTTTTCATACTCCCCTCCTTTTTATTAGGAAGTATTAACACATTTTATTAATCAAAGTAAGTAACAGAAGTTAAAATTCTGCAACCAACTACAGGATTTATTATAAAATAATAACTAAACAATCGTCAACTGTTTTCAAAAATTTTTTTATTAATAAATCTCTAAATATCTGATTGTTTTCTTTTTAGGCTCTATTTTCATTAAGAAAAATTAATGGACTCTATATTTATTTTTAACAAAAATTTTGTAAAATAACTTTTTAATAATTATAAAAATAATCTTGAAATGGAGGTTTGTTATGAATGTTACTGATTTAGTAGGTGGTTTGAGAGAATATGCAGCAGAAAATCCCTTGATAACAGCGTCAGCGACAGCAGGGGTTCTCATTATTTCAGCAGTAGCCTTATCTCGTCTGCTAACCACAGATCCTCGTTTACGTGACAAGGAAGCAGCAAAACGTTTTTTGGAGGAACTTCGACAAGTCAAAGTCGTTGATAATGGGTATAATTTCGTCGCTGCAAAAGGTCAGTATGTTGATCCCTCCGATGGTCGAACGGCCCAGATTTCTTATCAAAGAGCTTATGCAAAAGCTAGGGAGAACGGTTTAACCTATCACCAAGACGAGAATGCTATTGTTATGCTTGGTAAGAGTGCTTATCTGGATCCATCGCTTGATTCAAAGTATAAAACCTCTTTACAAAATCGCAAAGCAGGTCAATGTGACCATATGGCCGCTGCTGTGATTGCAAAGGCTTTGCAAGATCCGAATTGGAAAAGCGGACTCGAATTGGTTGGCAATGGGGGGCATGCCTTTGTCATCGCAGGACGTAAACCTGGTAGTGAGTTAAGAGATCCTCGAACGTGGGGACCAAACGCCATGATCATCGATGCCTGGTTAAACAACCTTGGGGTTGCTAAAAGTTATGAAGGTCGTCTTTTCGGTGGACTAGTTACTCGCACCGAAGAGATGATCCAACAATTAAATGCCTTTGGTGCAGAACGCGTCAAGGTACATCATACCTTTACAGAAAAAGACGTTCAAAGGCTGCATCACATGGCATCTAAGTAAAAAACAACCTTCACGTAACGTTGATTTCATGAAGGGATGAGGTTGATAAAAAAAAGCTTGGCGACGACCTACTCTCCCACACTCTTGCGTGCAGTACCATCGGCGAGGAAGGGCTTAACTTTTGAGTTCGGGATGGGATCAAGTGTTTCCCCTTCTCCATCATCGCCAAGCAAAAATATTCACAAAACAAAATCGACACTTGAAGACACTGTAACACCTCATGCAAAAAAAGGTGGTCAAGCCAATGGACCCATTAGTATTGGTCTGCTGAACACATTACTGTGCTTACACTCCCAACCTATCAACCATGTCGTCTTCATGGGGTCTCATAGGGATACCTTATCTTGAGGGAGGCTTGGCGTTTAGATGCTTTCAACGCTTATCCTCTCCGAACATAGCTACCCGGCAATGCCCTTGGCAGAACAACCGGTACACCATTGGTTCGTCCACTTCGGTCCTCTCGTACTAAAAGCAGCTCCTCTCAAGTATCCTGCGCCTACGACAGATAGGGACCAAACTGTCTCACGACGTTTTGAACCCAGCTCGCGTACCGCTTTAATTGGCGAACAGCCAAACCCTTGGGACCTTCTTCAGCCC